>Ga0247760_1000342_pt1 | contig 51271 bp, 27 predicted proteins | sample UWRJL171409R4_FD_179936 | JGI IMG/M metagenome (GOLD analysis project Ga0247760, IMG submission 179936) | Plant litter microbial communities from Arlington Agricultural Research Station in Wisconsin, United States - UWRJ-L171-409R-4 | ecosystem: Environmental > Terrestrial > Plant litter >...
AACCCCCATTTAATGGCGGCCTTACCTATGAGGGTCCTAAGGTAGCGAAATACCTTGGCATTTAAATGATGTCGCGCATGAATGATCTCACGATGCAACAGCTGTCTCAATGATTGGCTCAGTGAAACTGGAATGGCAGTGAAGATACTGCCTATCTCTAGATAGACGAGAAGACCCCATGCAGCTTTACTGTTGCTAGTTATAGGATATAATTTAGTAGGTTTTAGTGTATAAGGTAGTTGTTTAGACAGAATTGAAACACCTTTACTTTGCTTGTTATATCAATAGAATAGGTTTGCAAAGTCTTCTTGCTTACTTACGTCTTATTGGTTATCCATATAAGGAGATTTATAATCTTATTTTTTACTTAAAATATAAGAAATATATGATAGATAGATTTCTCAGGAAACAATGGCTAGTGGACGGTTTATGCGGGGCACAGATCCCATAAAGAGTACCTGGGAGTATCCAAATTTAATTACGTAATTATGCAATATGCATTTAATGTATGATAGCTTTAATATTTAAAATTGCGTTATGCATTAATATAATTTTAGTTTGTTATTTTTTTATCTTTAATTGTTATAATCTAACAATTGTCTATGATTAATTCAATTTAAATAAGTAAGATTTTACTTATATGGAAAATAGGTGTATGCAGGGTATTTCTTTTAAAGAATTTTAAATTATTTTAATTAAATTTATTCGGTTTTATTAAGGTATATATGTTCTTTAAGATATTTTTATATGGAATACTATTAAGTTTTTTATGAAATACAATTAGTTATTTTTTTATTTAATAGTAAAAAAATGATTTTGATATATACTTTCAAAGTTTAATGGCTTAATCTTGCTTTACTGTAGGACATACAGGTCTATCAGTTGCGTAAGCAGGGCATAAAGATCGCAAGACGCAGTAAGGAAAGGTCTTGTATTATTGAAAAAGCTACGCTGGGGATAACAGGCTAATTGCGCAAGAGAGTACAAATTGAGTGCGCAGTTTGGCACCTCGATGTCGGCTTAGCTCATCCACATGAACGCAGGAATCATGAAGGGTACGACTGTTCGTCGATTAAAGAGCTACACGAGCTGGGTTAAATACGTCGTGAGACAGTATGGTTTCTATCTTCTAGAGGAAATTAGAGTAAAATAAGAATAGCCCCTTCGTACGAAAGGAGTTGGGTATAGTAACCTATGGTTTACCTGTTGTTTATATGCTTTATTAACGAATAGATAATAATGATGAGATTAAGATTTATATATCTTTATGTGATTTAATTATCTTTTTAATAGAAGGATGGTTATCAATTTTAAATTAGATTTTTTTAAACAGAACATAAAAATAGTCTATTTAATTTCTTTTTTTTAAGCATATAGGTTGACTTCTTATGTCGAATTATATTATTAGGTAATACTAAGACCAGTATGGTTAAAGGTATTCTATAATAATAGTTATCTTTTAGTTCTAACTTTGACTTAGTATAGTTTAAGGCATTCTATTTTAATAGTATACTTTAAAAACTAAACTTTGTAGTATTAAAGATAATATGTTATAATTTTATATTTTTAGCTGTACTGTTACTCAAGTATATATTAATAGTATAGGCATGGCAGGAAAGCTATGTTATTTAAGATAAGTGCTGAATGCATATAGGCACGAAGCTTAGCTTAAGATACTCTTAAAGATACGTAATATAACATTACGAAATAATAGATTTTATTTATTATAAATAGAATTTTTCTATGAAAAATAAATTTTATTTATTGTTAATAGGCTTTGGCTGAAATGGCTTTAATGTTTTTAGGTACAAAGTACTAATTTTATTATTCACTAAATAATATACTTATCATGAAAAAATACTTTTAAGCCTGGTTTGCATAATAGTAATGCACCCGTTTTGTAATCGGTAGATATGAGTGCAAATCTCGTACTGGGCTATATATTGTCTTAACTAATTAATGCGGATTGATGTAATAGTAACATAGCTGGCTCATGCCCAGCAAATAGAGGTGCAAGTCCTTTGTCCGCACATTTTTAAGGCTATAGCTTAATAGGTAAAGCAAGCTGCTCATGACAGCTTAGATGAGTGTTCGAATCATTTTGGCCTTATACCTTTTTAGTTATATATAAAGCTGATCTTTAGATCAGCTTACCAGCCTTTATTAGGTGAAATAAGCAATACCTTCATTCATGGGATCATAGGGTCATAAGATTTCAGGTTTTCATATATACTAATCGACTTCACCATATCTTGGTTATGTGGTATACCAGATTAAGTCTGCATGTATATTATCGTACTTTGTTTCCTGGATTTTACCCGTAGGGGATGGATGAGTAGTTGCTCTATTTCGTCCTATTTCAAGGATCTCCTCAGCAGTCTAAATACTGGATAGAAAGCTAAGGTTTGGTTATAGACCTTTGATCTCCCTTCCTCATAGTGAGGGAGGGGCCTAAATTAGCTTATCTAATAGCATTTAGCTGTATGTTAGAGAGTGACTAAAAAAAGTATCTAAAAGTAATATTAATAATAATTTTTACTAATATTTTTTAATAGTAATAATTTTTTTATTAATTTACTTTATGTACTTTTTTTATTTTTAATAAATATAAACTTATTCTTATAATATGTAAAAAAAATTTTTTTTAGTTAAATTTTAAAATTAAATCCGAGTGCTGGAATTGGTAGACAGGACAAATTTAAGCTTTGTTGATAATATATCGTGAACGTTCAAGTCGTTTTTCGGATATAAAGACTTTATTGCCTTAATTATTATTATTAAATATAAATAATTATTAATAACAATAATAGTATTTTAATTAATTAATAATAGTATGGAATAAAATAAATTACTGTTTTTATGTTGTTAAAATGCTTAATTATTATCATAATTATTAGGTTTATTTTTATAGCTAAGACCCAATAGTCAAGTGGTTAAGACGTGACATTTTCACTGTTAAATGCGCGGGTTCGATCCCCGCTTGGGTCCAACTTTTTTTTTCTTTTTTATACTTTTTAGGGGGTATAGTTTAATTGGTAAAACTGCGATTTTGCATATCGTTATTTTAGGATCGAGTCCTAATATCTCCATTTATATTTATATTTTTTGTATTTGTGTTTTTTATATAAAGATATTGTTTTATTTATTTTTAAATTATAAAACATATTATTTTTACTTTATATTTACCATATTTGGTTTTATTTATCTACAACAAGTAGACATGCTTTTTTTAAGATAGTTGGGGTACGTAAATATATATTTGGCTTTAATGTATTTATCAAGACTAACCCCTGGTTAAATTGGATAGATCAGTTAAATTGTTTCTAGTTTAACCTTGAAGTTTCTTATTATTTAAGGACTTCGAGGTTTTTACTCTCATATGTGTTTTTTATAAAAATTAAATATAAATTATTTATAATATAATATATGAATTTTATATACCTTTAATTATATTAAAATAGGACTATATTTTTATATATAGTAAATTATGTATTTATGAGTTGAAAATTATTTTAAGATAAAAAAAGCTCAGGTAGCTCAATTGGTAGAGCGGAACTCTGAAGATGTTTAGGTTATAAGTTCAAATCTTATCTTGAGCAAAATTATAATAGTTAAGTTTTAAATAGTAGTTAGATAAGATGTAGGTAAAAATTATGGATATTGTAATTTTGAGGATTATGTATTAGTATAGTTACTGTGTGCCATTTAATGGGATAGGGCTAGTCATATCTAACGATTTCCCTATTAGCATAAATCAGTGAGTCCTTATTTTTATTAGTGATGAATAAATAAGGTAGATGTCCTAATTTAGATATGCTTTATACTTTAAAAAAACCAACCTTAGTTTATAACTTTATATATAATAACCTTCTTTGTATGTTATATACGATATATACTATCTTATATGGGATAGGTTAACATAAAAAGTTTATTATAATCTATTTTAACTTTATATATTTATATATAGTAATCTTATATTTTTGTTTAAATTATATTTTACATTATATAATAATTATTTACGTATTTTATTATTAATAATATATTTATTAAATGATTTTAATTAAAACTCATTATGTATAAGTAATATCTATTTATAAATTATAGACTATTTTTTATAAAGTAAAAAAAAATTTTTTTTATTACTATAAATATGTTGTAGACTAATGGTAAGTCATAAATTTTTGGTATTTAATTATGGGTGTTCGAATCACCCCAACATAGATATTAAGGTGGATATAGTTCAATCGGTAGAACAACTGTATGTGGAACAGTAAGTTCCCTGTTCAATTCAGGGTATCCTCCCATTATTGTATTAAACTAGGGTAGTTTAATTGGTAGAACATTAATATTATGTATTAATAATGGGAATTTCGAAGTTCTCTCCTGGAAATACATTAATTTATTATTGTGGGTAAACATTTTAAAAATGGTAATTTAACTTTATAGCATTGTTTTTATGCATTAACTGTGGGAATTCGATATTCTCTCCTAGTTAATGTTAGTTATAAACACAATCATTTTATTATTATCAAATTCAAATACATTGCGCAATGAGCACTCTACAATATATTCACGTTCAACCATAGTTATTCTGATTTTTTCTTCTTTAATTGCATATAACAATTTATATTATTCCTTTTTGAATTCAGGTATAGGTATATTAGGTGGTCTTTTTCATACTACATCTATTACTAATGTATTTCACATATTTATATTACTTATTAGTAGTATAATATTACTATTGACTTCTTTTTACCCAAGAAAAGTATGGGTAAAAGAATACAGTAAAATGGGCAAGTTTTTATTTTATACTCTTACTTATCCTACTACTGTAATCTTAAATAAAATGGCAGAACAATATAGAATAATAGAATATTCATTGATAATATTATTTATTTTATCTGGAGCTCTTTTTTTAATGTGTACAAGTGATTTAGTATCTATATTTTTATCTATAGAATTACAAAGTTATGGTTTATATTTATTATGTTCAATTTATAGAGATTCAGAACCAGCTACATCGGGTGGTCTTATGTATTTTTTATTAGGTGGTTTATCTTCTTGTTTTATACTTTTAAGTACAGGTTTATTATATGCAAATTCTGGTACTACTAATTTAGATAGTTTATATGTTATTACTAGTATATCTAGTGTAAGTAAAGAAAATCTATCAGGTTTACTTTATTGATATAAATCTTACTATATACATATAAGTTTATTAATTATGTCTGTAGGATTTTTATTTAAAGTCTCAGCAGCACCTTTTCATTTTTGAAGCCCAGATGTTTATGATTCTATACCAACTATAGTTACAACTTTTGTTGCTATAATTGCAAAGATATCTATCTTTATTTTTTTACTAGAATTAGTGCATTATACTAGTAAATCAATACTGGATGTAGATTTTACTTGAACAATGAGTTTATTATTTAGTTCTCTTTTATCTTTAGTAATAGGAACGGTAGTAGGTTTAACACAATCTAGAATAAAAAGATTATATGCTTTTAGTACTATATCTCATCTTGGGTTTATATTATTAGCATTAAGTATACATACTATTGAATCTATACAAGCTTTTATGTTTTATTTAATGCAATATTCAATATCTAATTTAAACGCTTTCTTTTTACTTTTAACAATAGGTTATTCATTGTATTTTTATGTATATGATATTAAGGAAGATAATGAGAATGAAGTGTCTAATAATGATAATATAATGTCTAATAATGATAATAAAATATCTAATAATGATACATCTGCTAATGATAATAAAATATCTAACAATGATACATCTGCTTCAGGTTATTATACTAATAATAACAACGATAGATATGAAATTTCTCTAAATGAAGTTAAAGAAGAAAATAAAAATTTACAGGATACTAATAATTCTACTATTCAGTTAATCAGTCAGTTGAAAGGGTATTATTATATAAATCCCTTGTTATCATTAAGTCTTTGTATAACTTTATTTTCTTTTATAGGTGTACCACCTTTAATTGGGTTTTTTGGAAAACAGATGGTTTTAAGTTCTGCACTTGATAATGGTTATGTTTTTATGGCATTAGTTGCAATATTAACTAGTGTTATAAGTGCTGTATATTACTTAGTTATTATTAAACAAATATTTTTTGAAAAACCAGATTATTGTATAAATCCTAAATTAAATAATTTTTTTGTATATGGTTCAATTGTTGAAAAAAACGTTACAGTAGAAATTATTAATATAAAATTACGTAATATTGTTATATCTAGTTCTTTAAGTTTACCTATTTCAGTTTTAACGTTAATAATAGGATTATTTATTTTTATTCCACAAGAATGATTAAGTATGGCTAATATATTATCATTAATATTATTTAATTTATAAATGACGAGTACAACTTTTGTTATTATATTTATACCTATCTTATCTATATTATTATTATCAATAAATTTAATATTAGCTCCACATAATTCATATCAAGAAAAAAATAGTGCATTTGAATGTGGATTTAGTTCCTTTTTAGGTCAAAACCGTACACAATTTAGTATCTCTTTTTTTATATTTGCTTTATTATTTCTTCTTTTTGATTTAGAAATTCTTTTAATTTACCCTTATAGTGTTAGTAATTATACTAACGATATATATGGTTTAATTGTAATGATAATATTTTTTATAATGTTAACTTTAGGGTTTATTTTTGAATTAGGTAAAAATGCATTAATAATTGATAGTAGACAAATGTTAAATTGACCGTAGAACTTGTTTAATGTTTGTTATATATATTAGTAAATATCATTTATACTGTTTACCTATTTTATACTTTAAATACATCTATTATCTCACAGTAGCCATACTATGAGTTTAATAATTTATTAAATAAATTACCCATTTTAAAATTTTTTATAAGGGACTATTGTTTTATTATATAAATAACATTTTATTATATAATTATAATAAAATTATTATTATAAAAATGGTAGGGGAATCTATTTATTAAATTATACTAAAAAAATTAATCTTTAGTATATAATTTTATTATATAAATATTTATATATATACAAATATGTACTATATTGTGAAATGCATTATATATAAACATATACTATAATGTGAAATACATTATATATAAATATATATTCTAATGTGTAATGCATTATATATAAACATATACTATAATGTGAAATACATTATATATATTTTTTTATCAACTATCTGTAAAAAAAAAGTATTTTTTTTCTAATATATATTAAAACTTTAAGGTGTATATTGTTCAATCGGTTTAACAACTGTTTGTATAATAATAAGTTCCTTGTTTAATTCAGGTATTATCCCGTTACTGGATTAAGCCAGGGTAGTTCAATAGGTAGAACATTAATTTCATGCATTAATAGTGGGAATTCGATTTTCTCTCCTGGCTAATGTTATTTATAAGTACAACTACTTTATTATTATCAAATTCAAATAAATTCTGCAATGAGCATTCTAAATATATTCACATTTAACCATACTAATTACAATTATTCTTGTAAATATTTTTATTTATATATATATATAAACTATGTAAGGGATATGCTGCACAGGGTGGTGCATTTTGATTGCAGATCATAAATATAAGGTTCGACTCCTTCATACCCCTAGCACAATTATGTGCATAGTTTTGTTACAGTTTTGTTACAGTCTGTATATTTTTAATAAGACTATGTGCATAATTGTGCAAAATTCTGTTACAGTTTCATTACAATTTGGTTACCTTTAAGAAGACTAGTAAAACATTCTATCTTAAGTATTGTACATAAAAGTATATACTAATAAGTTGTGCGTTTTATTATCTTCAATTACTTTTATTTCATAGATTACTGGAAACTTTCAAATTATTTACTATACATTATTAATAAAAAAAGGAAAAAATGAATTTATCACTAATTTTATTTACAATAGGTATTTTAGGTTTTGTTTTAAATAGAAGAAATCTAATTTTAATGTTAATTTCAATTGAAATAATGTTATTAGCTATTACATTTTTAATACTAGTAAGTTCACTTAGCTTTGATGATATATTAGGTCAAACCTACGCTATATATATAATTTCTATAGCTGGTGCAGAATCTGCAATAGGTTTGGCTATTTTAGTAGCTTTTTATAGATTAAGAGGAAATATTACAATAGAATTTAAATAATGTATTTAGCTATAATTATCTTACCATTATTAGGGTCAATAGCTTCTGGTTTTTTTGGTAGAAAAATTGGAGTTTCTGGAGCCCAATTAATTACATGTGCATCTGTATTATTAACTACAGTTTTAGCTTTGGTTGCTTTCTTAGAAGTTGGATTAAACAATATACCTGTTTCAATGCAGGTATTTAGATGAATTGATGCAGAATCGTTATATATTTGATGAGGATTTCATTTTGACTCTTTAACGGTTTCTATGCTCTTACCTGTATTAATTATTTCTTCTTTAGTACATATTTACTCTATAGGGTATATGAGTAATGATCCTCATAACCAGAGATTTTTTAGTTATTTAAGTTTATTTACATTTATGATGGTAATATTAGTAACTGCAAATAATTTTTTATTAATGTTTGTAGGTTGAGAGGGTGTAGGTGTTTGCTCTTATCTTCTAGTATGTTTTTGATTTACTAGAATAGCAGCAAATCAAAGTTCTCTTTCTGCATTTTTAACAAATAGAGTAGGTGATTGTTTTTTAACTATAGGTATGTTTGCTATAATATGATCTTTTGGTAATTTAGATTATACTACTGTATTCTCATTAGCTCCTTATATGAATGAAAATATTGTAACTATTATAGGTATATGCTTGTTAATAGGAGCAATGGCTAAAAGTTCTCAAGTAGGTTTACATGTTTGATTACCTATGGCAATGGAAGGTCCGACACCTGTTTCTGCTTTAATACATGCTGCTACAATGGTTACGGCGGGTGTATATTTATTAATTCGTTCATCTCCTTTAATAGAGTATAGCTCAACAGTACTAATATTATGTTTATGATTAGGTGCTATTACAACTGTATTTAGTTCTTTAATAGGATTATTTCAACAAGATATAAAAAAAGTTATAGCTTATTCTACTATGAGTCAATTAGGTATGATGGTAATAGCTGTAGGTTTATCTTGTTATAATATAGCATTATTTCACTTAATAAATCATGCTTTTTATAAAGGACTTTTATTTTTAGGAGCTGGATCAGTTATTCATGCTGTAGCTGATAATCAGGATTTTAGAAGATATGGAGGATTAAGGTCTTTCTTACCTCTTACTTATTCAGTTATGCTTATCGCTTCTTTAAGTTTAGTTGCTTTCCCTTTTATGACTGGGTTTTATAGTAAAGATTTTATTTTGGAATCTGCTTATGGTAAATTTAATTTTTCTAGTACTGTTGTGTACATGATAGCTACTATAGGAGCGATGTTTACTACACTATACTCTATAAAAGTATTATATTTGACATTTTTGACTAATCCTAATGGACCTTTAGTTAACTATAAACAAGCACATGAAGGTGATGTTTTTATGAGTTTACCTTTAATTATATTAGCAATCTTTTCTATATTTTTTGGGTATATTACCAAAGATATTTTCATAGGATTGGGTTCAGGATTTTTTTCAGATAATGCTTTATTTATACATCCTTCTCATGAGATAATGTTAGATACTGAATTTGGTACACCAGTGTTATTTAAGTTATTACCTTTAGTGTTTACTTCATTGTTAACCATAGTTTCTCTTATACTATTTGAGTACCTACCTAGCTTATTAATTTATTTCAAATTCTCTAGAATTGGTTATAATATATTTAGTTTTTTCAATCAACGATTTTTAATAGAATTATTTTATAATAAATATATTACTAATTTTATATTGAAACTAGGTGGTCAAACTACTAAGGTGATGGATAAAGGATCTGTTGAGTATTTAGGTCCTTATGGGTTTGAAAAAGTCTCCTTAATTTTAAGTACTAGTATTGCTAAATTACATGATGGAATTATTACATCATATGGTTTAAATATTTTAGTAGGATTATTATATTATATGTTCTTTGGGGTATATGTTGGTGCTGATACTATTCTATTTGTATTAGTTATATTTATACGTTTTATAATTATTATATTTAAGACTTTTGATATTACATTAGAAAATATACTAATACATGAAAGTAAAAGTACTAATGTTCCAATAATACTTGAAAGTAAAAATGTAATATTTGTAATTTTACTAAAGTTCTGAATACATATGATAGATAGATTTATAGGTTATATTGCAATTTTTTTTTGAATATTGCTTACTGCAATTATTATTTGAATTTGTATAAATTCAGGTGGTCCCCCTCCAACTGATGAGGAGATACTTCAAATAATAAATAGCCTTTACCCTTAATTATTATTTGAATTTGTATAAATTCAGGTGGTCCCCCCTACTGATGAGTAGATACTTCAAATAATAAATAGCCTTTACCCTTAATTCTTCTTTATTTGACCATAAATTTCGCTAATAAATATCGCTAATATATATCGTTAATTAATACATCATACTTTTAAATTTTATGTTATATTATCATAAAATAGTTTAGGGTTTATTTTATTATGTTTATTTAAACATGTTGTTGTTTTTAGTAGTCGTACCTATTATCGGAATATTTTTTACGTTTATCAGTAGTAGTTTTGGTAGTGATGATTTATCAACTAACCGATCTGTCGGACTTATTATCGGAATATTTTTTACGTTTATCAGGATTTTTTACACTATTGTGGATTTTTTTTATTACATTAATAGTATTATTACTACATTTCTGTTAACCCCTCAGGGTTTTCGAATTTTGCTAGTTTTTGGTTTCTTCACTCCAGATGACGATTTTTCATTTTATTTTAAATGTTTATTCCTATTATATTTTGTACATTGTCTTTATGAATATGTATTAAATAGTAAAATATTAGATAATCATCTTATAATTAAAATGTTATTATTAGAAGGTTTAATTGTAGTACGATTATTATTATTAGGTATACTAATAGATATTATAATTAGTACAGTTATATCTTTTTTTAAACTTGTATTATCATACATAGTTAAAATGAATAACTCGTCATATCCCAAAAATGATAATCCTAATAAGGATAGTAATGATCATTTTAATAATAATGGTAAAGGGCCTAATAATAATAATGGCAAAGGGCCTAATAATAATAATAATAGTCATCCTGTAATGAAGAGTGACAATAAGGATTCGGATTCGGATTCGGATCCTAATAGTAGATTAGTGGGACGTACATCCTTATGATATATGAGGAAAACTACGGAATCCCAAAATGGTTCAGGTCATCAAACTTTTTTTGATCAAAATGATAGAATTCTTAGAAGATTATATTTTGAGGAAAAACTAGTAAATGGTCTTCCCAAGAAATCTCCCACAAAAATCGACTGTTACGATATTAGGGGTGTACTTGTAAAATCTATCCGATTGGATGAAAATGGGAAAGTTGGTGTTGTCTTTTCATATGATGGATCTGGATATGGATCATTTCCTAAACCTACTTTTCTTTTTTAGGCAAGGGTATGTGGTGATAATGATCCGTATCGTTCCGGTATGGGCTATTTATATACTTCTGTATTGTATAATAGTAATTATTATATTTATAATTATAAGGAAGCTGTAAACTCAATAGCATTAAGCCGTTAAAGATTCAATTGCTTTTCTATTTTATTTTTAAAATAGAGGATATGTTTATTAATTAATGATCTATTTATTTTACATAAATATTTAAATATATCTCGCCTTTATAGCTCAATGGTAGAGCAGGATACTGTTAATATTCTGATAGATGTTCGATTCATTTTAAAGGCTTTAGTTGTTAATAACTAAATAGATTTGTGTTTTTCATACCTTTTTGCATATAAAAACGTTAATACCTTTAATATATATATACTTGGGTGTTGTAAAAAGCATTCTTTTACATAACATCTTTTTATTTTATTATATTTAAAATGTTACATAATAATATATTATTACACAGAATTTTCACAAGTAATATTCTTGTCTCTTTAAGTAGTAATTTCATTAATACGTCTTCAAAAATATATATGTCACGTATAAGTTTATGATTTGAAAGATGATTTTTATCATCTAATGCTAAAGATATTGGAGTATTGTATTTGATTTTTGCTTTATTTGCGGGTCTAGTTGGTACTGCATTTTCTGTTTTAATTAGACTGGAGTTATCTGGACCTGGTGTACAATATATAGCTGATAATCAATTATATAATAGTATTATAACAGCTCATGCTATAATAATGATCTTCTTTATGGTCGAAAAATATTTCATATTAAAATCGCAATCTTTTAATTTATTTAACAAGGTTAATGACAATAACAAATCACTTTTAAGTGAAGATAATAACAATTCACCTTTAAGTAAAGATAATAACAATCATAAGTATAATGATGATAATAATCAATTCGAAAATAATAATGAAAAAAAAATCAATTACGTAAAAGTGTTAGTAGATGATCCTTTTAATAATAGGGATATTATACTTAAAGTTACTAAAAAACAAAAAGGTATTTATATATGAGAAACTATAGATGGAAAACATATGTATGTAGGACATTCCATTAATTTATATAATAGAATAAGTTCTTATTTTATGCCATCCATACTTAAAACTAAAGCACGAAGAGTTTTACGTTATCTATATAAATATGGTTTTAGTAATATTAAGTTAACTATTTATATTATGAATGAAAATTCTAGTTTGGATCAAGTAATAGAATTGGAACAACACTTTATTGATAGTTTAGGACCCAATCTTAATGTAGATTTAGTGGCTAGTAGTTCTGGATATGATGAACCAATGAGTCAAGAAATGCGTGAAAAGCTTCGTAACCAAAGAGGTGTACCGGTATATGTTTATACTGCTAATGATTTTACTTTGTTATATATATTTGAATCAAAACAACAATTGTATAACTTAATAAATATGCATCATAATACTTTAAATGATTGTTTAAACTTAGGTAATATTTATCTAGATACTTTCTTTTTTTCAATAGATTTAATAGAAGAATCCCCTGAAATAAATTTACTTAGTTTAGGTCAAATAAAAAGCTTAGTTTCGAGTAAACGAGATAAATATGAGGTTAAACATCCTGCTGCTAAATCTATATTAGCAGAATTTAAAGATGATCCTAAAAAAAATATAGAATTTAATTCTTTAAATAGTTTAGCTAAACATTTAAAAGGTGATCGTCAGGTTATTAGAGAGTACTTAAAAGGTGATAAATCTGGTTATTATCGAGGTAAATGGAAATTTACTTACAAAATTTAATATGAAAAGGGCATGGCCGGGTAAGATGGAAACATCTTACTTTACATTCACTATTTGCTGGGATCCCTTAAGAGTCTTTGAAACTAGTAATGCAGACTTTATTCGATATAAAAGCAGCATAATACAGTAACATTTCAAAGAATTAGGCAATCAGCCGGAAACCAAAAATAAAAGGGCTCATTGTAGCATTAAACGCTTTTATTGAGTAGGTTCTTCAGAGACTACACGTGAATACCTTAGTAAATATTTATTATTTATAGGTAAAGATATAGTCCGCGCATTAATGAAAATTAATGATAAAGCGTATGCCAGCTTTAATAGGAGGATTTGGTAATTTTTTACTTCCATTAGGATTAGGTGGCCCTGATATGGGATTTCCAAGACTTAATAATATTAGTTATTTACTATTAATACCTAGTATTGTGCTATTTTTATTCGCGGGTGGAATAGAAAATGGTGTAGGTACAGGGTGAACTCTTAAAGGAAATAGGGAGTTAATTTATGGTGACATAGATAAAAGCAAACTCTTCTCGATGCGTGAACATCCTCAAGTATACTATATTTTTATAGTATTACACGTAATTCATTACTCATATATGTTTTTAATATTTTATATATTAAATCATAAATACGTAACAATATGAATATCAAGGGGACAATACGCCTGATTAGTAAACAAACGTTTGTTTACTAGTCATCAGAGACTAAACGAAGAGCATCTTTATAAAGACAAATTAATATTTGAACAATGATTAGTAGGATTTACTGATGGAGATGGTAATTTTTCTATAACTAACCAAGGAGATAAATGAGGTTTAAGTTTCAAATTAACTCAATCTAGGTATAATTTAAGAGTTTTAAATTATATAAAGAAAGAGTTAGGTGCAGGTTCTATAACTAAAGATGGAACTAAAGGGCAATATTTTATAAGAGATAGAAAAATTATAGAACAAAAGTTGTTACCTATCTTTGATAAATATCCTTTACTTACTAGTAAATATTTTGATTATGTTAAATTTAAAAAAGCATTGGTTATATTAAATAATATAGATTTAAATAAAAACGATAAACATGCTGAACTATTGAAGCTTAAAAATTCTAAATTAACAACTAATTATATATCACCTGCTTGAAAATCTATAACTTTACCTTTAGATGCAAATACATCCAAAAGTGTTATGAGTAAAAGTTGATTAATAGGATTTATAGAAGCTGAAGGTAGCTTTTATTTAACAACAAAGGATTCCAGTAGAATAGTACACGGTTTTGGTTTAACACAGAAATTAGACAAAATAGTTTTAGATGCAATAAAAAGTATACTCCATATTGAAAATCAAGTTAGATATAAAGAATTATATAATCATTATATATTAGATACTACTAACTCTAGGGCAATAGAAAATATAATAGATTTTTTTAAAGATACTATGAAAGGTATGAAGTCTGTAGAATATAAAATATGAGCCAGATCATATATAAAACATAAAGGAAATTATGATAAATTATATGCTATAAGAGAAATCATTAGAAAATTAAAAAAAAAATTGTTAGAAATATAAGATGAAGGTATAGTCCGAACAGTTAAGAGATTAACTGAGTGTAACCATAGTTTATATGAATTTAAATGAAGTTACCAACATAGTTGTTATCCACCTTTATCTGGTATACAAAGTCATAGTGGTCCTAGTGTAGATTTAGCTATATTTGGACTACATTTATCTGGAATAAGTTCTCTTTTAGGTGCTATGAATTTCATAACAACTACTTTTAATATGAGAAGTCCTGGTATAAGATTACATAAATTAATATTATTTGCATGAGCAGTTGTTATAACGGCTGTTTTATTATTATTATCACTTCCTGTTTTAGCCGGTAAACTAATTCTGCCGGCTCTAAATTTGGCTATATTCTGGGAACCGTTATATGAATATATATCGCAATCAGCAGGTAATCTATTAAATTTTAATTTTTTAGATAACCTCAGAGGCCACACGCCAAAATATTTTGGTTGTAATTTAGAATTTTTATCCTTTCCTTTATGTACTATTTTTAGGTCTATTCATACCGACAATAAAAGTAGAAAGTTAAATAATGATCTCTTTAGTAATTATTTGACTGGGCTTATTGAAGGTGATGGTACAATAATTACGCCTAAAACATTAATAAACCCCCAGGGTAAGTTAAATTACCCTGCTATACAAATAGTTTTTCATTTAAAAGACTTACCTTTAGCTTTACTTGTTCAAAAAGAATTAGGTGTGGGTTCACTATCTAGAAAAAAAGGGGTAAATGCTTATATATTAACTATAAATAGTTATGAAGGTATATTATTAGTAGTTTCTTTACTAAATGGAAACATGAGAACACCTAAAGTATATAGTCTTTATGCATTGATAGATTTTTTAAATGAAACTAAAGGAACAAATATTGAAAAACATTCTGTATCTATAGAGCCTATAGATTCCAATCCATGGTTGTCAGGGTTTATAGAAGCAGACGCTTCTTTCCAAGTAAGAACTACTCTTTCAGGTAAATATTCTAAATTTGAGTGTAAATTAGAAATATCTCAAAGACGACTAGATCACAAAGGATATGATAATATATATTTTTTAAGTTATATTGCTAAGTTTTTAGAAACGGAAGTTAAAAAAATAAGATCGGATAAACCAAAACCTGAATATAGAGTTAGAACTACTAACCTTAAAGGTAATATAAAAGCTAAAAATTATCTTTTACAATTTCCTTTATTTGGAACTAAATATTTAGATTCATTAGATTGAATTAAAGTAATAGATATATTTGATAGAAAAGAGCATAATACAGATGAAGGAAAGGAAAAAATAGTAAAGATAAAATCAGGTATGAACAATTTTAGAACTGAATTTACTTGAGATCATTTACAAAACTTCTACAACGTAAAAATATAAGATATGGTCCGATCAAGCATGAGAATGTTTGCGTACTTACACTAAGTTTTAATAACTTTTTAAGTTTAAAGTGTAACATTTTAAACTATGGGGTTTTATCCAGTAAGTCAACAATTTAATGGGAATTACTATGGTATTAACAGACCGTAATTTCAATACTTCATTCTTTGAAGTAGCAGGTGGTGGTGACCCTATATTATACCAACATCTTTTCTGATTTTTTGGTCATCCTGAAGTCTATATATTAATTATACCAGGATTTGGTATAATAAGTACTACAATATCAGCTAATTCTAACAAAAGCGTATTTGGATATTTAGGTATGGTATATGCTATGTGTTCTATTGGTATATTAGGTTTTGTAGTTTGAAGTCACCACATGTACACTGTTGGTCTAGATGTAGACACAAGAGCATATTTTACTGCTGCCACATTAATAATTGCAGTACCTACTGGAATTAAAATATTTTCATGATTAGCAACTTGTTATGGTGGGTCTTTAAATTTTATACCATCACTGTTATTTGCATTAGGTTTCGTATTTATGTTTACAATAGGAGGGTTAAGTGGTGTAGTTTTAGCTAACGCATCTTTAGATGTAGCATTCCACGATACTTATTACGTAGTAGCTCATTTTCATTACGTATTAAGTATGGGAGCAGTTTTTGCTTTATTTAGTGGATGATATTTCTGAATACCTAAAATATTAGGGTTAGATTATAATTTAATGTTATCTAAAGTACATTTCTGAGTATTCTTTGCTGGAGTTAATATTACATTCTTCCCTCAACATTTTTTAGGATTACAAGGTATGCCTAGAAGAATTAGTGATTACCCTGATGCTTTTACGGGTTGAAACTTTATAAGTAGTATTGGTTCAGTAATATCTGTAGTTTCTTTAGGATTGTTTTTACAAATAGTGTACTTACAATTAGTTGAAGGTAAAGCTGTATTTGGTTATCCTTGAGCTGTTCCTCAATTATTTAGTGATTATTTAAGAATACTTAAAGATAGAAGTTCTCCTGGTCTAGAGTGAGCTTTAGATAATCCACCTAAACCTCATGCATTTACTAGCTTACCTTTACAAAGTACTCCTACTCGCAAAGATCTGTTACAAGTTACTCCTGATCCCGATGGTATGTTACATCGCCAAGTATCAGCTGATACTCATGTATCTGCAAATAACCAGGCTGCGTTAGATAGATATTCAGACGCATGAAATTTGGAATCACTGAGTCGAATAGTTAGCTCATCATCTCCGGAAGAATTAATGGCTTTATTAGATGAAAGAGTAAGAATTAAGAGTAATTGACGTAAACCTTCACAAGCTGGACCATCAAGTGAGTCTTCACAAAATGTAACTGGTAATAACCAGCCTTCACAAGCTGGACCATCAAGTGAGTCTTCACAAAATGTAACTGGTAATAACCAGCCTTCACAAGCTGGACCATCAAATGAGTCTTTACAAGCTGGACCATCAAATGAGTCTTCTAATATTCCTCCATCATCACCACCATCAGATGATATGGATCTTTATGAAAATTTACTATTTTTAATTCCAACTAATTTACCATTATTAACTATATTATCTAATATATATACATTAATTAAATTAAATCCTAATATGTATGATAATTTAATAAATTTTTTTATTAATAAGGTTTTAGTTTATTTAAGTTGTATTTTTATGTTCTTTGTAGTATACACCGTGTATGGTAATACCATTTTCTGTGATGCACCTCGAGCTTGAGGACTTTATTTCCAAGATAGTGCTAGCCCACAAATGGAAGCTTTAGTTGAGTTGCATGATAATATTATGTATTACTTGATTGCTATATTATTTAGTGTAGGTTGAATACAAGGATCTGTTGTTAAAAATTTTGATAGTAAAATATCTCCTATAAGTAATAAATATCTTAATCATGGTACTTTAATAGAGTTAATCTGAACTATAACTCCAGCATTAATATTAGTATTAATAGCTTTCCCATCTTTTAAGTTACTGTATTTAATGGATGAAGTTACTGATCCATCATTATCTGTCTTAGCAGAAGGGCACCAATGATATTGAAGTTATGAATATCCAGATTTTTTAAATAGTGATGGAGATTTTATAGAATTTGATTCCTATTTAGTTCCAGAGTCTGATTTAGAAAAAGGAGCTTTAAGAATGTTGGAAGTAGATAATAGGGTAATTCTTCCTGAAATTACACATACTAGATTTATAGTAACAGCTGCAGATGTTATTCATTCTTTTGCTATTCCAGCGTTGGGGGTAAAGTGTGACGCGTATCCTGGCCGGCTGAATCAATTTTCTATTCTTATAAACAGATTAGGTACATTCTATGGTCAATGTTCTGAAATCTGTGGAATTTTGCACAGTTCTATGCCCATTGTTGTTCAATCTGTGTCGATAGAAAAGTTTTTAACGTGATTGAGGGAACAATAGAAAATATAAAAACAATAATGATAACAGAAAGAATAATGATGGCAGAAAGAATAATGATGACAGAAAGAATATTGATGATGCTACGCCGCGCCAGGGTTTGAATATACGAGTTTATTTTTCCTAAAGAAATGGCTAGACCACATAGCTTTTGTAATATACCATTAAAATGTGGTTATTGAGATAAATATAGTATTGAGGAGATGGTATCTAAAAAAAGAGAGTGAAGAAAGATGTTTGATAAAAATTTAGATGAATACAATGCATCTAATGCTGAATTACATAATTTTATAAAAGCTAAAGAGTTAGATAACAAGCTTGCTGATAAATCAAAAAACGGAGAAATGAATGCAATAATGGATCACTATAGATCGTTTTTTGACGAAGAGAGTGGTAATACTAGAGAACAGGGTATTGAACAATTAGAACAATATTTAAAGGATACTAAAGCTGAATTTTTAAATAGAGGTAGAAAAATCCGGATAGATATTGAGAGACTTACTAAAGCTATGGATATTAAAACACAACTTAAAAAAGAAGGAGGTGAAAAAGTAGGTGAAGGAAGTAATATAACAGGTGAAGAAAATAAAATAACAGTAGGAGAAAATAATAAAATTGAAGAAAATAAAATAACAGTAGGAGAAGCTAAAAAACCAGCAGAAGAAAATAAAATAATAGCTGAAGATAGTAAAAAAATAGTTGAAGAAACTATAAAAAATATAAGTACATTTTTTCCAGTTATTCCAATGTATAGTACTATTCTATTTCGTATTTTATTAACATTATTTACATTTTTTATTTCTTTTAATTTAATTAATTTTGATCTAATCTATTGTATTTTTAATATATCTGTTATAATACCTCCTATGATTACTAGTCTAGTGTGATTAGTATGGATATTTTACCGGTTTTATAGAAAAGTTATATATTATAGTAAACTTTGTTTAATAATATATAGGTTCTGTAAAAAAATATATATGTTCTGTAAAAAAAAATTTTATTCTTTTTATAAAAAATTATAAATTTATAATAATAAACTTTAAAGATGGACGTAGCCTGTTAATTAAATCACTTTTTTGTTCTTTTAAATAGACTAATTACATTTTATGTATAATGTTCTGTAATTTGTGCTGTATTAGGTAGTTATAAGCCAATTGTTGTACAATAAGTATCAATGGGTAAAATCTTAACAAGATTATAATAATAATATAGATGTAGTGGTACATTTACATAAATTTATTATAAAAAATAAGTGGCATCCTAATAGATGCCTAGACTCTATGTTTGTTAATTAAACATAGTAAATATTCTTTACGTTGTATTTATTATAAAAAATTAGTGGCATCCTATATAGATGCCTAGACTCTATGTTTATTAATTATTTATAGTAAATATTCTTTACATGATATTTTTTATTTTTATTACATATATTATATATACATATGTTATATACACATATTTGTTATAAATTTTCCAAAATAAAAACATAATTAAAAAATTCTAACAATAGAAATATTTAAAAAGAATAAAATATAAAAGTATATTATTTATTGTTATTTAATTTAATATTTTATATATATGTTAATTTTTTATGCTTTTTTTTATAAAATTACAATTTTTTCCATTTTTCCTTTTTTCATTTTCTTTTTTATCCATTTTCTTTTTTTTTCCATTTTCCTTTTTTCCATCTACATAAAAAAAATCACCTTTTCATGAATAGTGATATAAATGAAAATAATTCTTATTTATCTAACAATTATCACCCTGAGGGTTATAAGAGTAGTTTAGGTAATGTTAGTAATAAAAAACAAAATAAAATTGAAGAAAAACATAACATTAATTCAAATGATTTGTCCATTATAAATTTGTCTAATAAATATGATAAGTTGAGTAATTTAGGTTCTTTATCACATTTAGGATTTAATGCTTATAAAAAAGAAGATACATTTAGTAAATATGAATATACTAATATGATTTTTAATCCTACTTCTACCAAGGAGTGGTTTAATAGTGTTTATACTTATAATAAGTCATATATTAAACCATTGATTTCATTGGATATATTAATTAATAAATTATTTGATAGTTATTTTAATATGGGTGAGAAAAAAAAAAAAAATATTTTTAAACGTAGACGTGCTAAAAGGTATAATTATTCATCCAATAAAGTACATTTGAGTAGGGCGGAAATTAAACATACTAATACTGGTTTAATTATATTATTATATATGCATAATAGATATAAATTCAGATATGAACAATTTATAATGGATTTAGTTTATTTTTTTGATGTTCAATACTCTAAAAGGTTTTGTAAAAAACACAATATTTTAATAAAAGAAAAAAATAGATTGTGATATACATTAAAAAACAGATTTTCTATATTTAATATTTTTAATATTGTTATGTTTAATATTAATAATACATTTAAAAATAAATTTACATATAAATTAAAAAGTAAGTTATCGATAAATAATAAATTATTAGATAAATTTTCAACTTTAAATAAGTTTTCTATTTTAAATTATATTAATATTAATATTTTATTTTTTAATAAATTATATTTATTAGAAAAACTTTTTTTTAAAAATGCAAAATTAATTAATTTTAATAAATCTAAGTTTAATAACCTATTACTTAATTTAAGAGACTTAGGTTTAATTGGTCTTTTAAATAAGATTTATAATAAAAGTATTAAAATTAAAATAATAGATTTAAAGTCTATACATCTTAATAGTGATATATTTTCATCAATTATTACTATAAAATTAAGAAATAGGAAAAATAAAGCAGTGCTTATTTTGAGAAAGGCAATAATAAATATGATACGTATACCTAGTTTGCATACACTAATAGTAAATGACGATTTTATGGAAGAAATAAATAAGAATAATGTTTTGGATCTAATGAAACATCAAATTACAAGTGGTGCTAGATTTGAAGCATCAGGTAGATTGACTAGACGTTTAACAGCATTAAGAGCTGTATTTAAATATAGATATGTAGGTAGTTTAAAAAATATTCGTTCTTCTTATATTGGAAAGTCATCAAATATGTTAAGAGGTTATATTAAATCTAATTCACAATATACTCTTATGCAATCTAAAACTCGTAATGGGACTTTTGGGTTAAAAGGATGATTAAGTAGCCATTAATTTTAATAAAATATATTGTATAAATTATGTTATAATTATTATAAAGAGTATAGTTTAATTGGTAAAATAGGAAGCTTCAAACTTCAAATTTCCAGTTCAAGTCTGGATGTTCTTGATATTAATATATTATTATATAAATATACGTTATTAATTAGGCTAAATAAAAAAAACCATGTAATGAATTTCACTGATAAAATAAAATCTATATCCTAATACATGCTGGTAAAGTAGGTTTTTTATAAACAGTTCCTTTAATTATATCACTTATAAGAAGATATTACCTTAATACATAGTACTTTTGTTATGTGTGATGAAAAAAAATTATTTTTTTTTAGTATAGTATGTATGAGTGATTACTAATGTACCATGGTTAATATTAATAGAAGTAATTTTCAGGCACATCCTTTTCATTTGGTTTCTCCATCTCCATGACCCTTATATACATCATTATCATTATTAAATGTTACTACTTCTTCCGTATTATCTTATCATGCATTCTTTAATGCGGGTAACATTTTAGCTCTTAGTATTATATGTTTAGTATTATCTATGGCATTTTGATTTCGAGATATAATTGCAGAAGGGACGTATGAAGGAAACCATACTTTAGCTGTTCAACGTGGGTTAAATATGGGTGTAGCACTATTCATTGTTTCAGAAGCGTTATTTTTTGTAGCTATATTTTGAACATTCTTTCATAGTGCACTTTCACCAACTATTGAATTAGGGGCTATGTGACCTCCTATGGGTATAGAAGCAATAGATCCTTTCGAATTACCATTAGCTAATACAGTAATTTTATTAGCATCTGGATTCACTGTAACATATAGCCATCATTTTTTAATTAATGGTAATAGAAAAATTTCTTTATATGGTTTGGTTTATACTATTATTTTAGCAATAATATTTACAGGGTTACAAGGTGTAGAATATTCCGTATCAACTTTTACTATTTCAGATGGAGCCTTTGGGTCCTGTTTTTATTTTGGAACAGGGTTCCATGGTTTACATGTTATAATTGGTACAATCTTTTTAGCAGTAGGTTTATGACGTTTATTAGCTTATCATTTAACTAATAATCATCATTTAGGATTAGAAGCAGGAATACTTTATTGACACTTTGTTGATGTAGTATGATTATTTTTATTTGTATCTATATATTATTGAGGATCTTAAATAAAATAACTGTAATAACTAATAGAAATTCTAAACGATTTATTGTTTATTTATAAAAATAAATTTAAAGCAAAAAAAAATATTATTAAAAAATTTATAACTAAAAGTGCTATATTATATATATATATGGAAAAATATTTAATTATTAATAGTCCTTTGGATCAATTTGAAATCAGAAATTTATTTAGTATTGAAACACCTTTTTTAGGTAATATTCATCCTTCTATTACTAATATTGGTTTATACTTAACAATAGCTACATTGTTAGTATTTTTAACTAGTTTAATAGCAAATAATTATTCAAGAATGTCTCCTAATAAAGTATCTTTATTTAAAGAAACATTATATGCTACTATACATAGTATAGTTATAAACCAAATAAATAATAAAAATGGGCAAGCTTATTTTCCTTTTATGTATACATTATTTGTGTTTATACTAGTAAATAACTTAATAGGTATGGTACCATATAGTTTTGCTTCTACATCTCATTTTATTTTAACATTTTCACTTAGTTTTACTATAGTATTAGGGGCAACTATATTAGGTTTCCAGGTACATGGTTTAAAATTCTTTTCTTTATTTGTACCATCTGGTTGTCCTTTAGGGTTATTACCTCTTTTAGTTTTAATAGAATTTATATCTTATTTAGCTAGAAATGTATCTTTAGGACTTAGATTGGCAGCTAATATACTGTCTGGTCATATGTTATTAAATATTTTAAGTGGGTTTACATATAATATAATGAATTCAGGATTTATTTTTTTCATTTTAGGTTTACTGCCTTTAGCTTTTATAATAGCATTTTCTGGATTAGAATTAGGTATTGCTTTTATACAATCACAAGTATTTGTAGTATTATCTTCTTCTTATATCAAAGATGCTTTAGAGTTACACTAGCACAAGATATACAATCACAACTATTCGTTGTATTATCTTCTTCTCATATCAAAGATGCTTTACCCTAGCATTAGAGATACATTGGTTATATTAGCTTTTAATTATATCATACATCATTTAGACTTATATTAACTCTAAATATACATAAAGAAGAATTAGGGGACATAATTTATTATACTATCTATAATTTGTAAATATATATACATAAAGAGAATAATAGGGGGGGACATAACTTATTATACTATCTATAATATGTAAATATATATAAATAATAATGTATATGTAATTAATATATATATAATAAATATAATTATTATACTTGAATGGGTATGCTGAAATTGGTAGACAGGGTCCGCTTAGGACGGATCGAAGTAAATTCATGTAAGTTCGATTCTTACTACCCATATGAAAAAATTTGTTTATTATTAAATTGGTAAATATATTCATACCTTCCTTCTCCCCCCTAATTCTTCTTGAATTCATCATAAATTTCGCTAAAAAATATTGTTAACTAACATCTCATACTTTAAAACTTTATTATACATTAGTATAAAATAGTTTAGGGTATTATTTAATATTATGTATATACTAACATATTTTTTATAATATTCCTACACTAACATATTTTTTATAAAATTTCTACACTAACATATTTTTTATAAAATTTCTACACTAACATGTTTTTTATAATATTACTACACTAACATGTTTTTTATAATATTCCTACACTATCTTGTAATTTGGGTTTTTCTCTGGGTTTTTCTTAATGTCTTTATGTTTTTTTTATTGTATATATTCAGGTTTTCCGGCTCTAACTGATTAGGATGTACTTCAAATAATAAATAGCCTTTTTCCCTAATTCTTTTTTTTAAAAGTATTAAATATTAGTTGGCTATATTATTATAGTTAATTAGTACATCATACTTTTAAATTTTATGTTATATTATCATAAAATAGTTTAGGGTTTATTTTATTATGTTTATTTAAACATGTTATTGTTTTTAGTAGTCGTACCTATTATCGGAATATTTTTTACGTTTATCAGTAGTAGTTTTGGTAGTGATGATTTATCAACTGACCGATCTGTCGGATTTATTTTATCTATTATTCCATTTGTTTGATCTTTAAATGTTGTATATACTTTATTTGATTTTTCAACTAATCAATTTCAATTTGTACAAGAATGCATAGATCTTTCTTTTTTTCATATATATATTGGTTTAGATGGTATATCCTTATTTTTTATAATATTGACTGTAATAATTTCTCCTATTGCAATATTATCTAATTGATGATCCATATGAACAACTATACCATCTTTTATTATAATAATATTATCATTAGAAATGTTATTATTGTTAATCTTCTTAGTGTTAGATGTCTTACTTTTTTATGTATTTTTTGAAAGTATATTACCTCCTTTATTTATTTTAATAGGTTTATTTGGAGCATATGAAAGAGTTAGGGCTAGTTTTTATTTATTTTTATATACACTTTTAGGTTCTTTATTTTTATTATTATCTATTTTATCTATGAATTCTATTATGGATACTACTGACTTTGATACTTTATATAAATCAAATTTTGATTATTTAGTACAACTTTTTTTATTCTATGGTATTTTTATAGCATTTGCTGTTAAAACACCTACTATCTTTTTAAATACTTGACTTTTAAGAGCTCATGTTGAATCACCATTAGGAGGTAGTATTCTTTTAGCTGGTGTAGTTCTTAAATTGAGTTTATATGGTATTATAAGACTAATATTAGGTATTTTACCTAAGGCTTCTATAGAATATACATACATAATATATTTAATAGCTATTATAACTATTTTTTATGCTAGTCTTAGTACTCTAAGAACTATAGATGTGAAAGAACTTATAGCTTACAGTTCTGTTTCTCATGCTGCTGTGTATATTTTAGGTGTATTCAGTAATGTTATACAAGGAATTGAAGGTAGTATTATTTTAGGTTTAGCTCATGGTTTTGTTTCACCAGGATTATTTATTTGTGCTGGAGGTGTTTTATATGATAGGTCTTCTAGTAGATTAATTACTTTTTATAAAGGTATGACTCAAATAATGCCATTGTTTGCTATATTATTCTTTATATTATCTCTTGGTAATTGTGGGGCTCCATTGACTTTAAATTTTATAGGGGAATTCTTGTCATTATATGGATCATTTGAGAGATTACCTTTATTAGGTATATTTGGTAGCTCTTCTATAGTATTTTCTGCAGCGTATACAATATATATGTATAATAGAATATCATTTGGAGGTGTATTATCAAGATTCTTTACAGTTAATATATCTGATTTAAATAAACGTGAATTTAATTTATTATTAACATTAGTTATATTAACTGTAATATTAGGTGTATATACTGTACCTTTATTGGATGGTTTACATTATTCAGTATCATCATTCATATATCTGTTTGATAGTAATTCTATTAATTGTGATGGACCTGGAATTTGATCTAATTTTTTTAATTATAAGGATATTAAAAATTTAGATATTAGTTATTATTGTAGTTTTTTTAAGGAAAATATAGACTTTCTTTTATATTTAGTTATTTTTTTAGTTGCTCTTTTAATAGATTTATATAGATGTATACGATATTTAATTCGATTATATTGACGTACGTATTTATTTTTAATAGATAAACCTAATTTAATTGCGTGTTTATCTCTTTTTCCTGGATTTGTAAGTATAGTTATTTCATTTAACTTTTTTGGTATGTTTGATTATTTAAATAATTTTATGTATATTTTAGGTTCATATCAGGAATATTTAGATTTAAATCAGCATTTAGGTTTAATTCAAAGACATTCAGGTTTAAATCAGCATTTAAATTTAATTCCGCAACATTTAACTCCGCAACATTTAATGGGTGCTGGTATAGATAACTCTGATTATGATAATGAATATACATATACTTCAAATGAAGAAAGTGAAAAAAAAAGTGAAAATAATTTCTATTGTTCTGATAATGAACAAGAACCCGGTGGACATCAATCCCATGGACAGCAATCCCATGGACAACAACCCGGTGTACAGCAATCCCATGAACAGCAATCCAATAGAGATAGATACTTTCAAGCACGATTATTTATTGACCGAGACTGAAACGGAAAACCATGAAGTGAAGAGATTAAAAATAACCCCCAATCAATTTGACAACGTACCCAATCAATTTGACAAACTCCCCAATCAACTGGACATCCTATCCAGTCAACAGGAAATCCTTACCAATGAACTGGACATCCTATCCAGTCAACAGGATATCCTTACCAATGAACTGGACATCCTATCCATACACCTGCTAATTTTGATAATCATACTGATACGATGCCATTACCTGAAAAAGCGAAACTGTGAGAAGCTTGTGAAAAAAAGTATGGAGCACATTTATTTGATATAAAGCGTGGTGTAAATGAGACGACTCCCTGTGATGTTAGTTATGGAAAACATTCTTTATATCGTGGTAATAGTTCTTATGATATGCTACATCATAGATGTAATGCATGTGGTCTTAAAGTATGTAGTGCTTGTTTTAATCAGTACCGTAAATAGCTAATTATCTAATTGGCTAATATTAGACTAATTTCCAGTTAAATTTGGATTTTTATAATACTGATATATGTTAAATGATTATTAAATATATATCTATAAATTAGATTATAGCTTTATTTCTTAAAAGAAGTATTCGTAAAAAAAAATAATAATGGTTTAAGTCTTTATTTTTTTTTTTACTGTTAAATGTTAATTTACTTTTCTTCTTTACTATATATTAATTTTTAATTGAATATTATTAATTTTATTAAAGTCCTTTTTATTATACGGGATTACTATTTTTATTCTATTAAATAAGATTTAATTATATAATTTGAGAATAAATGAGATTATTGAAAAGTCATCCTATATTAAGATTAGTTAATTCTTATTTAGTAGATTCCCCACAACCTATGAATCTAAGTTATTTGTGGAATTTTGGTTCTTTATTAGTGGTTTGTCTAATAATACAAATCGTTACAGGTGTAACTTTAGCTATGCATTATAATCCTAGTGTAGCAGAAGCATTTAATAGTGTAGAACATATAATGCGTGATGTAAATAATGGATGATTAATACGTTATTTACATAGTAATACAGCATCAGCGTTCTTCTTTTTAGTGTATTTACATATAGGAAGAGGTATGTATTATGGATCGTATAGAGCACCAAGAACACTAGTATGAACTATTGGTACAGTTATATTTATATTAATGATGGCGACAGCCTTTTTGGGTTATGTTTTACCCTATGGACAGATGAGTCTATGAGGTGAAGAAATGCCTCATATGTATAATTTAGATTTATCATATATAGTTTTAATCTTAATAATAAATAGAATACCAAATAAACTATCTAGGTTAAAAGGTATTTATAGAATAGGTCCCCATAATAAAGATATATTGTCAATTATTCATGGATCTCTTTTGGGAGACGCTCATGCTGAGAAAATAAAGTTAAGTGTTGGGACTAGAATCTCTTTTTTTCAAGAGGATTCTCATGTAGAATATCTACTTTATTTACACAAGTTATTATCTGGAGCAGGCTATTGTAATGACAAAACCCCTGCTATTTCAACAAGATTGGGTGTAAAAGGTAAAGTGAGAAAAATAATAAGATTTTCCACGTGAACCTATAGTAGTTTTAATTGAATACATGATGAATGATATGTAAATGGTAGAAAATGTATACCAAAATCTATAGATCAATACTTAACACCTTTAGCTTTAGCTATTTGAATAATGGATGATGGAGCCAAAGTAGGAAAAGGGTTTAAATTTAGTACTAATAGTTTTACATATGATGAATGTATTTATCTTATACATGTTTTGTACAAAAATTTTAACTTAAAAGCTTCAGTACAATCTGCAGGAACTAAAGATAAATATATTATTTATATTTGAAAAGAATCTATTAATGATCTTTGTAAAATAGTTTCTCCATTTATCATACCAGAAATGAAATATAAATTAACCTAAATTATATTTACCTAAAATATATTTACCTAAAATATATTAATCTAAATTATATAAACCTAAATTATACATAGTTATAAGATTATACATAAAGCAATTTTTACTAAAAATTTATGTTGTTTAAAATTTTATAGCAATACTGATGAAAACGGTCAAAAATATTTGTTTAGTATCAAGACCGTCGGTAGAGTAAAATATCGCTACAGACTGGTTCATCGGTGGGTGGCTGAAATGCTGCTTAATGTACAGTCGGAATCTTTACCATTACATTAATGGGCACAAGGCTTTATACTGTGTTATATTATAAATCTATTATATTATAAATGTTTTATATTATAAATGTCCCATCCGGTATATTGTACATGGTTTGCTTGTTTTAAACACTATAAGTGCATTATGCAATAATAAGCAAATTAAAGATTTGGCTACAGTTATTACTAATCTTATGAGTGCTATCCCATGAGTTGGACAAGATATAGTTGAGTTCATTTGAGGTGGATTCTCAGTTAACAACGCTACATTAAATAGATTTTTTTCATTGCACTTTGTTTTACCTTTTGTTTTAGCTGCTTTAGCCTTAATGCATTTAATAGTTTTACATGATGTAGCAGGATCAAGTAACCCTATGGGTGTATCAGGTAATTACGAAAGAATTACATTTGCACCTTATTATCTTTTTAAAGATTTAATTACAATATTTATATTTATATTCGTATTATCATTGTTTGTATTCTTTATGCCTAATGTATTAGGGGATAGTGAAAACTATGTAATGGCAAATCCTATGCAAACTCCTGCAGCTATAGTTCCGGAATGGTATCTTCTTCCTTTCTATGCTATTTTAAGATCAATTCCTAATAAGCTATTAGGAGTTATTGCTATGTTTTCTGCTATTTTAATACTATTACTTCTACCTATCACGGATGTAAGTAGATCAAGAGGTATGCAATTTAGACCTTTAAGTAAAGTAGCGTTTTATATATTTGTAGCTAATTTCTTAATATTAATGCAATTAGGTGCTAAACATGTTGAATCTCCATTTATTGAATTTGGTCAAATATCTACTGTTCTATATTTTTTATATTTTACAGTTATAATGTATTCTATTACTTTAATTGAAAACTCTCTTATTGATTTAGGATTTATTATTAATAATGAGGAAAAAAAATAGGATATTATCCCTTTTCATAAAATAGTCTATTATAAAATGGGTAGGTATTGTAAAAAAAGGAGACTATTATATAATATTTACCTCCCTTTATAGTATACTGTTTTATGAAAATGGGTAATAGTCTACTTTTTAATATTTAATAGAGATAGATAAACTTATTTAATTATACCATATTTTAATAATTATACATTATTAACTAGAAAATATACATATATTTTAATTATTACTTTAAACATATTTACTTCCCTAAATAAAGTAATATAATTAAAATATATTTTTAATACTATTTTAATCTAACTATTATATGTATAATGTATTTATTTAATATAATGTATTAACTATTTTATTTTAATAAATTACATATTACATATATTAGTTATGTTAGGTATGTGTAGATATCTGTATGTGTATATATACAGACATATAGGTTATATATACTTAATTAGTATATAACTTTATAATTAGTATTATTTTATATTGTATATTTAGTTATAATTAAGATAATTTAATTAAATGTACTATACTTTAATATATATGTACTTTTATTGTTATTTATATATTTAGTAAATAATGTTTTATTTACCTACATTAATGTCTGTTCTTGAGGTATTATCTATAACTGTTCCTGTGTTATTAACTGTAGCATTTATTACCATAGCTGAGAGAAAAACTATGGCTAGTATGCAAAGACGATTGGGTCCAAATTCAGTAGGTTGATATGGTTTACTTCAGGCATTTGCGGATGCTCTTAAATTATTATTAAAAGAATACATATCTCCCACACAAGCTAATATGGCATTATTCTTTCTTGGCCCTATTATAACTTTAATATTTTCATTATTAGGGTATGCTGTTATACCTTTTGGTATAGGTTTAATGCTTTTAGATTATAATCTTGGTATATTATATATTTTGGCTGTGTCTTCGTTATCTACATATGGTATACTTTTAGCTGGTTGATCCGCTAATTCTAAATATGCTTTTTTAGGGTCACTAAGGAGTACAGCTCAATTGATTAGTTATGAACTGATATTAAGCTCGGCTATATTATTGGTTGTTTTATTAGCAGGTAGTTTGGATATAACTGTTATTATAGAAGCTCAAAGAGGTATTTGGTACATAGTACCTTTATTTCCTATATTTATTATCTTTTTTATAGGATCTATTGCAGAAACTAATAGAGCTCCTTTTGATTTAGCAGAAGCTGAGTCAGAATTAGTTAGTGGTTTTATGACAGAACATTCAGCAGTTATATTTGTATTTTTCTTTTTAGCTGAGTATGCTAGTATCGTACTTATCTGTATATTGAATAGTATTTTATTTTTAGGGGGTTATTTGTTAGATTTTAATTTTTATATATATCCTTATATATATATAGTACAGTTTATTGATTTTGATGGTTATATAAATTTAACAAATTATGAAGGTAATTTTAATATAATTAATTTAGGTAATTCTAGTCCAATATTAGAAAATATAGTTTCTGCATTAGTTATAGGGTTTAAAACTTGTGTTATGATATTTGTTTTTATATGAGCCAGAGCTTCTTTTCCTAGAATACGTTACGACCAATTAATGTCATATTGTTGAACTGTTTTATTACCAATAGTTGTAGCATTTATAACATTTATACCTTGTCTTTTATATAATTTAGATATTATGCCTTGTAATATACCTTTATTTTAAAAAAACAAAGAAAACTAGTTAAAAATTATTCATTTTCATTACCATTAATATCCATTATAATATAGTGTTCATAAATTTATTGTTATGTACACTAATTATATTGTTATTGTATATACTTATAAAATATTATTAATAATTATTGTATATATAGGAAAAAGATTATGAATAATGATTATTATGTTTATATATATCATATATAATATATTTTATATTAGTATGTAATTATATATTGTTATGATAATATAAATATATATATAAATGTATTAAAAAAAAACATATATTTTTTATACTTACTTTATGATTATGGTATTTAATTCTATAAGAATTAAAATTTTTTTTTTTACTTTTGATACAAATTGTAACACACAAATATTTATACAATAACAAGTATATAAATATACTTCCCATTAAAAATAAATATTTATAGGAAAGTCCGGGGATGGTTCTTTTTAATTTATATTAAAAAGAATAAGGTATAAACTTAGGTAATACAGAGAAAAAAAAATTAAATAATAAATACTATTAAGTATTTTATTAAAATCATGAAATTTAAGGCCTAAATATCCAAATTATTTTTTAGTTTAATGTTACATAACAGGATCTGGCTTATTTGTATCTAAGTTATTAATAAAATGTTTATATTACATTAGATAAGTTTTTTGTCTTACATAAATAAAATTAGTTTATTATTTAATAATACTTAATATAGAAGTATGTATATTATTATGTTTTAATAGATATAAGTTAAAATTTTTTATATATAGTATTATTTTATTGTTTAATCATTAAATAATTATATATATATATATAAATATATATAGTAATGTATTGAATACAGTATATAATCGTTATAAAAATAAAAAAAATTTTTTTATAAAAGATATATAAATATACATAGTAATGTATTTAATACATTATATAATCGTTATAAAAGTATAAAATTCTTTTTATTTTTATATAAAATATATAGAATATAGATGTTTATTTATATTATATGTATACTATTTACAAGGATATACCGTATTTTAGTATACCGTTGACTAAAGATAGGTAGTAGTAATGCTTCAATATCACGTATTTTGAAGGTTGCGAATCTTTAATTCACATATATATTTAGTCCGGTATATTATTAATACATATATTACTGTATATCAATACACATGTATTGTATATAATAATATATTAATGTACTATAATATAATTATATTATTGATAATTATAACTATTATTATTTTAATGATATAATGAGATACTTCTTATTAGTTTAATGGTAGAACAAGATACTTCTAATATCTGAATCTAAGTTCGAATCTTAGATAAGAATAATATTAATATAACTAGTGTTTTATAATTAAAATGGTAATTATTATATATTATGATATATATTAAATATATATTATATAATACTGTTAAATACTATAATCTTTAAAATTATTATAGTTGAGTTTGATGATGGCTCTGATTGAACGCTATCCAAATGCTTGACACATGCTAATCAGACGTCAATATTAAAAATATAAAAAAAATTTTTTTTTATTGTATTGAAGTGGTGTACAGGTGAGTAAAATGGTATTTTAGCTACCTAAGAGTAAGGTATAAAGATCCCTTATAATATAAAAAAGAAATACATATTTCGCTCTTAGTTGATTATAAATAACCTTCGGATAAGTTGTAATTAAGGTAATGGCTTAATTAGCTAATGTCCGTAGTCGAGACTGAGAGGTCGATCGATCACACTGGGTCTGAAAAAACCCCAGGACGTTTAGTACAGCAGTGAGGAATATTGGTCAATGGCCTAACGGCTGAACCAGCAACTTGGAGGAATGAGAGTTAACTTACTCAGTTAAGTTAACTTGCTTGACTAGGTCTTGTAAAATTCTAGATAAAGCTGATAATGACAACTTTATATCTATAGGTCTCGACTAAATCTTGTGCCAGCAGTCGCGGTAAGACAAGGGAGACGAGTGTTATTCATCTTTATTAGGTATATAGGGTACCTAGACTGTGTAATATGGCCACAAAATGGAACCTTTTACACTAGAGTTTGTTATGTGAGAGGATGTCAGAATTACTGGTGGAGAGATGAAATTTTTTGATACCTTTAAGACGGGTAACGGCGAAGGCAAACCTTTATGTACATAAACAGAATAACTTACATATATTGGTACTTGTGGGTTATTAATAACTGACGTTGAGGGACGAAGGCTCAGGGAGTGAAGAGGATTAGATACCCCCGTAGCCTGGGCAGACAATGATGAGTGCCATAGATTAGCTTTTAAGCTGAACTATAAATGAAAGTGTAAGCACTCCACCTCAAGAGTAATGTGGCAACGCAGGAACTGAAATCATTAGACCGTTTCTGAAACCAGTAGTGAAGTATGTTGTTTAATTCGATGATCCACGAAAAACCTTACCACAATTTGAATGTTCTAAATACATTATTGTTTAGATCACATGCGTTGCATGGCTGTCTTCAGTTAATGTCGTGAGATTTGGTTAAGTCCATTAAATTAACGTAAACCCTTATTTTATTTAAAAGAATAAAGTAGCACACCGCTATATTTGGATGTGGTAATAGGGACTAAGACAAGTCATCATGGCCTTAATATTGTGGGCTATAGACGTGCCACATAAGCCTTTACAAAGGGATGCAATAATGCGAATTGGAGCTAATCCCACAAAATAGGAGATAATATGGATTGTAGTCTGAAATTCGGCTACGTGAATAAGGAATTACTAGTAATCGTGAGTAATCAGATCACGGTGAATTTAATCTCAGATAGGTACTAACTACTCGTCAGGCGCTGAAAGGAGTATGTGCAATAAGTTTGGTTTTTGTTGATTACTATTTTAAATATTTAGATTTAGAACTTTTTGACAAATAATCTTCGTATGCGTGACTTTGATTGGTGTTAAGTCGAAATACGGTTCGTGTAGTGGAAATTGCACGGGATTAATAAACATTAACAATACACAAAAAGTCTTTGTAAGGAGTTTTATTAATATATTTTAACGATATATTAATAATATATGGTTCGATCCCATAATAGGCTCAAATGTAGTTAGATAAATATATCTAATTTAAATATTATGTGTTTTAATAATATTTAAATTATAAACAATTTAAATAATTTAAATTGTTTATATTCATATATTTATTAATTATTTTATTAATCATAAATTTTTATATTGTAAAAAAAGATAAAAAGGATAGGAAGTTTAATTATTGATTAATTTTATATATTATAGTTGGTATTCGATTATAATTATTATATTTATATAATAATAAAAGGGAGGTTCCGTTTGTTGGTATGACGGGTTGAGCTGTAAACTCAATAGCATTAAGCTGTCAAAGGTTCAATTCCTTTTCTTCCTATTTTTTTATTTTATAGATAAATAGTAGGATAGTAGAATAAATATATATATTATGCTATACTACTATATATGTTAGTTATTAATGATTTATTTCTTTTACGTTAATTTTAATCTAAAAAGCCTTTATAGCTCAATGGTAGAGCAGGATACTGTTAATATTCTGATAGATGTTCGATTCATTTTAAAGGCTAAATTATTTTTTTAATGGCTTGGTTCATTTATATATAAGGATTACATTTATTTTAAAGGATTAGATTTATTTTTATTTAATTTATCCAGTGTTCTATTTAATTTACTTAATGTTATAGTTAATTTACTCAATTTTCTATTCTTAAATAAAAAGTTATTAATAATTAAATAGATTTGTGTATTTTTTTTATTAATCTTTTATTTTATTTTTGCTGTAAAGTCTTTAAAAATTTAATTGTCAATTGTTATTATAAATTTATACCTTATGTTTTACGCTTCCACTATAGGTGTTTATGTGGATATGAGAGCATATTTTATTACTACCATATTGATAATTCCAGTAGGTACTATAATTAAAATATTTTCATGATTAGCAATTTGTTATGGTGGATCTTTAAATTTTACATCATCACTCTTATACGCATTAGGTATCGTACACATATATAACTTATTATTGGTAAGATTACTTAGAAAAATTATATGTTATATACTATAAAAGAACATCTTTTTGGTGGTTATACAGAATTATCTTTAGATTTATTGTATGTTATTGCTATATCTTTTGGTATATTTGTTATTGTAAGTAAAAATCCTATAGTTTCTGTGTTATTTTTAATAGGACTTTTTTTAATTATATCTTGTAATTTAATTCTATTAGGTTATACTTTTATAGGTTTGGCTTATTTACTAGTTTATATCGGGGCGGTGTCAATATTATTTTTATTTATATTAATGTTAATAAATGTTAGAATATCTGAATTATCTACAAATAATATAAACAGTATACCTCTAGCTATATTATTAGGTTGTTTTTTTGATTTTTTTGTCAATAATATATTACCTTATATTATTTTGGATAATGATACATCATATTTATTTAGTTTAAAAAAAAAATTAGCTTATGTTACATCTGTATTGTGAGATGGACATTTAGCAGAGATTTCTCATATAACAAGTATTGGTAATGTATTATATAGTAATTATTCTATTTGACTTATTATTACATCTATAATATTATTATTAGCTATGGTTGGTTCTATTGTTATAACAATAAAACCGCAAACTAATAATTAGAAATGAAGATATTTATATGAAATATACTAGATTATAAGAGATTAGCTTAATTGGTAGAGCGTCCGTTTTACACACGGGAGGTTAAGTGTTCGAGTCACTTATTTCTTAAGTAGTTCTTTATTAATATATTTATAAGAGATCTTAGCTTAATGTAAAGCGTATGACTTTTAATCATTATTATAAGGGTTCAAATCCCTTAGATCTTATTTTAAATTAATACGGCCATAGGTTAATGGTAGACCATTCGTCTTCCAAACGATTTGTACCGATTCGAGTTCGGTTGGCCGTAATTTTTTAAAAATTTATTATATAAATATCCTTTTTTAATGATATTAGGAGAGGATCACTTAATGTATAGTAGATACTTAAAAAATTATCTTATTTATCTATTTAATATATGGTAAAGCTATTTTAATATGTTTCTAGTATAAAGGTTTGATACTTAGGAAAAGTTTTAATACTTTGATGCTTATAAAAAATTAGACATGTTTGAGTTATGGTTAGGTATTAATTATAATAATAGTGATCTTATTAATTTAATGCCTTATATTTTATTGTTTTTATTTTAAATACTATATTATAAATTAATATTTATAATAAATTTATAAATATAGAAATAAAATGTTATTAAAAAATAATTTTATATATGATTTTTTATTTTAAATAAAGAAATTTTTTATAAAAATATTAGGGGTTAATAACTTAATTGGTAAAGGACTTTCTTGTCACGGAAGTAGATGTCGGTTCGATGCCGGCTTAACTCGTTTTGTATTTAATGTATTTATATATTAGTTAAAAATATTTATTTTAGATATTAGTCAATAATATTTATTATACAGGTTTTATTTAAAATTTATGAATTAAATATTATACCTATAAATTACATATTATACCTAAACATTGTACAAATATTGTTATATAAAGGGAAAGTTGCTATTGGTAAGGCTAGATATTTGCTAAATATTGTGTTTAACACCTGGTGGTTCGAATCCGCTCTTTTCCGCATTTATATGCTATTATTTTTGTTTTAATAAGAAAAAATCTTTTTTTTTCATTTATAACTTATATGTGTTATATGATATAAATCTATACAATCTTAATTTTAGTTATATAAATATTTATTAATAAAGCTCCTTGTATAAGGGTGAGGTGTAGGCCCTAGGTTTTATTGTCATGGGTAGTACATAGATTTTTGTGTAGTAGTCTTCCTCAATTAAATAATCCGAAAGATGAGATACCTTTATACGTGGTGGTCAATTAGGTTTTAGGATTCTAAGTTATTATAGGTATATAAAACGCCTCATAAAAGGCGTTCTATGCCACATATAAGGGCTAAGTTACCTACGTGTTGGGCAGTATATGATTAATGACTAGGGTAGATATGATATAGATAACTGTTTACAGTCTAGAGAGACGACATTTATGGATATGAGAGATAACTATCTTAATAATATTTTAATAGCTAGATACATTTTAATAGGTTAGGTATTATATATAAAGTTGTCCTGGTTATAGGGTATTCATTATCAAAGTTATTTTTATTGGCAATTGAAATAGGGTCTTCATTTATAGTTTAATATAACCATAAATGAAGACCCTATTTTTAAGAGTATAGTTTAATTGGTAAAATAGGAAGCTTCAAACTTCAAATTTCCAGTTCAAGTCTGGATGCTCTTGATGTAATATATATATGAAATATTAGTGGTTTTAATATAATTTTATATATTTAAGGTTCCTTAGCTTAATAGGTAAAGCGCATTTTTGATAAGGATGTGATCGACGTTCAATTCGTTGAGGAATCAATAAATTTGCGATAATTATGTATAAAAGATTTTTTTTATTAAATTTCATGAAGTTATACTTTTCATTAATGAAGGTAAATAAATTTAATAATATGATGGTGTGTTAGTTAAATGGTATAACGTGATGCTACGGACATTTTATTACAAGTTCGAGTCTTGTACGCACTTATTTAATTATTTTTATGATTAGTAGGATGATCTTTTATATATAATAATTCAATTTTATTTATTAAGTACATTCTAATCCTTCTATTAACAGGTATGTATTTTTTTTTAGTTGGTAAATTATTTTTACCTTAAAAGAGAATTGACTGAGTGGTTTATAGTGATAAGCTTGAAACTTATTTGGTTGAAAAACCACATCCGTTCGAATCGGATATTCTCTGTGTAATATCATAAATGTTAAACGGGTTAGAGCCAGGTTGGTTAGGCGCCTCATTTGGGATGAGGAATAGTTATGTTCGAATCATAATAATCCGATATTTACTATGTAAAAATATATAAATGTATATAGTAATGTATTTGATATGTAATGTATTATTTCATTATTTTTATATTAATAACTTTATTATAAAAATAATGGCAAGTATAAAAAGAGACTATTAATAACATTTAGCTGTATGTTAGAGAGTGATAAAAAAAAATAATGAGGGGAATTTATTATATTAAAAAATAATAATATAACTTGTGCTCTTGGAAGAAATTCTGTTTTAAACGAAGCGAATTGAAGTATCTTATTAGCTTCAGGAAAGGAAATCAAACGAGATTCTATTAGTAGTGTGAATGAAAATAGATTTAAGACTTTAAAGTAAAATGGATTGATCTGTTTGAATAAAGGGGAACCTTCCTCTAAGTCTAAATATAACATACAAGCGATAGTGATAGTACTGTGAAGGAAAAATATTATTAGTAGTCTTATAAGCAGCTCAAGTTAAGTTTAATAAACATATGAGAGCGTACCTTTTGTATAATGGGTCAGCAAGTTCTAATTAGATGCAAGCAATTACTGATAAAATAATAAAAAACTTTTATTTGTTTTTTATTAAGTTAATTAGAGTTGCCTAGATAATCCAATTATTAAGTAATGAATAAGTATCTAAATAGAGACCCGAAGAGTAGTGATCTTACTATGGTCAGGCTTATAAAAGGCCGAATGGGTTATCGTTGTAAAGATATCCAAAGAACTGTGGTAAGTTAGTGAAAGACAATACTGACTACTATAGCTGGTTTTCCGCGAAACATATGTAAGTATGTAGTTTTAAATAACATCATAGCAGGTACAGAATTGTAATCTCGTATAATTGAATATTATTATTATTATTTATATAATTTTAATAAACAATTGTAGATATGGGGGGGTCGTGAAGACTCTATTCGCGAGTATTTGCTCTCGGAAGGGCAATGATGATTGTTGAGCTATCAGACATTTAACGCTAAGGTTGTATGTCTAAAGGGAAACAGCCCAGAACAAGTGTTTAAGGTTCCAAAGTTTTTGTTAAGTGAAATTAAGGAAGTATTTAAACTATACAACCAGGAAATAGGCTTAGAAGCTGCCATTTTTTAAAGACCTCGTAACAGAGCACTGGTTCAATAACTTAATAAATAATGATTAGTTATTTATTAATAAGTTAGAAGCGCCGAAAATATAACGGATCTAAACAATACACCGACACCTTGTCCATAAGAATTAATTAAAATACTATATAATTATAGTTATTGTTATAATTATATTGTAAATATATTTAAATGTTAAGTATAAATTATGGGGTAGCGGAACATTGGGTAAATCATAAAATTAACTTTTTTAAAGTTAATTATCATTATTATTATAGAGATATCATAATAAATGAGAGATATCCCAAGTGATAATGCTGACACAAGTAACGAAAAAGAGGTTCTTTAATTATTATTGGAGTATAATACCTCTCGCCTTAAGCTTATGGTATTATTCAGGCGGTCTCTAAGTTAAACCTAAAGGATAAAACGATGAGATAATATCTGTGACAACATTAATTAAAAAAATTTTTTTTTACAATAACTGTTGTTTTTATAGTAAATGTTATATATTTAATATGTAGGTTTATACGAAAGTATAATTTTATAATTGAAAAATAAATTTTTTAATATAAATATTTTTTTTACTATCACTTACATTAAGAATACAGTACCATTTTTAATTTGGTTTATAATAGAGTGTTAATAACCTGCAGTTAAAACCAAAGTGAGCATAAAATGCAAAGTATTATGTTTGTCTAATTTTATTTGTATTAAAATAGGTTATATGAAGACATATATATTAAATATATAAATTTTAAGTTTAAAATAAAAATAACATGTATGGTAAAATGTTCTAAAAAAAAATTGAGTATAAATGTGCTGGAAAAGCAGTATTGGAGATATTTTGGTAGATAAGTTAAATTATTTACTAATATAATCTTGAAACTAACCGTACCTAAATACTAACTCTAGTAAGCTAGTAGAGAATACGAAGGCGTTTGAGCTAACAATCATTAAGGAACTCGGCAAATTGACACCGTAACTGAGGGATAAGGTGTGCCATTTCTACTATTTAGTATAGGCTAGAAAGAGGAGACATAAAAAGGTGTTGCACGACTGTTTAATTAAAACACAGCACTTTGCGTAAGATGTAAATCAATGTATAGAGTGCGCTATCTGCCCGATGGTGGCTGGTTAACGGATTTACTTAGTTGACTAAAATAGGCTAGGTTTTGAAGGAACCCCCATTTAATGGCGGCCTTACCTATGAGGGTCCTAAGGTAGCGAAATACCTTGGCATTTAAATGATGTCGCGCATGAATGATCTCACGATGCAACAGCTGTCTCAATGATTGGCTCAGTGAAATTGGAATGGCAGTGAAGATACTGCCTATCTCTAGATAGACGAGAAGACCCCATGCAGCTTTACTGTTACTAGTTATAGGGTATAATTTAACAGGTTCTAGTGAATAAGGTAGTTGTAAAGACATAATTGAAACACCTTTACTCTGGTTGTTATATCAGTAGAATAGGTTTACATACATAATGTAGACTGACGTCCATGTAATCCATAAAAGGAGATGAATCTCAGGAGACAGTGGCTAGCAGATGGTTTATGCGGGGCACAGATCCCATAAAGAGTACCTGGGAGTATCCAAATTTAATTTTGTAATACGCTATACGCAAAATATATAGAACTTTTATTTATTAATTGCTTTATATATTTTTAAATTTATTATTATATTTAGTTTGTTATTTTTTATATTTACCATTTTTTTGAAAAAAAAAATGGCATCTATAATTAATTCAGTTATATTTCTATTTGAGTTAGAACTAAAACAATTTAAACTAAGTAAGATTTTACCTATGTGGAAAATAGGTGTATATATAGTATTAATAATGAATAGTTAAAGAAAAATAACTATTTATTATAGTACTATTAGTTATTTTTTTTATTAAGTGTAGGAAAAATGATATTGATATATACTTCAAAAGTTTAATGGCTTAATCTTGCTTTACTGTTTGACATACACGTCTATCAGTTGCGTAAGCAGGGCATAAAGATCGCAAGACGCAGTAAGGAAAGGTCTTGTATTATTGAAAAAGCTACGCTGGGGATAACAGGCTAATTGCGCCAGAGAGTACAAATTGAGTGCGCAGTTTGGCACCTCGATGTCGGCTTAGCTCATCCACATGAATGTAGGAATCATGAAGGGTACGACTGTTCGTCGATTAAAGAGCTACACGAGCTGGGTTAAATACGTCGTGAGACAGTATGGTTTCTATCTTCTAGAGGAAATTTGAGTAAAATAAGGATAGCCCCTTCGTACGAAAGGAGTTGGGTATGGTAACCTATGGTTTACCTGTTGTTTATATGCTTAATATTAACATGATAAATAATAATGAGAATAGGTTCTCTTTAATAAGTGGAGAAAGGGTATCTGCTAAAGAAAGAGAATAATATACATTAATTTGTGAAAAAGTTAATTTCCTATGTCAAATAATTATTTTGGTAATACTAAGTTTAAGTAAGACTTAATACTCAAGTATATATTCATAGTATAGGCATGGCAGGAAAGCTATGTTAGTTAAGATAAGTGCTGAATGCATCTAGGCACGAAGCTTACCTTAAGATACTCTCAAAAACGTAGTATAACACTACGATCCGCACATATGTTAGTGCTACTGTAAAAAGTTAGTTCTAATATAGACTGTAATTATTTTTAAATATAGGTAATGCACCTATGGGGTGTTTGCTGATAGGCAAACGCTGCCCCTCCTTTTGCAGAGATGATAGGCTTTGGCTGTAAGGGCTTTGATGTTCTCAGGTATAAAGTACTAATTTTTAGGGAGGAACTAGTAAATAAACTAAATAGATGATACTAGTGAAATATTACGGGTTTTCAAATTAAATAACTAAATAACATACTTATCATTAAAAATACTTTACTTAGCCTGGTTTGCATAATAGTAATGCACCCGTTTTGTAATCGGAAGATATGAGTGCAAATCTCGTACTGGGCTATTTAAATCTCTTTTTGTTATTAATGCGGATTGATGTAATAGTAACATTACTGGCTCATGCCCAGTCTATAGGGGTGCAAATCCTCTGTCCGCATATTTAAAGGCTATAGCTTAATAGGTAAAGCAAGCTGCTCATAATAGCTCAGATGAGTGTTCGAATCATTCTGGCCTTATAAGAGAAAGAATCATGGTGGCTGATCTCATGATTATTTCCCCACACTAGGTCTCGCTGTAAGACCCATCAGGTAGTAACCGCAGCCACTATTATGATGGGCATGTAAGGAGTCCAGGACGGTAGTGTGAAATGCTACTTCGTATTTATACGTAAAGGTCACAAGTCCTTGTAAAAGCAGAGTGCATATTACTGTAATATTTTATCGCTATATAGCAGGGCTGGCCTAAATTTTTACCAAGAATGAAGGCTGGCTGCTAACTTTTTTTTCTAAGAATTTCTAACAGAAATTCTGTCGAAAAAAAGTAAAGCCGAGAGGCTAGTAAAAGTCCGAGTGCTGGAATTGGTAGACAGGACAAATTTAAGCTTTGTTGACGTTATGTCGTGAACGTTCAAGTCGTTCTTCGGATAAAGGCTTTAGTACACAAGTCTGTTAAATATGTACTTTAACAATTTATTTTTTATACCCTTTTTTACTGTTTACAGTCATTTTAAACTTTAGTTATGTCTATTGTTGTATAATATCTGTTTTTAGTTAAACAATTCTCTTTATTACAGTGACAATTGTAGTATTAACCTTATATTTTAAGCTTTTATACTAACTCTAAGGCCCAATAGTCAAGTGGTTAAGACGTAACATTTTCACTGTTAAATGCACGGGTTCGAACCCCGTTTGGGCTTATTTAATTCTTTATATACTTAAGGGGATATAGTTTAATTGGTAAAACTGCGATTTTGCATATCGTTATTTTAGGATCGAGTCCTAATATCTCCATTAGTGTTTAGACTAGGCTCGAGAAGCTCAACCTGGTAGAGCGGAACTCTGAAGATGTTTAGGCTGTAAGTTCAAATCTTATCTCGAGCACATTATTTGTTTTTAATTTTATATCTTTATATGTTTATTATAAAAATATATATACTCAGAAATGGTATAAAGCTTAATACTTAATAAATTTAAGCTACAAATTTTGTTAATTAATAAGCAAATTTATGCAGGTTGATCTATAAATGCATTGTTTAACAAAATAAAATTTATTGAATATTTTTATCATTATTACTATTTGTTTCTTTTTTTATATAAAAAAGAAAACTAAATATAAAAGTCGTATTTTAGAGTTTTAAATTTGTTAATTTAAAATTAGAATACATATATTTTGTTATAGAATATAAGTAAAAAATAATGGGTATGCTGAAATTGGTAGACAGGTCCCGCTTAGGACGGGGTGATTAATTCATATAAGTTCGAGTCTTATTACCCATAGTTATAAAATTTATTTACTATACCCCTCTTTTTTAAGGATGTGTTTTTTAAATCGATTATAATATTAAAATTTATATTTTTAATATTCTTTAATATGTAGTAGACTAATGGTAAGTCATAAATTTTTGGTATTTACTTATGGGTGTTCGAATCACCCCTACATAGAAAAATTTAAGGTGGATGTAGTTCAATTGGTAGAACAACTGTATGTGGCACAGTAAGTTCCTTGTTCAAGTCAGGGTATCCTCCCTCTATTCTATGTATACTATTTGTTTGTGCACTGCTACATATTTTATACATTAATTTTTTTTATAAACTATACATTAGGTATAATGATATAAGCTAGGAGAACATAGTATATTGTACTATATACTAAGCCAGGATAGTTCAATCGGTAGAACATTAATTTCATGCATTAATAGTGGGAATTCAAATTTCTCTCCTGGCTAATGCTCATCATATTATTCATTATAAGGTTGAACTATCTAATAATATTATTTAAGTATAAAAATAGACTTGTGATACAAATGTATCTATATTTAGTTTATTATATTAATATAATTACTAATATAGCAGGGAAGTCCAGTGATAAAAATAGTACTTTAAAAGTGAAGCATAAGCTTCGGTAATGCACAGAAAATAAAAAGAATAAAAACTTTTAGTATTTTATTCTAACTATTAAATAAAAAGCCTTAATATATCTTTTTTTTAGTTAAATGTTACATAACAAGACCCGGCTTACTTGTATCCAAGCAACGTGTTTAAATAAACCTAAGGTTATTTTTAGTAACTATTAGTAAATTAGATAGTGTAATGTAATGCTACAATTACTTTTTTAATCTTTCAAATAATGTGGGAAGTTAATGTATACATTATAATAAACCTCCCTATAAAGGGGGTATGTTGCATAGGGCTATGCATTTTGATTGCAGATCATAAATATAAGGTTCAACTCCTTCATATCCTTTATTAATTAAAGGTCTTTAGCTTTACACTGAATAGGACAAATGGATAACCCTATACAATTAAATAGTAGTCTATGAAAACCATTGTATAGATTACACTAATATTTATTGTTCATTTAAAGGTCTATTTAATGAATAATAAACAAAATTAAAAAGATATTCTATTTAGGAGTTATCATTACTAGGATTTTAGTTTATAACACATAACCAGTATTTTACAATTACTTATCAAATTATACCTATAATTAATTAATATATTTAATGTTAAATATATTTAAAAAAAAACAAAAGAATTTTAATGATCAATCATTAAACACTATAAATAATGAAAAAAATATACAAAATAATTTTGAAAAAGATGAACACAAAAACATTATATATTATCCATCTTCAAGTAAGGAATGATTTGGTAATATATATAGTTATAATAAATCATACTTAAAATCATTAATTGTTTATGATGTTATTATAAACAAATTATTCAGAAGTTATTGTAATATGTTACAATATAAAATAAAAATTATTTTCAAACGTAGACGTCATAATAAAAGTCGTTATTCAGCTAATAAAATATACGTCAGTAGAGCTGAACTAAAACACACTAACACTAAACTTTTTATTATAATATATACATATAATAAACAAAAATCTTCTATAGAAAGATTTATAAGAAAATTTTCTACACTGACAAAGGTTCTAAAAGTATTAGCTGAAAGTAATATTAAATACATAGTAAAGGATAGAAACAGATTTATTTCTTTATCAAAGAATAAAACACTTGTTTCTAAAAGAGTATTTGAGAGGGATGATGAAGATAACCTCGTTTTAGATGAGCATGGAAATCCAGTATTAGTCTATATTGTAACTCATTGAAACAGATTTGTTCCTCTATTAAAAAATAATTTTTTTGTCTTTAAAAAATGAAATATGGCTTTTTTTAGAATAACTCATAATTTATTAAATTATTTAGCTTTAAATATTAAGATTAGAAAGCTTTATAAAATACCTACATATAATATAATACAACTAAAAAAACTTTTAAAAGTGCAAAAATTATTATTTAATAATATAAAATCACTTAACTTTAATAAATCAAGGTTTAACAATCTGGTGTTAAATTGAAGAAACTTAGGTTTAATAAGCTTAATACAAAAAATATACAATAAAAAAGTTGAAATTAAGTTAGTTGAATTAAAATCTATTCATTTAAACAGTGATGTTTTTTCATCTGCAATAGCCTTAAAATTAAGAGACAGGCAAAATAAAGCAGTTAAGGTTCTAAGAAGAGCCATTATACAAATGGTAAAAATACCTGATTTACATACACTTATTACATTTGATGACAATATTGAAAGCATGAATAAAAATAATATTTTAAATACTATAAAACAACAAGTAGTTAGCGGTGTAAGATTTGAAGCATCGGGTAGATTAACTAGACGTTTAACGGCTATGAGAGCTGTATTTAAATATAGATATGTAGGTAGCTTAAAAAATATACGTTCCTCTTTTAATAATAAATCATCAACTATGTTAAGAGGTCATGTTAAATCTAATTCACAATATACAATTATAAATTCTAAAACACGTAATGGATCTTTTGGATTAAAAGGTTGAGTAAGTAGTCACTAATTTAATCATTTTTTAGATATAAATAATATAACTATATTATTTTTTTACTCCAAAAGTTCTTTACAAATTACGGAGTTAGTCAAACTAGTCTGAAAAAGACTTTTTTATTATTAGATGTAATGTTTGTTATCATAGTTGACTTTAAGCTTACATTGTTTTTTTTAGTACTTTATACTTTTATTGGTTATAAGTACATAGAACTAATAATTCTATATTTAATATAGACACTATACGACAATATGTTTTTAGGAATGAACACCTAATGCTTATATATAATTTTTTTATAACTCATATGAGTTATATTAATAGTAAAAAAATATATATAAAGGGTATACTAATGAATAGTAAGTTAAAGGTAATGCTTTTTTTAACTGAATAAGGTCATTGTTCTAATATATTTTAATATTTGTTGAAATGTATCAGTAGATAATATTTTTCAAATATTCCTTTACTAGCTTTACTTTATTTAAACCTTTTTTGATACTCGTTGTAAAACAGTAAACTTACACATGTTCTTTATGACAATTTTAAGCCCACTTGATCAATTTGAAATAAGAAATTTATTCAGTATTGATACACCTTTATTAGCTAATATTAACTTATCTATAACTAACATAAGTTTATATATGACAATTGCTGCTTTTTTAGCTTTTTATTTTAGTATATTAGCTACTAATAACTCAAGAATTACTCCAAACAAATGATCTTTAAGTCAAGAAACATTATATGCAACTATACATAGTATTGTTGTTAATCAAATTAACAATAAAAGTGGGCAAGCCTACTTCCCATTTATGTATGCATTATTTATCTTTATCTTAATAAATAACCTTATTGGTATGATACCTTACAGTTTTGCATCTACATCTCATTTCATATTAACATTTTCACTTAGTTTTACTGTAGTGTTAGGTGCTACAGTGTTAGGTTTTAAAGAGCATGGACTAAAATTCTTTTCTTTATTTGTTCCAGCTGGTTGTCCTTTAGGATTATTACCATTATTAGTATTAATAGAATTCATATCATACTTAGCAAGAAATGTGTCTTTAGGTCTTAGATTAGCAGCTAATATATTATCAGGACATATGCTTTTAAATATTCTAAGTGGATTTACATATAATATTATGACATCAGGTATAATTTTCTTTGTATTAGGATTATTACCATTAGCATTTATAATAGCATTTTCTGGACTAGAACTAGGAATTGCCTTTATACAATCTCAAGTTTTTGTTGTTTTATCATGTTCATACATTAAAGATGCATTAGAATTACATTAAGTATTAATAAAGGTATATTTTAGAATATATCCATTATACAGCTTCTAAATGAGAAAAATCTTATTATAATTTTTAAATAAGATTTTTCATTTAATGTAAAAAAAAAAGAGATATGTTGCACAGGTTATGCATATTGATAGCAGATCATTTATATTAGGTTCAATTCCTTCATATCTTTTATTCATTTCTGGTTTTGTATTATTAGATGTATGTTAAATAGATTCTAGAGCTAACATGGTAAACAACATACCAAAAAATTTTTCCTATTGGTTAGTTAATTAATAATTAACCAATTTAACTTGTATGATTAATTAGTGAATTAATAACTAATTTAGTTTATTAATATGTATGTGGCTAGTTTTAACAATAATTGTTTTAATTATATAAATATTTATAATTAAATCCATTTACCGGTGCTATAAAATTAACTTTTTTATATTTTTTTAATTTACAATAAATAATTTATATAATAAATTACTAAATTTAAAATCTAAAATGCACCAACTTTTAGATAAGAGATGACCATTGCCTCTAGATCTCTTATGAGTTTTAAAAGCAAAGTTATTTTATCTAATAACGATAGGTACACAAACCTTAATATAAAAACATCTGGTATTAGTATGTGATTTGAAAGATGATTTTTATCTTCAAATGCTAAAGATATCGGTGTATTATATTTAATATATGCATTATTTGCAGGATTAATTGGTACTGCCTTTTCTGTATTGATCAGATTAGAGTTGTCAGGTCCTGGTGTGCAGTTTATTGCTGATAATCAATTATATAACAGTATTATAACTGCTCATGCTATAATCATGATTTTCTTTATGGTTATGCCAGCTTTAATTGGAGGTTTTGGTAACTTCTTACTTCCATTAGGTTTAGGAGGTCCTGATATGGGATTCCCTAGACTTAATAATATTAGTTATTTATCTTTAATACCTAGTATTGTCCTATTCCTGTTTGCAGGTGGGATAGAAAATGGTGTGGGGACTGGATGAACTCTTTATCCTCCCCTATCAGGAATACAAAGTCATAGTGGTCCAAGTGTTGACTTAGCTATATTTGGGTTACATTTATCTGGTATATCTAGTTTACTAGGAGCTATGAATTTTATGACTACTACATTTAATATGAGAAGTCCAGGTATAAGATTACATAAATTAATCTTATTTGCATGAGCTGTTGTTATTACAGCTGTTTTATTATTATTATCATTACCAGTGCTTGCTGGTGGAATAACTATGATATTAACAGATCGTAATTTCAATACATCATTCTTTGAAGTAGCAGGAGGTGGTGATCCTATATTATACCAACATCTGTTCTGATTCTTTGGTCATCCAGAAGTTTATATCCTGATTATTCCAGGATTTGGTATAATAAGTACTACTATTTCAGCTAGTTCTAATAAAAGCGTATTTGGATACCTTGGAATGGTTTATGCCATGTGTTCTATTGGAATTTTAGGTTTTGTAGTTTGAAGTCACCATATGTATACTGTTGGACTTGATGTTGATACAAGAGCTTACTTCACAGCCGCAACTCTGATTATTGCAGTACCTACAGGTATTAAAATATTCTCATGATTAGCCACTTGTTATGGTGGTTCTTTACACTTAGTACCTTCATTATTATTTGCATTAGGTTTTGTATTTATGTTTACAATTGGAGGGTTAAGTGGTGTTGTACTTGCTAATGCTTCACTTGATATAGCTTTCCACGATACTTATTACGTAGTGGCTCATTTCCACTATGTCTTAAGTATGGGTGCAGTTTTTGCCTTATATAGTGGATGATATTTCTGAATACCTAAAATATTAGGATTAGATTATAACTTAGTATATTCTAAAGCTCATTTCTGAGTGTTATTTGCAGGGGTTAATTTAACATTTTTCCCTCAACACTTCTTAGGATTACAAGGTATGCCACGTAGGGTAAGTGATTACCCTGATGCTTTCACAGGTTGAAACTTTATCAGTAGTATTGGTTCAATTATTTCAGTAGCAGCCACTGCACTATTCTTACAAATAGTATACTTACAACTTGTAAAAGGTAAAGCTGTGTATGGATACCCTTGAGCAGTTCCTCAACTATTTAGTGATTATTTACGTATACTTAAAGATAAATGTGCTCCAGGATTAGAGTGAGCTTTACATAACCCACCTAAACCTCATGCATTCACTAGTTTACCACTACAAAGTGGAGTTAACTCTAAGATTGTTTGAGTATCAGGAGCATATCTTTTGTTCGATGCAGTAAAAACTACACTATGTGATGCCCCTAGAGCTTGAGGACTTTACTTCCAAGATAGTGCTAGTCCACAAATGGAAGCTCTTATAGAATTACATGATAACATTATGTATTACTTAGTAGCAATTTTATTTGCTGTGGCGTGAATACAAGCAGCTATAGTTAAAAACTTTGAAAGTTCTAAATCTCCTATTAGTAATAAATACCTTAATCATGGTACATTAATAGAGCTTATATGAACTATTACTCCAGCATTAATTTTAGTGTTAATAGCTTTCCCATCCTTTAAACTGTTATATTTAATGGATGAGGTTACAGATCCTTCATTATCTGTATTAGCAGAGGGTCATCAATGATATTGAAGCTATGAGTATCCAGATTTCTTAAATAGTGATGGTGACTTTGTTGAGTTTGACTCATACCTAGTACCTGAATCTGATTTAGAAGAGGGATCCCTTAGAATGCTAGAAGTGGATAATAGAGTTATTCTACCAGAAATTACTCACACTAGATTTATCCTTACGGCTGCAGATGTAATACATTCATTTGCAATACCCGCATTAGGAGTAAAATGTGATGCGTATCCTGGAAGATTAAATCAATTCTCTGTTCTTATTAATAGATTAGGAACTTTCTATGGTCAGTGTTCAGAAATTTGTGGTATATTACACAGTTCTATGCCTATCGTTGTTGAATCAGTGCCTCTAGTTAAATTCCTGTCTTGATTACAAGAACAATAGTAATATAAGTTTCTATTACAGGGTTAAACTCACGTAAACTAACTGTTTTATAGCAGTTAACTTGTTATGAATAAAATAGTATAACAAATCCCCTTTCTCTTACTAATAAGGGTCAGGGTAAATTGCATTATATTTTTTTAGATATAGATCAATAATTGGGAGAAGATAAACAGAAATGTT
>Ga0247760_1000344_pt1 | contig 51234 bp, 52 predicted proteins | sample UWRJL171409R4_FD_179936 | JGI IMG/M metagenome (GOLD analysis project Ga0247760, IMG submission 179936) | Plant litter microbial communities from Arlington Agricultural Research Station in Wisconsin, United States - UWRJ-L171-409R-4 | ecosystem: Environmental > Terrestrial > Plant litter >...
AACAACCCCCAACCACCCCCCCCAAAAACCCCCCCCCCCCCCCCCCCAAAAAAAAACGTTGAGGGCGGGTTATGGCTCGGGGTAAGGTGAGATGCCGGTAATTGCCAGATAATTTCCAACATCATCAACGGCGAAGGCGAAAAAGGGGAAAGGCTTGGTTCCGGAGCTGATTGGCATCCGGAATCGGAGGATCTCCCGACCTTACCGACCTTACCGAACCTAAGGCCGATGATATCCCCCGACTTCTTATCGCCTTCCCGTCTCGGACCACCCTCGCGAGACGGGACGTGTTGCGACAGCGGTGTACGTAGCGGAATGCCTCTATCTTCCGAACCACGAGGAGAGAATGGCATACGCCAATTGGAGTCGAGGATGCAGCCATCAATAATTCACATGACGGGAGGGGAATGCGTGCAGAGCACAAGAGTGGCCGTGATGAGTGGTCGGTTCCATAACTCCTACATACCGTCGAAACCCTCAAATTCTCAATGCTGGCCGCTTCTTGATCCTGAGTGGTCGGCACGGAGTACTCGAAGCGGAGCGTCTTTCACTGGGCCCTTCGACGTTACAACGCTTCATCGAATGAGCTTGATCTATCGCTCCTTCTCGTCAAAGACGTGCTTGTGCCTAGAAACGCAAGTGATATGCCGCAATAGATTTATGGCGCAATCTGGCAACCAAGGAGGTGTGAAATGCGGCACGAGCGATGATGAGCATCATTTCACATTAAGCTTATCTTTCCAGGAGCACGTAATCCGTCACCTCCCGCGCGCCCTGCCAGGATACGAAGAGGAAGTCTCCGCAAATGCTTTTTTATAGAGCTTTATTTGTTTTTTCTGATCAGTCAATCGATGTCACAATGTGATGGTGACGACTTGCATTGATTCATCTCAGGCGGTCACGTCGTGCCGGGGTTTCCAACTGTTCACAGCAAGGATTGAGGAGCCTAGATCCCATGAGGGTCCGACCGAGGGACGGGGGTCTTCGGGACAGGCGAGGTATCCGTAGTTCACCAGCCCAGCGAGGGGCTCTCTTATCCACCTTCGAGGGGTTCGCGGAACGTCGCCCGCCAGCCCACCGCGACGGCGGAAGGAGAGAAAGATGCTCAATGGTAGCTCGGCCTAATCTGTTGTCGATTGTTATGCCGACCCAACAGTCGCCATGGGTTGCGGAAGCTTGGTTCGCCCCTGAGGCCTCTGGTCTGGCCGATAGGGAGGCTTGGGACCACGGTACTTTGGGCCATCATCAATGCGGGCTTTCCGCTGTCGCGTCAGAGGGCTGGCAGCAGGGTGGCATTTAACGTGTGTGGGGTTTGCCCATGAGGATCTACGCGGACACGGGCAGGGCAGCGGCGGGTTCGTCGATTTGCCAGCGGACGACCCCTGGGCCCCTAGCACGATGGAGTCCTGGGCCTGCCCATTGTTGTCGACAATGTCGATGTTCTGCTTTACACAGTAGGGATGTCCGATTCGCAAGCATTGAACGCCACGATATTAGATAGCCAAAAAGCACCGTTACTACGTGCACACCCTCCCCAAAGGATCCTCTTGGGCGTCCGGGTTCGCCTGGCCTCTCCGAATTCAGCCGTCCCATCGATGATCTGGGGTAAAAGTCCTTCCTCGTGTAAGTCGCATCCGCGGTGGAGGAGATCGAACCGGGTTCGACTTTGTGAGGGTCGATCCGGCCAAGGTACGGTAGACGTGGTCAATTACTGCGGAGGAAGAGAATGCTGGCCCGGCTCGAGTTTGTTGCGAGGTCACAAGTGAGATCTGATATCACAGGCGATCAACGTCACACTTGCTTGGGCGGCCGCGCAACAAAGCCATTGATGTCGAGGCCGCGCTTTTCCGGCTCCCTTTCTCGGGGATTGGATAAGATGTTGAGATCGTGCACGTTGACATCCGTCCGGTGAGTCTAGGCACGGGAGCAACGGGAGATCGAGTGCGCAGATTGCTGATTAGCATCACCTGGTGACTGTGCAACCAACATCGGCAGAATCCATTGCAGATGTCGGGTGCCCGAAGCTCGAAGCCCCCGAGCTGCCGTGGGCTGGAGCGGAGAAAGGCGTCGGCCATTGGGCTGCCAAGAGAGCTCCAGCTGAGCAGCATAATTAACCCGCTCAGCACGGCAAACTAATTTACCCCTCTCAGGTGAAAGGTGATATCGAAATGTAAGTGGGCTAATTTCTGCAAGTGGGCAAATAAAAATAGCTAGCGTGCACGGCGAAGTCCTGTCACCAAAGGCACACGAGCCAGCCATGTAACGCACGGGGCAATGTGGGTGTGAGCAGGTGACATGGAAGGAAGGACCATAATTAGCAACTTATGCAAAGAGGGCAAATTTCATCACATTGGCTAAGTTTGCCAAGTGAAGCGGAATAATTACCCCCATTGTGGAAGCGGGGCGCTAATTTGCCCATTTCTCGATCAAGGTCTCCGGCAGAACTGCAGGCCCTGCCGAAGGATCTCCTCGCCTACATGTTGACATGGGGATCTTCAGCTAACGTTAGGGAGGCACTTGCCCATCTGGGGGGCGTTGCTCGCTTCCCGCGACTACAGACAAGCTCGCAGGGTGACGGCATCATCATCCAGAGCGTTAGCTTGGTTGGCGCTTCCGACGACGCCATGAATCTGGAAGGATCAGTTTGCATCTTGATCGCGGCAATCGGTCACCAGCAGTTTGCGCAACGGCATAGAAAGATCTGAGATGTCTGATTCCTGCTTCTTTTTGTGCGCCGGCAAGCAGCAGTCGCCTGGCGAGTTGAGGTCGCCCGCTACCAGACGCGAGGACGGCACAGGTAGCGGGGTGGGCAGATCGGACGACTCTTCAGTTCCTTGGACAAGGCTGTTAAAGTCGAAGGGCCAAGCTCGGCCGCGGTCAATCTTATCGACAAGGAAAACCCCGCGACGGCTCGAGGACCTTGCTCGGGCTTGCCAAGGATCCCTGCTGTTGCTTGCATTATTGGCCAAAGCTCTTCCCGCTAGCGTAGCGATCCCTGCTAGCATCCATGTTCGATCTGGCTGAGCGGGCCAATCTGGAGTGATTGCCGCCCCGCGGGCCGCATGCAAGCATGCACGAGGGAGCGCTCGTCACACTTGTTGACCGCACTTCATCGAATCAACGTCGTCAACCGCGCTTTTCCAAAATGTCGACCTGCCTCCCTGCCCACAACTGCGACCTGCCCACCCACCCAAGTGCTACCCAGCTACTTTCTGCGCGCACACAATCCCGCCACACCGTTGCGGGAAAAGTGGTGATGGCCAAGTACCCATGGTAACACCCGTCCACGAGCCAATACCTCCGCTGGTGGTGCGGGTCGAGAGGTTCGGAGGGATACCTGCCTCGTCCCGCAGGAGCAGGCGAGCTCCAGAGGTATCTCCGCTCACACACCGTCATTTCACCAGCTTGTCCTACCACGGGTCACTAACAGCCTGCAGCGCGGATGTCTTCCCACTTGGACCGCACCAGCCATGCCGAAAAACCCGGTGCTAAGGCAGCGACTGGCTCACCATTGCAGCCAATCCACGCAGGGCCACAAGCAAAATCCCGCTGACTTGCAAAATCCTCGCTCAAGGCAGCGGGCAACCGGAAGACCTGTCAGCCGGAACTAGCTCGTACGGAGGAGGAGATTGCGAGATTACCTTGCCAGAACAGTGACGAGAGTGACGAGAGTCGACCAGCAGATGTCGCAAAGCCACCGCTTTCTGCCACCGGGAGTGTGAACACATCGTTGTCATCCTCCCGAGTAGAATTCCTTGCCTGGCAAGCTTGTGCTGCTAGCTTGCGCGGATAGTCGCCGAACAGCCAAGAGCATATCCTGGCGAGATGTCGTAGTGTATGCATGCTGCGAGAGTGCAGCAGCCATCTCGATGTCGGCGAGCCAAGGTTGCAGGGAAGCTCGGCAAGAGGGTGTAGGGGGAGTTCGAGCCTATTGGCTAGCGCGCCAACAACCGGAGGCTCGAGGATTCTCCCGTCCGTCTACCTATCGCCCAAGCTCAAGTCCTTTTTGACGCATGTTTGCGACTCTTCGCTGTCTCGTCGGGAACACGAAGTTTATACCTGCGAACGTCGGACCGTGCTGGTTAGGAGCTGCAAATCGCGGCCGCCTTGGGGGGCGTCCGGTTCCTTCGCATTCCTGACGAGGGCCGTCATGTCTGGTCATCGATGCCCCGCTCGGCATTACAGCGTGGTCTGTATCCGTGGTCTGCTGGGCCCGCGAATAGTCGACCCGGGTTGACCAAGGCGGGTTAGGCATATCGACTGTTGGATTTTTTGGTCCTTCCCATGTGCCCTGCAGGTCTCTGCAGAGCCAGCGTGCCCCGTTCCAATAGCAGGCGGCCTGGTCGGCCTCGACATGCATGCCCAGCTCGTTTAGTCGCTGGACAGCTCCCCTCCCCTGCAGCCACCTTCTCCCGTGCCCCTCGGCGACGTGGAGAAGCCACACTACATGCCGCATCTGGACCCCATGTCGTATCCCTGCCCAGGTCATCGTGCTCGCGAGTGGGGTCCCATAGTTGGTTGCTCCCACATCCGAGTGAGACCCTTCCGGGCGCCCGTCGGTCTGTCGAGTGGCACCAATGAGCATCGTCCCCGCCCCCCTGACAGCCCATAGTGTGAGCACGCAGAGAGCCACATCTCGAAAGGGCAGATGTGATGGTGGGCTGCCACGAAATGGGCCAAAAAAAGGAAAGCGGGCATTTTGCCCACATTGTCAAAAATAGACGCGGCCGGTCACCGCAGAAGGCTACCCTTGGCCCCTCAAGCTGGCCGAGATATAAGAATTTGCCCACTTCCGTTCCATTGCAAAATGTTTCGATCCTTTCTCGAGCAGCCAGGAGCGTGAAATCCCCCCCCCTCAGGTGTCGTCGTTCAGTCCAGTCCAGTCCAGTCAACAAAACTCATCATCCTCTGTTAATTTACTCTTCCTCACGTCGTCCAACCAAGACGATCTCAACGCTCGCCAGCATCATTCATCCAGATCTCAGTCAACGCAAGCCGGACTTGCTCAGATCCAGTCGTTCATTCGCAACAACCATACGATAATTTGTTAATAATTTTCCTCCCTTCCCTTCAGCGGGTTGGGTGCTCGATTCGCCCCAGGGCACCTGGACCTTGACAAGAGTGTGGACCCTGGCCATCCGCCTCCCGCTTTTGCTCGGCCCATCCCAAGGCTCACCCCTCCCCCCTTGAACATCCACGCCCCCTCGACCACCCCCCAGCACCCCCCGGTCTCGTCGACTGCAGGTACCTCCCCGGAGACAAGAGGGTACAAATGTCAACACTACCCCCCAACCACCAAGGAGATCTCATGAAGGCATCGCAAGTCAACATGGCTGCAGCAACCGCGACAAAGACCAAGCCGCCTTCCAAGGCTGGCGCCAATGTCACCTCCAAACAAAAGTCACAGATGCACCGCCGCTCAAGAACAGGTTCGTTTCCCTCCTTTCCTCGCTACCTTCTCGTCCTCGCCGCGTGCTTCCATCTTCCCCATGGGCCCCAGCTAACAGCACTCCTCCTGAAGGGTGCTACACATGCAGGTTACGACGGAAGAAGTGCGATGAGGGCTCGCCCATGTGCACGGCTTGCAAGCATCTCGGTCTATGCTGCGAGTATAAGCGACCGATGTGGTGGAGCAACAACGATGCGCGGAGGAAGCACAAGGACGACATCAAGATGATCATCAAGCGCAAGAAGCTGTCGGAGAAGTCGTCGCACACCATCCAGACGTCGATGAACTCGCCGCCCGGTCTCTCTCACTCCCTTCCCACGTCGGCGACCTTCTCCGACCCGCTCGACCGCACGCGATCCGCTTCGATCGACTCTCACTTCCCCTTCAACTTCAACAGCCCCAACAGCGCCCAGGACTACACTCCTTTCGCGACGCCACAGATGGCTGGCGAGTTCATGTTCTCACCTTACTCACCCTATGGCATTGACGTCAAGACCGAGCGTCAAGTATTTGTCGACGACATCCCAACCCTCAGGGAGTCAACAACATCGAGCTTCAGCACATTTCAAGCACCTCCTCCGACAGGATCCATGCTCTCGTCCTTCCCTCTGGAAGGTGAATGGACGGAGCAGGTGTACTCGGAGCGGAGGGAGTCGCTCACAGAGGAGACACTAAATGTGAACTTCTTCGACTTCTCCCACGGCCCGACGATGAACAGCCGGCAAGTTGCTGTTGAGCTGGACGAGGGCGACCAGCGGCTACTCGACCACTTCATTCAATATGTGCTCCCCACCATCTTCCCTATCCTTGAGTCGAACCAGCACGGATCGGTCAGCTCCGATCTCATCCTCCCGGCACTGCAGGGCAATAAAGGCTACTTGCACTGCTGTCTGAGCATCGCGGCCCAGCACTACAAGGCTGCGATGGGCGCCCAGGGTGAAGACATCGATGGCGACATCATGCGACACCGCTACGCCGTCATCTCTTCGCTTTGCGACGCTCTCAACAGAGATGAGAACCACCAGCAGATCCTCGAGACAACCCTCAGCCTCATCTTCTTCCAATGCTGTGTCGGTCGCTTCGATGATGCGCTGCCCGACATCCCGTGGCACCAGCACTTCCAGGCGGCTATCTCGCTGGTTCAGAAGCTCGACCTCCCCCGCATTGTCTCGGACCCCAACGAGAGTCTCACACAGGCACCCTTCAACATGACGCTCACCTCATGGATCGACATCCTCGGCTCGACCATGCTCGGACGCGCGCCGACCTTCGCACACACTTACCGCGAGAAGCACTTATCGCACAACCCCTCACTGGGCCTCCGCGAATTGATGGGCTGCGAGGATCGTGTCATGTACCTCATCTCGGAGATTGCCTGCCTCGAGGCGCTCAAGAAGGACGGCATGGACGACATCACACTCTGCCACCACGTGCGCGTCCTCGGCGACCAGATTGGCCTCACTGAGGGTCCCGACGACACCGTCGTCCTGCCTTTCAACTCCAACGGCACGCTTAGCCCCAAGCAGCTGAGCAAGAACGTGACGGCAGCCTTCCGCCTCGCTGCGCGCATCTACCTGTGCAATCTTGTGCCTGGTTTTCATCCTAGCCAGGCCAGTTGCATCGGGCTCGTCGAGAAGCTTACCGCTGTGCTTCAGACCATCCCCTCAGGGCCAGCAGGTTTCGACCGCTCGCTCTGCTGGGTGTACTTGGTCGGCGGCTCCGTCAGCGTCGCGGGCTCTTCATTCCGCGCCTTCTTCGACGACCGCATTGGGCAGCTCGGCGACCTTTCCAACTTTGGCAGCTTCGGCCGCGTCGCCTGCCTGCTTCGCGAGCAGTGGCTCCAGGCCGATCACCAGCAGGCCACGTCCCCGGCGAGCACCACATCGGAGACTCCACAACAATACATCCACTGGCGGGATGTCATGCAGATGAAGGGATGGGACTACTTGCTCATCTGAACATACCCCACATCTTCCAGCTGGTTTCTCGAAGAGGCCTCTATCTGCATGAATATTGTCAACTTGTGGCAGGAACTGGCCTCCTCGAATCATCAAACATTTTCTTTTTCTCATCTCTTTTTTTCTTTCTTATCACTTTAAAGAGGTTGCCGCAAGGCAATGAGTTGGAGAGGAAGCATTTTTTCCCTCTTTTTTTTTTTGTTGAACGACACATCAATCACTTGGACACACGACACTGGGATATGGGGTTGTTGGTAGGGGATTCCATATTTTCTCGCGCCTCTCGCAGCTTCTTGGACTGGGGCTGCCAGAGTGTGTCATGGATCTTCCCCTCCACCCCGGAGGACATGAAGGAGGAGAAACAAGATGGGACGGTTACGATTTTCCTTTACTCTTCCCTTTTCCTTATAATATCTCCTCCTTGAGTATTATTTTCTTTGTCTGTCTGCCGGGATATACCAGCGGAGCCAAAGCATGCATGGGACCGGAGTTTGGGGAAAGGGAATACCGTAGGCCGGCAATGGGTTGTCTGGCTTTACAGGAATGGGATACCATATTGGGAAGATGGCAATTGTGTAAAAGTAGCTCAACTTACAATCACTCTACGAGAGACAGAGCATGATACCCTGAGTTGGGAGAGAGAAGAACAAATCAAACAAAAGAAATCCAAATACTCTGACTGTTCAACGCGCGTGAAAATATAACAATTGAAGCGGTCTCCTGGGGGCTGAGAAGGTAACGAGTGATGAATAGATTGACACCCCCCCTTTCCGCCTTATATTCTACCAACAGCCCATCGCAATGATGGAATTGACGATGAAATTCACTCAATATTGCGCGTAGTCGCTTCTCCTTGCAGGGCCAATTTCCTGCCGTCCTGGGACCGACATCGGCAGGCAGGAGAGCCAATGCATTGGCAACGGGCTGGCCTCAGCTCGCGTGGAAGGAGGTGTGAGTGAGTTGGGCTTGATAAGAGTTCCGGCCTCGGTGTATGTCTCAACGAGAGATTGCGGAATAGGAAAATAAAGTAGCAGCGGAAAAGGACGGGTGACACCTGATTTCCATGACTCGCTGTGGTTCTCGCAGCGTTGGGCTGGTTGCCTCACCTCACTTACAGAAGGCTGGCTGCATACGTAGTGACGACTAGGCTAGGTCGAGGACTGGGCCGTTTCGACCCGAGCCATCAAGATGTGGCACAGAACAAGAAACTCATTACGCGGACCTGGAAATCGCTGATCTGGTGGCAACAGTTGCGTGGATAGTGAGGTAGCCGGGCCGCATTCTCAATTGACCGGGACGAGTGACTGGGAGTGAGTGGTACGTAGGGCGGAAAGCAGCAGCTAGGTTCCAAGCGCACAAGCGGGAGGTCGCTGCCGCCCAGACCTTGTAAGCGACAGCCGCCCAAAGCTCCGGGCGCTTAGGGGTATTGCCGCTATCCAAGACCGTACCGTACCTAGGTTGCACAGCCGAGCGGCGAGCAGGAAAAACCAGGGCTTCGGATGGTGACCGCTCCCGAGTTGGGCTCCGTGATTCACCGACAGTCAGTCACCTGGCGCATCCATCGCCAGCCTCAGGACGAGTTGCCCGTGATCGTTGGGCTCCGTATTGATGTGGGCGCCCTCTGGCCCGTGGATGTGGCCTAGTGCTGAGACGCTGAACCCGGTGAGGCGGCGCAACAAGGAAAGAGGCCCAGGACTTTGGGCATGGTTGTCAGTTCGCGGGATGCGGTGGGGCGACGAAAAGTGAGTAGCGCATCATACAGTATGAGTTCTCACATGATCTGGAGGAAAATCGTGAGTTGGACGTTTGACGTTGCTGGTGGGACAGGCCCGCTGCCTATCAACTGAATGACTAAAATAGCAGGCGGAGGATGGATGGGCCAATCAGACGCGTGGTCGCGGCCAGAGCGCCTCAGTTCAAGACGGCCCTTCTTTCCCCAGCTTCTATCTCTCACCAGTCAAACTGCCGTATGGACCCGTAGGGCCAATGGGTCTGGTCATCAGGCCTGTTGGCGCTTCATGACAGCCTCTCGTTTCGCGCGAAGCCAGAAGCTCCCAAACCACGCACTGCCTCATTTCATTCCCACCAGCAATTCTCTTAGCACCATTTCGCTAGGCTAAGGTGCACCGCCGACCCAACCTGTCCTGCGCGGGCCTCGACGCCCACAGGGCGCCGAGCTCAAACGATTTTGGCATCATTTTGGCTCCACGGCACTCCGAAATGCCATCGAATATCATCGGTTGGACCTGGTGGTCCCGCCCGTTTCGACCCTGCGTTTCCTTCCTACCAGACTCCGTCGTGGGCTTAGATGCGTCATGAACGGTCATGGAACCCATAGAATTACGGGCACATGGGCAAGCGCCCAGCTATTTTGTTTCCATTATACCTAGTCACAGCTGCTGGAAAGCTGGCCATCGTGTTTCTTCTTCTTCAACTCCCATCACGCCTCTGCCGCCCCTAGACTTGATCCCAGTCTCTCACTCTCAGAAGCCAGTCACCGAACCATCATTGTGGGCAACAAAGTTTGTTGACTACGGATGACAACTCCAACTTCCCGTGCATAATACGCTCTTGGTGAACCCAAGGTGACACCAACTTTGCCTTCCAAGCGAGGCAACACACTCCTGCAGACAACATCGACACCCGCTTGGCTATCTTGATGCGGAAGACACACTCAGACATGCGCCAGAAGGGCTGGTTATTACGGGGCGCCCATCTCTTTGGGCTTTATGCAACTGCCTCAGCAACAGCGATTCCACCGAGGGAACTATTTGCCAGGCAGGGCACATGCCCAGCAGATTTCTCCTCATGCCCGGGTTTCCCAAGCAATTTCTGCTGCCCAACCAACCAGGCCTGCGTTTCTCTGGCTGGCGCGACTACCCTCCTCTGCTGCCCCTCAGGATCCGACTGCGCGAGGATCAAGCCGATATCCTGCGACATCCAACTGCAAAATGCCACGAAAAATTTCGAGGCTGTCGTCAAGACTACAGCACTGACGAGCGAGATGCTCAAGTGCGGCGACCGTTGCTGTCCATTCGGGTACTCGTGCAACAAGGACGATTGTGTGAAGGACAAGGAACAAAAGGCCCCGCCGGGAGCCTCCACGACAGCAACACCCAGCCCCAAGCCCAGCTCGACCACTCTCCCCAATCAGGGCAGCATTTCGTCTCTAGCTACAACCAGCAGTTCCGAACCTACAGAAACCGCAAACCCCGCAGTCGGGGGGCCGGGGACTGTCGACAACAGCCAGACTGGGGGCGGACCCTCTGCTGCCGTCATTGGTGGCGTTGTCGCGGGCGCTATTGCCGCTATTATTCTCGCTGTTGTTGTTGCCTGCCTCCTCATAAAACGCAAGAAGAAGAAGGCCGCCGCAACACCGAGCTTGAAGCTCACCCGATCCTCGTCGTCGTTTGGCAACATCATCAGCAACCCTATCATAGTCGAGGGAACAGCCATGCGAACTGATTTCAACCGCCGGGCGACCCGCAGCTTTGACGGGTCAACGCTAGATGGGGGAGCTCTGAACCGCAAGTCCCTAAGCTCCGCAGGCTCCGACGTCCCCGCCCGTAACCTCACCGGCAACGGTTTACTACGTCACAGCAGTATAGCATATGGCTACTCTGCAGCGGACCTTCCGAATCCCCCGCCGCCTCGAACACCACGTCAAGGAGACCGCGAGCCTAGTTCTGTCAGCATCAATGTGTTCGCTGACCCCTTAACATTGACCCCCGAAAGCGCAACAAATGCCGCGCGTGTCAAGCGGACTAGCAACATGACAACGTTTACACAGCTGATGGATGAAGCGGATCTTGGAGGTGTAGCACGGGGCCAAGCATACGTCCCGTACCGGCCACCAACATCGGGGAACGACAGCCCAGCGAGGAAGTGATCAACTCGCAGAACGAAAAGGAAAGCCGGTCTCCCTCGATCGTTTTCGCGGCTCGGCACTGGTCTTTCTTCACCGAGGACGATTTAATTTAATGGATAGATTGACATCAATTTTCTTTTGTCGGGGAAGCAAGGCGTTCATTTAGAGAAAGATAAAAGGGGCGGGCATTCGGGGGGGGGAATAAGCATACGCATGGGGAGAGCTGCGCATAGAAGGATACGGTCGCTCGCTGCATTATTCATGGTTGCAAATGGAACCTACGCATTTAGGACGGGGAAGGGAGTTCTAAGCCATGATACCCAATCGTTATTTGAGATAGAGACTCGCATTTTAACTTTCTCTGGTGGTGTATAGTTTGGACATAGCATCTTTTAACTGACATGATATCTTACTACTCATTTGTTTCATCCTCGCAATGCAAGTGTTCTACTGTGCGATCCCTCGTTTTCAATGTCGATATAACACCGTCACTCTCGGGCCCAACCTTACAGGATCTATCTGAGAGCTCTTGCGTTTTTCTGTTTTGAGTGGGTAGGTCCCAGGGCTGTATTCTGGATACACGGAATTTGTTCTGAGAACGATTATTTGGTGATGCTGGCTGATGAGAGTGACCTGTTTGGGTAGTTTGTTTACCACCCCTGGATCGTGGACTCTGGGCTCGACGCTGCATTTCTTCGAAAGAATGCAACAGACACTTCGGTACTAATGCGGATAGGCCTTGAGAGCACTGCAAGATCCACGAGAGTGGTGCAATTGTAATTGATTGACTAAAAAAAAAGGAGCGCAGGCTTGATTCGAACGCAGCGCCTCTACGAAATGCCTCCATTCCCAGATCTCTGGACAAGGCCTAGACGACGGGGCAGAGAGCTGCCAACCGAGTTGATGACGATGATATTTAGAAGGGTCAGAATGGCAAAAAAATGTTTAGCGTCTCTTTGAGTAGCGTGTCATCCTTAGTGCAGGGGCCATGCTAATCTTCTCTGTATCGTTTCTGGAAATGGAGTTAGAATAGAATCACTGGAAAGTTAGGGGAAGGCAACTAACCAAATGACCAAATGCCCCGAAGGGCGAAAGACTCACTACAAGTTTTTGGCTATGGACCCTAGGCAGTTGTTCGCCCCCACTTTTTGAAGCGGGCGCCCGCGCTCCTGCGGGGTCCAGGTGCATGAAGACCACCACCAGGGGTGAAGGGAAAAAGATGAAGCGCAAAAAGAAGTAATATTCGCAAGAGCTTTCATTCGAAAGGAGAGCTATTATGCGGCAGTGGCCTCTTACATATGAGTGATAGAATCTTGAACCGAAGAAATTGGGGGTGTCAGGGCAGAAGCCCCGAGGCGCGCGATTTCTGGGGATGCGACCCCTCTTATACCTATGCCAGGAGCTTGACCACTGCATAGTCAGGTCCCAGCAAATCCAACCCTAATACCGGCGGCTATTGCTTAAAACCATCAATGCCCCAGCTGGTATCTAACCGTTTCTTGCTAGCTGACCGGGGCAGAGATCCTGAGGACTCAGATTGCCTGAGTTCCCCAAATGTCCCTCTGGCCTACTGAGCCAAGACCACAAGATAGACCTCCAGTCTGAAATCACTCTTCCTCTTCACTGGACGACCATGCTTCATTGCAAGTTGAGATATTTTGTATCCATCAGGGCTACAAGGTGACTAAACCCGAGCCTGGCTGCCACCCCGCTCCCCACAGCTGCGGGAGGGTATCGCAGTGGCCCCGATTGCGGCACCACATGCCCCGCCAATCCATCCGATCAGTGGAAATTTTTGACCCCTCCATGATGTGATCCCCGCCAATGTTATAAGTCGTTGCTCCCAACTTCCACTGCCCAATCGAACGAATTAAAGGTCATCCAGACTCCGGATTGCTTTTCTGTTTGACTCTAAACTGCTTCCCAGCGGCACCTCGACGATATTCCTCTCCGTTCGCTCCCGTCCCTCCTCACAAGGAGGTGGTTAAGCTTCGCAATGGCCGCCCACCAGAGAATCGCTATCGTTTCCGTCTATGACAAGACCGGACTGTTGGACCTGGCCAAGGGCCTCGTCCAGAACAACATCCGTATCCTCGCCTCGGGGGGCACTGCGAAGTTGATCAGGGAATCGGGCTTCCCCGTTGAGTGAGGATTTCCATATTTGCCAATTTAATCCGTCGTACACCCATTGTTAGAATCAGCGAAGTGGCTGACAAGCGCTCGCATGATAGGGACATTTCGGCCATCACCAAAGCCCCTGAGATGCTCGCTGGCCGAGTCAAGACCCTCCACCCCGCCGTGCACGCTGGTATCCTGGCGCGCGACCTGGCTTCGGACGAGAAGGACCTCGCCGAGCAGAACATCGATAAGGTCGACTATGTCATCTGCAACCTGTACCCCTTTAAGGAGACAGTTGCCAAGATCAACTCCACCATTGCCGAGGCCGTGGAGGAAATCGACATCGGCGGCGTTACCCTGATCCGCGCTGCCGCGAAGAACCACGCCCGCGTCACCATTCTCAGCGACCCCAATGACTACCCCGAGTTCCTCAAGGACCTGGAAGCTGGCGAGGTCAGCAAAACTAGGCGCGACCTGTATGCCCTCAAGGCGTTCGAGCACACGGCCGACTACGATAGGGCCATCGCAGGCTTCTTCCGCGCCAAGTACTCTGTTGGAGAGTCGTACCTCCCGCTCCGCTACGGCGCCAACCCGCACCAGACAGGGGCTTCCGCCTACGTCACGGAGGGTAACCTTCCTTTTAAGGTTCTGAGTGGCGCCCCGGGGTACATCAACCTCCTGGATGCCCTCAACAGCTGGCCCCTGGTCAAGGAGCTCAAGGCAGCTCTCGGAAAGCCCGCTGCTGCCAGCTTCAAGCATGTCTCTCCCGCGGGAGCTGCCATCGGCTTGCCCCTGACAGCCGAGGAGCGCAAGGTCTACATGGTCGACGACATTGTTGGCATCGAGACCTCTGGGCTTGCCCAGGCCTATGCTCGCGCCCGAGGAGCTGACCGCATGAGTAGCTTCGGCGACATGATTGCTCTCAGCGATATCGTCGATGTTCCTACCGCCAGCATAATTTCCAAAGAGGTGTCCGACGGTGTCATTGCCCCTGGATATGAGCCGGCGGCGCTAGAGATCCTGAAGAAGAAGAAGGGCGGCAAGTACCTTATCCTTCAGATGGACCCCGATTTCGAGCCCAAGAGCAAGGAGCCCGAGTCGAGGACAGTCTATGGCGTCACCCTGACCCAGCGTCGCAACGACGTCGATATCTCGCCCAAGACCTTCAGCAACATCATCACACCGAAGGGTTCCGGCCCGATCCCGGAGGATGCCGTGCGCGATCTTACCGTCGCCACCATCGCCGTCAAGTATACGCAGAGCAACTCGGTGTGCTATGCCGTCAGGGGACAGGTTGTTGGCCTCGGTGCCGGCCAGCAGTCCAGAATCCACTGCACACGCCTCGCCGGCGACAAGGCCGATAACTGGTGGTTGCGCTTCCACCCCCGTGTCCTCGGTATCAAGTGGCAGAAGGGTACTAAGCGCCCCGACAAGAGCAATGCTATTGACCTGCTCGTCAGCGGCCAGTTGCCCAAGTCTGGTGCTGAGAAGGAGTCCTTCGAGGGAATGTTCGAGGGTGTCCCGGCTGCTTTTACCGAGGAGGAGAAGACCAAGTGGCTCTCCAAGCTGACTGGTGTCTGTGTGTCCAGCGACGCATTCGTAAGTGATATACCCATACCCTGTCACCTTGGCGGAAATTAACCCAAACTAGTTCCCCTTCATCGACAATGTTTACCGCGCTGCGCGCTCCGGAGTTAAGTATATCGCAGCCCCCAGCGGTAGCCAGAACGACGGGCCCGTCTTTGAGACCGCCGAGAAGCTCGGTATCACCTTCGTCGAGCAGAACACAAGGCTCTTCCACCACTAAGGATATTTAGATGGGGTGGGCCATGAGCCATCATAGAAACTGAGATACCCTATGACAATCGTTTTCTTCTCGATCGTTTTTGATTCCATGTAAGAATAATAGGGATATGGGGCAGGATGGGCCAGGCACACACAAAGTTCAACACTTCAATTAGAGACTTGCCAAAATAGAACGGGACATAGCACGAAAGGAAACCTTACTTGCATTTCAGTATCCCACCTTGGGTGGCGAGTGAACACCGGATGAGTAGAGGTATCTCTTGTGCATCTGCTTCCAACCGCAACGCCCTTGACTCATACAAGGCTTTCAAAATATTAAGTGGCCCGATCAACTCTTCCTGATAGAATGGGAACGCATCGTGTAAGATAGACCGTAGAGCTCGAATTACCTGATGCCTACTGAAAGTCTATCCGCTCTTCAAAAATTCCCCAGAATGCGCCCGGTAGTGACAAATGGTGTCCTGCCAAATGCAAGCTAGGTATCATATCCACCCGCCCAATCCAAGGGGGTTCGACGGTCTTTATAAGTGGCCGGATCTCAGCTGTTGCCATAATCAAACACACAAGGGGCGGGTGGGTTTACCCTCTTCCTTCCCTCTCCTACCTGTTCAGCACCCAAAAATTCATTCGCCATCCGAGTTCTGCGCCGTCCCTTCCTCTTCACCCTTTTTCGACTTTTCAAACTTCTCTTTCCCGGTGGCATAAAATGCCTCCACGGTACGGCCATCAAATGCGCGGCCATGCATGAGGTTGAGGCACGCCTCTGCCGCTTCGGAAGTCTGGAAACGCACACTGACGATGCCCTCCTCCTCCTTGTCAAAGAGTACAACATTGGTCACGGGGCCGAGTTTGGCACACTCCTCGCGGATGTCCTCTTTGATGTCCAGCAGCGCTGCTGGGTCCTCCTCGAGCTCCTCCAGCGTGAACATGTGTCGAAGGATCACAACCTTGTCCCATTTGGAGTTCTTCGGAGGAACTGGAGGAAGGTCTGGATGTAGCGACGATTCGTCATCGTCCCAGTCAGCGAGCTTGGCGTCAAGCTTTTGCGTCTTTCTGATAATTTTGGCCTTGTCTTGTTCGCGCTGCCTATGGGTGGGGTTGGCCTTGCCACCGCTGAGATCAACATTCCCTGATGGGGCAGCAGGTGCCTCGGCCGCCGGAGCACTGTAGTTGGTTTTCTTGTAGCTGGAGTCTGCAGCTTGCACGCGCATCTTGCCCGTCGTCAGCCCGGAGGGAGTGAAGCGGAAGTCAGTGTCGTCGAGCAGCATAATGGCCATATCGACCGACTGGGGCTTGAAAAAGACGATGAGAGCGTCGCCCTTGAAGTTGCCCTCGGAATCTGTGTACAGCTTGACACGCGGGCGGCCACTGTCGATCTCTTCGGCGATGACGCCGCACTTTCGAGAGAAGAGCTCGGCTACCTCGTCGACCGTCGCGTCGGTTGGGAGGCCGGTGACGTAGACGGCAGTGTTCTGCTTTGGCTGCGGTGGCCCCTTTTTGTCACGCTTTGCTTGTTTTGCGGAGCGTCCATTACTGTTGCCATTGCTGTCCTGCTGTTGCGCCAGAGAGAAAAAAGAAGGTTAAGCGACTGGTCAGTCATTTGTCCTCCCCCTACCCGGTATCTCGCGCGCGAGCACTTCGGGAAGAAGTTGTGTGCGCGGCATGTGTGTGCGAGGTGGTGGTTGTATTTGCATGCGAGCACAGCTTACCTCGCGTTCGTCGGAGCGATTTCTCTTCCTCCCGCCTTGTGCCGAGCCCGACTGCGTGTCGTCGTTGTCGATGCCCGACCCGAAGTAGCCTTTTTGCTGCTCTTGGATCAGAGCCTCGTCGATCATGGGAATCCATCTCTTCAGACCCGTGTCGAATTCGTATTCGGTGCCATCGTCCTGCACAGCAATGTACTTGTTGTCGAGGCGCGAGAAGGAGATGCGCTCGTCCTTGTCGAACTCGTCCAAGCTCGTCGGGAACGTCCAGTACTCGGCTTCGCCCGACATGGCTGCAGGCTAAATGGCTGCGATGCTGCCGTGGAAGTAGTGAAGAAAGATGCGCTAAGCAGTCGACCTGCGATGTTGGATGGTCCAATAAGTTGCATCTACGCTGACCGACGAAGCCAGCGACGTAGTTCTGCAGGTCGGTGTGGAGAACCCAGCAGCGCCAAGACAGCACAGTCTGATACTATCCGCACTGTATGATCTTGGCACTACACCGTAATGACACTGGAGAGGACGAAAGGTAGCCTCGCAATAATTGAAGGAACTATGCGCCGTTCTGATTGTTCTGGTAGGCACGAGGTAGCTCGATGCCCATGGCGAGATCGAACTAACTGTTTGAGCTTTCCTCACTTCCTTCCGTTCTCTAATTGACCCAGCCCCTTGGCAACCAATCGGGCAGCATTCCGCAGCTTCTGTAGGCCTAGGTACTCATGAAACGGCTATAGAAGACCCAACCTGGCTTTATACCGTGTCTATTTACATCCATGGGTACCTAAAGGGGCCCTGTGTGCAAAGCTCAAGTACATTACTTCTTCTGCACTGTCTTCTTAACGCCATTTACAAAGGCCTCTATGGCGTCACCGCCCCCCAGTGGAACGGCCCCTCCTCTCACTAAGCCACCGTTTTCCAATGGAATACCCAGCGCCTCGGCGATGCTGGGAAGACCGCCATCCCGCAGCGCCATTGACAAGCTGGCCAGGCTCTGGCTGAATTGAGGGCTCCGGAGAACCTTTTTGAGGAGGGAACGCTTCTGCTCTGAACTCATAGCCTGCTGAGCAGCGGCAACCGACTCTCCGCTAGGCTCTCTGTCGATGGCGTCTCCGTTCTCGCCTTGTTGGGCAAGTACGAGCACTGTCGGCGGAAGATAGGCTAGAAGGCTCTCGACGTACTCATCCGATGTCGCATCGAGCATGGGAATCGTGGTAGACGTTTCGAGCAGGTCGTTCAGCAGCGGATAGAGCTTGCCCTGCGATTGGCTGCTGCCAACCGGGCCGCCTTTGAGGGATGCTAGGAAATTGCGCACGACTGCGGCAGCATCATCGGAGCTTGCTCTACAGAAACGTTAGCTAGTGTGCACAGAAGATTGAACGAATGACCAAGATGATAACGTGATGTCATGGTTTCACATTCTCCGCTACCGTCTGAGGTGGACCGCTGCGACACCATGTCTAGTAAGTACACGATATTTTGACCCCCCCCCATGTACGCCGTGGGCAGCTCAATTCTCAGTAACGCCTTATTTTCAGGCAAAGCAGAAGATCATCAAGTGATGTCATGCGATGTGGCTGGAGAAATAACCTACGCTCGCGCTCCATCTGCTCCTCCTTCTCGGGAGCCCTCGCCTTCCTTGCGGAAGTCTCCGCCCGTGGCATCAGGGCCAGCGCCGCCGTTGCCGCCTTCGTGGTGGCCATGGGGGTCGCCATGGCCCTCGACGTCCTCCATGGTCTCGTCGTCGTCGCCAGCGCGGGGCTCCTCATCGTCATTGTTGCCGCGGCCACGCACGGACGCAAGTTCCCGGTTGACGTCCACCTCTTCGCCTTGTAGGAGCTTATCAACGACCTCTCCGATCTTCAGATCTCTCGGGCTGAACCACGCCGGGTTACCAGTGCGACCCTGGGGCTTAGACTGCAGCCAAAAGAGGTGTCTCTGCGAGGAGGAACCAAACTTGAGGACGAAGATGCGACCGTTCGTCTTTGATGTTGGCTGGGCGGGCGATCGGGTATCAAAGGGGACGAAGTGGCCATCGGTAGGGATCATAACAAGGTCCAGCTCGGGCTCGTCCAGCGGCACATCTCTGGATCGCCAGCAAAAGTGGATGAGGTCTGTGCAAATATTAGCTTGGGATTGCCGGGAAGCGACAATAGGAGGGAACAATACCGTCTTCAGAATAGAGGTAGATATAGCCGGGCTTAGCCTGGGGCTGGACCTTGTACGGCTTTGAAGATTGCTAGCAGCGCGGTCAGTTTGGGAGCTGTGGCTGGACAAACGGTGATGCAAGCTCACGTCAACGTCGCAAATGCCCGCCTTGAACGTGATGATCGGTGTTATCGACATGTTTGCGGCTTGGGCAGCGCCTGGTAAGTCCGCAGACAAGCGCAGGTTCGAGGATCTTCAGAATTGTGGAGGAGGACAGTTTTGGCGGAGTGAGGAAGCGGGATGGTTCTCGTGTTGGGTGTGCTGATGAGGCTTCGATGCGCTGATGCTGGGGCAAGGCTGCAGCGGGAGGACGTGGGCGCGGCGCGCTCAAGAGCTCGTGCCACTGTGGCTTGAAAGTATGCTCATCGCACTGTGCAACCGTGCGGCGACTCTTCCTTCCAAAGGCACTGCCCTGAAAGACCAACACCCCCAAACTCACCAACCAATTTCAGGCTTTTGCACGGATGCGGTGAAAATTAGGGACACAAATCACATTTCCCAGATGAATCCTCAATCAGCTGTCCATGTCGATCGATCTCAACTGGGAGACGGTCACCGGAGGCCCTGACGGGCTGGAGCTGGCGCAGAAGATCCGGGATTTCATCCATACCAAGTTCCAGTCGGTGCCACTCCCACGGTTCATCAAGTCTGTCACGGTGCATGACTTTGAATTTGGCACAATCCCGCCCGAGGTCGAGCTAAAGGATGTTACCGACCCGCTGCCTGATTTCTACGAGGAGAACTCCGACTTCGACGGTTCCGACTCTGACGAGGATGGCGACGGCGAGAATGATAGTGATGCGGCTCAGGTTCCGGAGGACTTGAATGCGGCCGCCGACCGCCGCAGACGATTCGGGACGGCGACAGCCCACCTGCCGCCGCATCTCAGTATTCCAGGCAGCTCGACGAGAAGTACGGCCCAGTTTAATGATTTGGGCAGTCCGTTTCTTGGCGTATCCACACCGGGTATACCAGGCGGGACGTCTAACCTCAACTACTTCCACTCGCAGTTCGCAAATGGCCTCTCGGGCACCCATACGCCGCTTGCCGCTGTTGCGGGCGCACATCACATGAACAATGCGTGGCCTGAGCCCAACTTCCAGCAAGCCCGCTATGGGGGGAATTTTGACCCTCAGCAGCGAGGCCACAGTCGCAACCCTTCACAAAGTTCCATTTCCATCATGGACTTCAACGCTTCGGCCGCATCAGGAACCCCCTCATCATTTAACCTCAACAGCACATCGCTGCCTCATCCCGCCTTAAGGGAGAAGTCGAGCGTGTCAACCCTGGCACCTACGTCCGCCGGGACCTCGCGCCCACCAACACGGGACGCGGCGGCTCTAGTGGACTCCGCTATTGCCGAGGACGATGGCGAGGCAGCAGATGATCTTGAGGATGAGGAAACCCAACGCCGGTTTCGCGAGCGTCGGATCGAGGACATGCAAGCAGTATTTCATATCAAATACGCAGGGGATGTGAAGCTACTGTTGACCGCCGATATTCTGCTTGACTACCCAATGCAGAGCTTCGTGGGAATACCGCTTCGGCTTAGTATAACGGGGTTGACGTTCGACGGTGTAGGAGTGCTTGCAAAAATCCGCAAGAGAGTGCACTTCTGCTTCCTCAGTCCAGAGGACGCACATCTCGCCGTTGGGGGGGAAGAGAACCAAGAGAACACCGGAACAGAACAGCCTCCAGGCCAGGGGTTGGGAGCCAGCTCAGGAAGCAAGATGGGGAGCTTGCTGCAGGAAATTAGGGTCGAGAGTGAAATCGGCCAGCGAGAAAGTGGAAAGCAAAGCCTCAAGAACCTGGGTAAGGTCGAACGGTTCGTCCTCGAGCAAGTCAGGAGGATATTTGAAGAGGAATTTGTCTATCCCAGCTTCTGGACATTCTTAGTCTAAATCATCTGAACAATGCTGCCTCATTATAAGCAAATCAAAAACCCGCGGGTGCTTGGTATGATTCGAGGCACTTTCTGGTACGTAAATCGAGGCAGCAAGTTTTATTATGATTATGACAAGGTACCCTTGAACCCCTGGTATGCTGAATTGATATCTAGTTCTAGTTCTCGAGCCTGCTCCTCGCTCAGCTCTTCTGTTGCCTTCATCTGATTCAAGGCAATGAGCCACTGAACGATCTTGCCCCGGTTCTCAAAATCTCGATCGGTTACCTTGTTCACCGACTGAATAACATCTGTCAGTAATGGATGGAGCTGGTCTTTTGCGAGCAAGCCAAGCCTCAATGCGTCCAAGAAGGTAATGAAGTCCTGTGTGGCCTCCAAGATCAGTGTGCCACCCGCGCCTCCGCCAGATGTTGGGGTGGCTGCTGTGCCGGAGGATGCCGTCAGGGCTGTCGATGGCATGCCAACTCGTATCCTTTCCGTCGCACGGGGCACCTCGAGCTACGGCAGCATTGTCAGCCATGAACGTAAACAAGGTCGATGACAAATTCGTACATCCCACTCTGCCTTGAATTCCTCTAGTCCCACAAAGGCCTTTGCGACGGTTTCGTCGGCGACCAGTGATTTGTACTGCTTCAGCGACCGTTCGCAGATCTCAGTGTAGTCGGCTTCAGGGATGGCATCTTTGAGAAAGGCCTTTTCTAGCTCGTCTATAGTGACAATAATACTAAAGATCTCTGCGAGAGAGTCTTGGAGATCACGCTCAGCGCGAGTGTCGGCAAGCTTCACCTCCTGTACTTGAGAGCACCGTTTAGATGACATGAAATGCGGGGCAGACGAGGTGAGGGCAGGGAGCTGACCTCGTCGAGGTTTATGATCGCCGAAAGCGTCGTGTTTGGAACATAGCTATGCGGTGTTGGCGCATAGGCCTGCCGTGGCATCATCTTGACGTTTTGAGAGAGTGTTGTTCCTAGGACATTGTTATCACCTTGATGGATGATGCCAGACAATTACGTCCACCTCATAGGCAGCCGAAGCCAGTGTGGGGAAGCTGCATGCATGCTTTCGCTCAATCGACAGGGGTTAGTTGGGTTCAGGCGGCAGAATACTCACCGCCTGTTCCCCACAGTGCTGAGTTCTCTGATAAGCGGCCCGATAAGCAACCCCCCAGCGGTTTGAAGAAAAAAAAGTTGAAGCCAGGAACAGTGGATGCTCCTTGCAGCTCTAATCAGGACCGACAATTCGAATTGCGTCCACCAACCCCCAATTGCCGCCCAACATGGCTCAATCAAAAAAGAACCTGAAGGCGACGAAGAAGTTTGAGAAAAACCATCTCAAAGGTGTTTTGGAACGCCGAAAGGCCCAGGCCAAAGTCAAGCAGCGCAACCAGATCCAGGACAAGAAGAAGGCGAAGAGATCGAGGGACGATGAGTTCCTTAAAGGGCCGGGCACCGGCGCCAATGGCGAGGTTCTAGCCCCCATCAAGAAGACCGGGCCCAAGGCTGGTGAAATGAGCGTCGACGACTTCTTCAAGGGCGGCTTCGAGATTCTCGACAATGCCCCGCCCCCTAAAGCAAAGGCTGCCGGGAAACTGGGGAAACGGAAGCGCGGCCAGGCCGAGCCTCAAGAAAAGGGGTCAGAGGAGAGCGACTCAGACGTCTCGGACGCAGACGAGGTTATGGATAGCGGCAGCGATGATGATATGGAGGGCGGTGATATCAGCGACGACGACATGGGCATGTCCAAGAGCGCTATGGCGTCCCTCGCCGAAAAGGACCCAGATTTCTACAAGTTCCTGCAGGAGAACGACCCAGAGGCGCTGGACTTCGACGAAAATGCGGACTTCTCTGAGATCGACGATCTTAGCGGCAGCGATGAGGAGGAGGAGGAGGGGCAACCAAAAAAGAAGCAGAAGAAGGAGAAGAAGTCAAAGGACGTGCCTGAAGAGGATCGCGAACTGACCCCAGCCATGGTTGCCAAATGGAGGGATTCGATGGCTGCGACACACTCACTCAGAGCGGCGCGCCAAACCGTCATTGCTTTCCGTTGTGCGGCTCATCTTAACGAGACCGACGAGGAAAACCAGCAGCGATATACGATCACGGACGCGGATGCCTTCAACGATATCCTCGTTGTAGCACTCAAGTATATTCCCGAGGTGCTACAACATCATTTGCCCGTCAAGGAGTCGGCGTCCGGGAAGCTCTATGTCAACACAGAATCGAAGAAGTTCAAGACGCTCTCCATGTTGGTGAAGAGCTTCGCTTCGTCCATCATCCGCCTTCTTGGCTCTTTGTCTGACGAGGCAACCCTCAAGCTCACACTCTCCGCTCTCCAACCGCTTCTACCATACCTTCTCTCATTCCGGAAACTCCTCAAGGTCATGATCAAGACTGTTGTTGCTTTCTGGTCCCAGCCTGCCAGCGCAGACACAACTAGGATAACGGCTTTCCTGGTTATGCGGCGATTGGTGGTCGTTGGAGATAAGGGTGTCAGGGAAGTAGTCTTGAAGGCGGCGTACCAGGGATTAGTGCAAGGCAGCCGTGTCACAAACGTCAACACTATCCAAGGCATCAACCTCATGAAGAACTCGGCAGCTGAGCTGTGGGGTATCGACCAAAGTCTTGGGTATACCACTGCTTTCAGCTTCATTCGCCAATTGGCAATTCATCTTCGCAACAGTATTGTCAACAATAAGAACGACTCATACCGAAAGGTCTACAACTGGCAATACGTCCACTCCCTGGATTTCTGGTCCTGCGTTCTCTCGGAGCACTGCAGCCCATTGAAAGAGGCGGAAGCTGGAAAGGAGAGCCAACTGAAGCTTCTTATCTATCCCCTCGTCCAGGTGACCCTTGGCGCCATGCGCCTCATCCCGACCGCACTTTACTTCCCCCTCCGCTTCCAGCTCATACGCTCCCTACTGCGTGTCTCGCGCGCAACGGACACATACATCCCGCTCGCTTCCGCCCTCATCGAAGTCTTCAACTCGGCTGAGATGAAGAAGCCGCCTAAGGCATCAACCCTAAAGCAGATCGACTTTAGCGTAGCCTATCAGGCGCCCAAGTCGTACCTTCACACCCGGGTTTACCAAGATGGTGTCGGCGAGCAGGTCATTGAGCTCCTCTCCGAATTTTTCGTCATCTGGGCGCGCAACATCGCCTTCCCCGAGTTCTCGCTGCCGCTCATCATCATGCTCAAGCGATGGCTTAAGGACAGCCGTAAGAAGTCGACGGGTAACAATAACGGCAAGCTCGGCTCCAGTCTTATGCTCCTAGTGCAGAAGATCGAAGCCAATGCCAAGTTTGTCGAGGAGAAGCGCGCAAAGGTCGACTTCACGCCAAGCGATCGTACCCAAGTGGACGCTTTCCTTAAAGACTTTGACTGGGAGAAGACGCCGCTTGGTGCGTTCGTAGTCGGGCAGCGCAAGCAGAGGGCTGAAAAGCAGAAGGTGATGGAGCAGGCTAGAAAGGAGGAGGCAAATAAGCGGAAGGAAGCCGAGGATGAGGACAAGATGGCAGTAGAGGAGGACGAGAGCTCGGGCGAGGATGTCGATCTTGTAAATGGATCAGACTTCGAGGACGGCGTGGGGGAGTATGAGGAGGATGAGGAAGACGACGAGGAAGATGATGAGTAGGCCTGTTGGATGTAGAATCACAGCACGGAAAATCCGTCTTTGGTGTTGTTAGAGTGGCGGTTGTGACGCCTTGTTTCACATTGCCTGGGTATGATAAGCTCAATGGAGGGAGATTTGCAAAGTAATGCTCCTTGGGGCACTTTTCGTCAAAGCATGATTGATTTCTTAGGGGTAATGAACCGAAACGATCAGTCCTCAATGGGTGTAGGATCAAGGTACTCAAAGTCGCTGTCGTTATCAACCATTTTGATCCCGCCCCCCTCATCCTCATCATCGTAATCATCTTCATCTTCATCCTCCCGCTCAATATCCAGTGGCTGGTTTTGCTGTGGGAGACTATGCCTCGATGGTTGCGAAGAGAGAGCAGGTGCACTCGCGATATTCGGACCTAGAGCGCGTAGCGGCGCCTGATCACTCCGCTGGCCAGCTGGCCTCAGCCCCAAAGCCATATCTCGGGCAACCCCGCCATATTTCACATTTGGCAGCTCTCCGGATAAGGATTTGTGGTGCCCGTAGTCGGCCTGCTGAGGACTGGTAGGTGTCTGGGACAAGGTCCTCGGTGGCAACGCCGGCATTGTCGTTGAGCGGAACTGGTACGGTGGAGGTGGCTCTAAATCGGATAGGGGGTCCCTGAAGCCTAATGGGTCATGACCCCCAGCCGGAAGACTGGATGTTGCTGCCCTGACAACCGTTGTCCGCTGTGGTGGTTGCCCTGGAGCGTTTAAAGGTGCCTTGGCATCAGCCGTCCCGACAGGTCGACGGGGCTCGGCAGGAGTTAGTGAATCCAGCTCAATGAGCGTGCCTGTCCTGCCGAGGTCTTCATCTCGCAATATTATCTCGTCCTCCTCGCGCTCAATGGGACCGACCCCCTCCGCGATTGGAAAGTCACATCGTGCTAGAATTTTATCAATGAGCTTGGGATACCGGAGGTGACCCTGAACTTCTTCGCTTAAGTTCAGGTTTTCGACGCCTTCGATGTCGGCGATCTCTTGTAAACCAGCAACGCCTAGCTGCAAAGATGTCGCCCGATATAGAAAGGCAAGGAGGTAGTCGTTCTCGGAGTAGACGTTGTACATTTTACCAGATACCACTAGAAATTAGAAATGTCAGTTGATACTCCCCTTTTTCGGGCAATAGTAGGCAACGGAATGTCTCAGGCAACATCGAGAACGGCCATAAAATAATAAAGGGGGGGCTAAAGAACGGTGTTTTGACATACCGGTTCGCATAAGCTGCCAGTGGTCCCTGTTACTCGGGATAGGAGAGCCGATGAAGACCACCGTCTATGGTGGATATCAGCGCTTATTCCACATTTTGAAGTACCCCATGCACAAGGAGGGGTGACTGTCTCAGGGTTTGCCGCCGAGACAGGGAAGGGGGACGAGACACGAAGAAATCCCATCCGCTGAAGTACTCACGTCAATGAGACCAAATGCTCGTCGCTCCGCCAATGACTTGAGGCAAGCGTATATAACCCTTGAGCCGAGCGAGTAGCCGATCAGGGTCACAGGTCGTTCTCCTTGGACTCTGTTAATTAGCGCATCCGCTAGGATTCTCCCTGCTTTATCTGATCGGTTTCTGGCGAGGCTGAACGGGTTATCGATCTTCGAGGCCAAAGAGAGAATGGTGACAGGCCAGAGAGCAGACCAAAGCGTGACCAAGACGGTCCGCTTCAGGATTTCCAACCTGACATATTTCCATGCGTAAGAGGCAACTAGATCCTGCAACGATGTGCCTAACGCTAGGAGGCTCTTCACCTCATACCGCAACGCAAACACTTCGGAATCATCGCCAACAAGTTTCCAGGGCGTGGTGATGTCGTCTTCCGAGCTGAGCCAGCCGTTCACGCCAATTGACACACGCAGCCGTCTGCTCTTCTGGTCGGCATTCCTATCTCCGCGGCCCCGTTGTTCTTTCGAGGGTATGAACCGGAAATCCTCGACCTCCTTTGCATACTGATCAACAGCTTCTCCCTAAAAGTTGTTAGCTCCGACTGATATACGGTTATGCTTTGTGTTAAAATACCGTCATCCGAGCTCCAAAAGCACCAAAGAGAGTTCCTGGTCTACGTTTTAGCTCCGGTTATCAATGCTGCTTGAGTTCACTTACCAACAAGCGCTCCATTCATCCAGAATATACCGAGGAAACTTGCCACACCTCCCAAGCCGACAGATCCCATGATGCCACCAATTGCTCCGGCGACCACTGGGGCAGCAAGCCCACCGGTGACTCCAATAAGAGCTGCGCCAGCGACGGAAGCTAAACCAACCTTCCAATATCGACTCGACTGACCGTCCTGCTTCCGTTTCTCTGCTTCCGCTTCTGCTGACATAGTATGGTTCTTCTGCTGGTGTTCCGCTTCAGCCCCTGATTCGGCGAGCGAGGTAGCAATTTCGATCTCCTCTGAATTGAGGGTCGAAAGAGGCAGCTCCAATGCCGAAGCCAAATACACAACCAGCGCTCTGGACTCCGCGGAGTACCGTCCGGTGGAAAGTAGAATCAACAGCACGCAGCTCAGCGTCTCCTCTCGGTCCTCGAGGGGAATTGTCACTAGGCGTGTCGGGATGCAGTGATACGATGCTTGAAGGCGGGCGACAGCAGCGGCGCGGGCTGCCTCGTCTTTCCCGGTGCCGGAGCCTCCGAAGTCGATAAGACTCTCTCCCGCAGCAGGCACTTCCACACGCCGCCGGGCCATTTGCTCGGTCCGCTTCCGGCGCTCGTCGATGATCTTCGCATCATCGGGCACCGAAAGGATCTCTTTCAGCTTCGCGAGTACATCCCGGCGCCAGGCGTCAAGATGCGCCAGAGCTGAACGGCGGGTATTGACAAGTACCGGGTTGGGCGATGGCGGCGACTGTTCAACCATGCCATCTTCTTCGTTCGCTCTGAATTCGATCTGAGAGCGCATCCATCGCGTGATCTCGTCTAAAAGTGTGTAGAGCGCCTTGCGCTTGGCGAGGTTGAGGACAAGGAGCACCTGGCGCGGATCTTTCGCCAAAGGGGCCATTACGGAGTAGACCAGATCAAGAAAAGGGTGACAGGATGCTTTGTGGATGCTCTCCTTCTCCTCTCGCCGTTTTATGGTGAAGGTGGACTCTACGGATGATCACATTTCAGGCAGCCATGCCCAAGGGCTGGAGGAATGCCAAGACCCCCTGTTTGTTGGCTGTCTTCCTTCAAGAACCAACAAGGCTGTGACCGTCACTGGCCAACCAGCCCTCCTCGGCCGGCGAGCCTTGCATCTAGGACGGGATATAACTAGAAGTTTGTGGGAGATTAGTGCGGCAAGGTTTGATCACAAACATCTTACTCTTATTACCGCCGGTGGACCTCCGTTCAGTAGAGTAATACGGAAAGCAACAGGACTAAAATGTGGGTACGGGGAAGACGTCCGGGCAACCGCCAGCAAACCCAAGCACCCCACCTGCAATCCCCTCCAAAGAGGTAATGATGCCGACTTTAGTCTCCCACATCAGAGAAAAACTCTCAAATATGGCACAAACCCCCCTGGTCTGGTAAGGATAATCGGTGCTTCACACGACACATTAGTAACACGGCTGTCCGAGTTTGGCCTGCTACGGTGGACAGAAGCGAACCCTCGGTCAAGACTCCCCTCCCCAGCTTCTTAGGGCATGATTAGGGAGGAAGCGGAATTGCGAACATGACCATCTCAGGCAGCAACCGTCATTGGCCAACTGCGAACCCGACCGTTGGGTCCCCGTCGTAAGGTGCCAAGACTTTAAAACCAGGCCACTCCCCAAAGTTCTTGGCAAAGTTATTTGTCCTCGCCGCCTTCCCATTTTGAGAGCTGAGCTGTGCGACGCAAGTCATCTCCTAGCCGTCCAAACAGAATCGGTGCCTTGGATGGACGCCGAGCCTTGTTTCAAAGGCCGGCTAGACATCGAAATGCAAAAGAATGTCGACAAGTGAGTGCCCACCCCGTGCACCCCGCCATCAAAAGCCCATCAAAACGCCATCCGATTGCCGCTCCTTGGCCTTTTCTTGGCCTTTTCTTGGCTTCTTGGCTGTGCTAAGCTTTCAGGTTGCCAAGCCTGGGGTAAGACCAGGGACTGACCTTGACGTCTCACAGCTGTCGATGAGATCCGCAATGTTGTGTGAGTTCCCGCATTCCATTCCTCCCTCTGTCTCGTCCTGTCTCATCCCTCTGTCATCTATCGCCCTGGGTTACTTTGGTGCTTTCACCGCTACCCATGGCCTTGACTTGATGCTGCCAGGCCAGGCCACCGCCGCAAAGGTGTCCCGCCCAATGATTCCATGATGGCGCCACGCTCAAGTATCGACAATCTTGACGCCGTATTTCTATCTTGTTGCCCCACTTTGTAAACCCCCATTTATGCTTGTTATATCCTCGATCGGCGTGGCTGAACTAATCGAATGCCAGGCTTTTGCTCAGTAACCCATCTTGGATCAAGTTTCCAGCATCAAGCACCACTGTTAAGAACATTACGGCGTTGTCGGTACGTTTTGGGCGGCACGGGCTCGAGCGTGCAGCTCCTCTAATAAAACGAGCACAGGACCAAATCACCTACTCGACCCGCATGAGAGGAAACATCACCGTTTTGGCCGCTAAAACCCCGACAAGCGTTAATGGGCTGCTATATGTTCCTGATCTTCCCGCGGGCGACCCTTGCGTAAAGCAGGCGGCACCATACGTTCCATCCAAGTCGGTGCGCCGCTCTAATCTTCCGCCAACAAACTACAACTTGGTTGCAATTGCGCCTTGGATAAGTTCCACCTGCTCCAAGAAGTATATCACCTCAGCGGACTCGGACCCTATCCGAGCACTCATCTTTTATCGGCCCAACAACTCATCCACCGAGCCCCCCGCTGCAACCTCTGCGGTGTGGGATATAAACGGCTCGACAAAATGGAGAGCCCAGAGGCTGTACCCTGTCTTCGCCGTCCCCGGCATGGTTGGCCAAGAGATGATGCGCCAGCTGAGTCTGTATTCTGGGAATGTCACCGAAGTCCCTTTTGCGCAAAACATATCTGAACTCTACGATCCCAGTGCTGATGATTACGTCCGAATATGGACCGACATGGACGTGTCAACACCACCCCCCCTTCTCGGAATCTGGGTGTACCTTCTCATTGTCATCGCTGTGCTTGTCGCAATAATTTCCGCTACCTCGCTCACAATGCATCTTGCTCAGGCTGGGCGACGCATCTCGTTACGCCGCAGAGTCGTCTCCGGAGAGGTTAATCTGGAAGGTATGGGTATCAAAAGGCTCACCGTACCCATGGACGAGATCCACAGGTTTCCCCTATACACTTATCGCTACGAGCCGCCAAGCACTAGCCCTCCTACGTCTCCCAAATCTCCAAGAAGTTCACGCCCCTCTGGTCGCATCAGGGCAACAGAACATGGCCAACCATCGCTGGGAGACATCAGCGAAGAAGCATTATTTTCGCCAGAGACAGTCACTCCAGAAAAGCCTCCGGAAAGCCCACCTGGGGCCTCCTCCATCGCAACAGACTCGCAACCATTATGTTGCATTTGCCTTTCGCCGTACCAAAATCGAGTCACCGTGATACGGGAGGTCAGATGCGGGCATATCTTCCACCCAGACTGGTGAGTACAATGCCTCATCGGAGACTTCTTCCCGTTTTGTCCCCTTTCCTCTTGTCTCGGGAGTTTTGAGACAGTCGCTACCCCTCGGAAATAGCCAAATACTTCAAACTGGGGGATGCTTGCTGATATCCGCCACAGTATCGACGAATTTTTGGGTGAAGTGAGTTCTCTTTGCCCTATTTGTAAAGCTAGCATGCTTCCAAGAGGGTATTGCCCCGAAATCACGAATGAGACAGTGCGCCGGGAGCGAGCTATTCGCCGATTACGGCACAGTGATCCAGGGGGCGTCGGCAGTTATGCTGGTAGCGGCAACCGCCGGGTATGGGGCTTGGAAAGTGCCATTAAGAACCGTATTTCACATCGCAAGAAGCTCACTCTTGCGCCCTCCGCCCCGATTGGGTCGCCTAGATTAGGAAGGAAAGCAAGGAACCACCAACGGCGGCCTGGATCAGGCCAGAGATCACGGGAAACCCCTACGTCTTCCGCAAGGGATCGGATGCGGGCGCTTGCCGGTTCTCCACTTGAGTACCGTACGGGGACTCCCACAACAAGATGTAAGTAATCAGAGTACTGAAGTACCAATCTGGTGGAAGTTGCCGCTAACATAATTGAAAATAGGGGAGCGGATGAGAAATCGAGTTTTCCCTGGGTACTGATGTTTTTTTTCATTCCTATTTTTTTTTCGTTACTTTTAAATACGCTTCGAAGTGGCAATTGGCAATGATACCCCTCCCATGCATTCACTTAACGATACGGACTGGGCAGATGATGAACTGGCGTTCTGTTGGCATTTATGAGAATAAAAACCCGGGTACTCAACGAGAACGAGTCTCGGTGATCTGTGCTTAGACTTATTGTCACCCAACTTGAGCGGTCTTAAATGGTACCATATTTTAGTGGTCGGATCAGCTCATGTTGGTTTAAACTAGACGGAATTTCAGGATGAAAATGTCTATTTGCACCGTAGTACTACAGGGGATTTATGTGAAGATGCGTTGGAGAAACCCTCGGACACAGTGTATTAAAACATGAAGGCCTCTTTCAGATGAAATAAGGCCTGTCGTAACAGTAGGAATGCACTTCGACATTGGGGATACGGTACAAAAGACGGAGGCTGGGGTGCAAATACATTCCCTTGATCATTCCTGGATTATAACAGCAGCCAAATCAACCAAGCAACATGCACCATTGGCACCTATAACTCTTGTTCTTATCAAATTTCATATAGTGATGCTATACAACAACACAACCACAAGCCTATATATCACTCCTCACTGACTGAATCCTTTTCCTCAACATTGAAACCCCTTCACTCGCCATAGCTACTCTAAAAGTACCCGAACCCACTCCACCTAATTACACCCTCCAGCTCTGTCCTGACTTCCCCGGCGCCACCGTACCCAGCTCGCCCAGCTATCTCCCCGCGCCTGCCGGTTCCCAGCTCGGTGAATCGTTCCAGGATAGCACCATCGATGATAGTACGGCCCACGCCAGCATCGACGCCCGACGGCGGACAGCTAGGCGACGGCACGCGGTATCCCTTGGGGTTGAGACCTGCTGGGTGCGGAAGCGAGGTCGTGAGCTGACCTGCGAGGGACGAGAGACGGCGATATGCTGCCTCAGTGACTGGACGGAGGGTGGCAAGAACGCCTGTTGGTGAGGCGAGGAGGAGGACTTGTGGCGGTGGTGAGTCTGGAGATGAGCCACTTGTGCGAGAGGAGTCTGGGGAGGGGACTGTTGGTGCCAGTGGGAGGAGCTTGGAGGTGGTGGGGTGGTGGGCGCCTGTGTTGAAGGTTGTTTTGTGCAAGAGGAGATGCCCTTGTAGTGATTTTGGGTCTGGAAGGTCTTGTTAGCTAGTGGCGGGGTTTACTTGGGGTATCAAGTCGAGACTTACGCTCTGGGTCAAATTGCAGAATATGGATATGACCATCTACGTCGCTTGCAACAATGAATAACTCCCTGCCATCGGGCAGGAAGTCCGCATTCAGCACCTCGAGGTTGCTGGTGCTCTTGCCAAATAGCATCATCTTGTATGGCTCCTCGGTGTACCCCGTGAACCAAACTCCCTTGAACGCGTCCGACATTAAGCAAAGACCCGTGCCCGGAAGCTCTTTAACACTCGTGACATAGCAGTTCATATCCATGAATGCCACCGGCAAAAGGGTCCCATCCTCTTTGAGGCCTCTGACCATGCATTTCTGGCCTTGAGCGACGAGCATCAAACCCTGGGTGCCTACTTCAGACAGCGCTGTCACAGCGCCACGGGGTATGTCTTCCTTTGCCAATAGCTTGAGCTTCTTGTTCGTCTCAGGGCGGCCAGCCTCGGGTATGACATCTGCTATATCGAACACATAGACATGACCTCTGGTCGGGAGATCCTCGCCTTTTGAGCGAGCAGTGCCAACCGCAATCAGCTGTCTTCTCTCGTTGGTTGACTCAGAAACTTCAAGGTTGAGAGTTTCAACACAGAGGATGGTTTCGCAAGACTCCATCTCGACTGAGTCGATGATGGTCCAAGTTATGGGGCTCACAAGCCTGAGTACACCCTTGTCGACTGTGGGCTTGAATGCCAGAGTCTCCCTTGCCCATTCCTTGTGATAGTCATCATCCTTTGGCAGTTCAAAAGGCTCAGCAATGTTGCAGCCAACGACGTAGCTCTGAGATGGGGGGTGATATGTTACGGCGTCGATGTCTTCTCCGATCGCGACTTTCTTCACGGACACGCCCGTCTCGGCATAACTAAAATCAGTCGGTATCTGTGCGACTCTTGCAATGCCATGGATATCTGCATAGATGAACCCGTGCTCGCACCCCTCGGTGTGGAACGAGCTCATGGCGTGAACAGAAGCCCCCTGAAGCTCAAGGACTCTTGGCCCTGACTTTGACGACTTGACAATAAAGCTAGGCGATGGCCCGGGGAGGAAGACCGTGCTGTAACCCGAGATATTGCTGCACCGACGCATCGGGAGAAACCTAGGTAGATCTGTCGTGTCGTCTTGCCCCGTCTCTATTTGGGGTTTTGCGAACGAAGAATTATGCATCTTTTGGAAGAACAGAGATTGTGAAAATGCGCTGCCAGCATCCCTCTTGACTCGATACGGCTGGTAAATAGTCAAATCGTTGTTAAGATGCCGCAGCTGTATTTGTTAGTCGCTGTCTCAAAACATGGAGAAAGGGTAGCAAACAATAAGGTGTGGGGACTTGGATGTGACATCCCCAAGGTCAGCCACGAGTATTTCGCTCACTGGCTCCTTTGCTGTGCCCTTCCTGGCAGCATAATCTGCAGACAGACCAGGTGGTATGTAAGAGAGTCCTTCGGCCACGTATATAGATTTTGTCAAGTCGGGTAGGCGATATATCTGGGCGAGTCAGAATTCACATGAGAAGAAGCGTAAAAGAGGTAAAAAAGCCTTACGTGGAGGGCGCCAGTCGCGCTAAGAAGAAACACGAGAATATTCTCTTTTGCGTTGGTTCCCTTTTCGGGTGTTTCATCGGCGAAAACACCGCTTGTATCGACGTACAAGCATCCGGTGAGCCACTTGGTACTGGTTAGAGTTTTGTCTTCTTTTTCGACTTCCTCCAACTCGAGATTCTTGTCGATCTGCGCAATATATACGCTGGAGTCGTCTCGGACGAGCAGCAAGTAAGGATCGGCAATGCTGGCACTATTGACACGAGGCTCCTGACCTGTTTCTTCGTCCAGCATGGGGAGAATCTGGGAAAGGCCCAGCTCTGCGCATTGTGTCAGTCTACCACACCCAAGCGACATACCGGAAATAGCAAGAAAGACATACCGCCGTCATAACACCTGACTTCCGACTTCAGGACCTGGATGATCCTCCCATCCTTACCTATTGTCCCTGCCTCAACTGTAAGGCCCGCGGCTGGTTCAAATTCAGTGCCGGTAAGGCTTTCGAACCCTGCTGCGGTGAGAGCATAGACATCGGATGTCCCATATCCGTCCAAATCCACCTTGGCAACAATCATAAACTTGTCGTACTGCCCTGAGGTATCGTAATCATTCCCGATGGCGCCGCCTTTGTCGCCTTGTAGTGACTTGGGGACGGGTTTCTTCGCATAGACCGTCCAGAACCCGCGTGCTTCGGGGAAATCGAAGCGACCAACAACCTTTGGCTGAATGGTGCGATTTATGACCGCGAGAGAGCTCGACTTGCCCCTCCCCACAGCACACACCAGCTGCAACTCACTGTGAACACCCTCCGAATTGCGCTCCTCTTCGCTCTTGGGAAACCAAGACGGCTGACCGTATGTCATCCCCTGGATAGGGGCGATGCTTAGCAGCCGATCGTGTATCCGGAAGTTGACTTCTCCGCTCTTGGATGAAGCCGCCACCGACGCTGTCTGCTGACGAGCCTTGGGCTCCTCGCTGTATAGGTCGTCATCATCTTCTTCGTTAATATCCTCCTCATCCTCAAAATCCATATCAAGATCGTAGGTGCGCGACTTCTTCTTCGTCGTTTGCCCTTGACCCTTCGTCCACCCAAACACCAGAGAATCCCCTTCATCACTGCCCGCAAACATGACAGTTCGCCCTAGCCTCGAAAGTGACGAGACACGGGAAGTCACCAAGGATCCGCCAACCTCAGAGGGCAGGATTCTCAAGTCGAGACCAGAAACAGTCCTACCGTCGATCCGGAAGGTGACCAGAGCCATGCGACCGTCGTTCATGATAACAAGAAGCTCACCCGCGTCGGCTGTCAGCACGTCGATGACGCAGCCTTCGAGACGAATGTTGAGGTGGGTCTGGTCGATCAGGCCGAAAGTTGTCGTTTGCCTCGCCAGGGGGTTGACAGCCACACCGTTCGGCTTGCCCGACTGGTCGATGTGAATCAGCTCGTTGACGCCAACGAGGAGTGCGCCGCCGACAGGTGCGGGGAGTGGCACAACCCGGAAGAGATCCTGTGGCAAGCCGCTGACCGAGAGGATGGTTGTGGAGGCCTTTTGTTGTAGATCTAGGGTGAAGACCATGTAGGTGAAGTGATCCTTGCGGCCCATTGAGTTCGAGGCCGCCTTTGTCGACGAGAGGATGCCAAAGGTCGGCTCTCGGTACTCATGCAGAAAGGCCAAATGCACAGGATGGAGGAGACTTGGGTCAAGATTGGATAGTCGGAGGACAAATGAAGGTGAATATGGTGTGTCTTCTATGCTGCTAACTCCATTTATGACTGCGCTGGACTGGTCTTTGACCGGCCTGGGGCCGTCCAGTTCTTCATCCCAGTCTCCCATGTCAATGTCCTCATCGGCCTGCTTGAAGGGCAGGATGGCCAAGTTCCTCGCGCCGAACCTGAGTGCTGCGCACCTGCTGCCCGGGTCCGCGACCAGGAAGTTGGCATGGTGGCTCAGCGGCGTGGCCCAGGGGCTGCCCTGAAGCTCGTCTTGCTCGTAGTAGTGGATTGAGACGGTCGAAATGGTGTGCCGTGTGGCATCCCACTCCACAAGCGCGAGCTTCGCATCCTTGAATGCCATGAGGAGCGCATCGCCCCCAGCGCCTTTCCTTGGAGACTTAATTCGGGCAAGACCGGTTATGGTCCCCGGGAGAGTGAGCTCGACGGAGAGGACGAGCTTGAGTGTACTGGCTCGATCGGCCTTTGTTGCAAGGCTATCCCCGCCGAGAAAGGACACTTCGAGGCCATCGTCGTCGTTGGCAAGGCGGTCTTCATACCGATTCGCTGGGGCTTGTGCGCGACGGGTAGCGCTCTCGGGGATATCGACTTCGAGGGAGACGATCTTGGTCCGGAAAATCTGCAGGAGAGATGTCTTTGCGACAGCCAGGTTGGTGCCCTGGCCAGGGATGAACTGCAACGGGAGCGAATGGGTGACGGCCGTTGGCGGCGTCAGCTCGGTATAGCACTGCATCGTAATGCAATTGGGCGCATATTCCGATACTGAAAAGGTTGATAGTCGTGCTAGGCTTTGGGCTGTTGGTCCAGCACTTCGCAGCTGCGTGGGCTTGTGAAGGGTGCAAGGCACAAAGCTCAGCTGCTCAGGGACCTGTCGATCCTCGAAGTCGTCTCCAAACTTCAGGCCAGACGCGCACAAAGCACAAGCGCGACGAACCTGTGCGGGTGGTCTGTGCAGATACCCGAAGCGGCCTTAGCGCGGATGCGGGCCGGCAGGCAGCTGCAGCTGAGCGTGGAGAACGCGACATGCATTGACTGGCATTGGCATTGCGTCACAGACTTTTGAGACCAGGGAACTTGGAAAGGAGGACGGACTTCCCATATCCTCACTGCCTAGGATGTTTGCAGGCCAAACATGACACTGTTGTTTCCCCACTACCATACCGAAAAGATACCTTGCCAATAAATCCCACACAATGGCAGCGGCAGGCCTGCTACAGACCAGTCTGATCTGGGTCGCGTACGGCGTGGCCGTCGCGCTGGTCCTGCTCATTGCTGTCATCACCACTTTCACCTGGCAACAACCCCACGAACGGTCGGCCACCGTCAGTGTTGTCGCCATCGTCAGTCTGACATCCCTCCTCGCCACTGTCTTGCTTCTTCCGGTCGACATCGCCCTCGTCTCGTCGACAACGTCGGCAACGCTAGGTGCCAAGAAGGATTGGGCTACGCAGGAGCGGGTCGATTCCATCCTTCTGACCCTCAAAATCGTCTACTATACACTCTACAGCTTCGATGCGCTTCTTTGTCTGATCGTCATACCCTTTGCCTATTTCTGGTATGAGGAGTACGATGAGGTCGAGGAGGAGGAGGGCGAGAGCAGCTTCAGCTCCCGTGTCTGGGGGGCGATGAAGTACACTCTTGTATTCGTCGCCCTTGTCGTCATCCTCTTTCTCGTCGGCTTTTTCGTCCCTGCCGCTAGCAACGGCCATGGAAAGCACATGGATCTCGACTACTTCAAGCGGCTGCTTGCGGCGAACAAGGGTGAGAAGGCCCTTACGTTCGCTCTGGGCCTGCTGACGACCCTGGGCACGCTCCTGTACGTTCTGTACACCGGCGCCGGTCTCGCGCTTCTCCCAATATCGTTTATTAAGTCGGCGCCGTCGATTTCGGCGCCTCAACTTTCTGCTACCACGGCCTCGGCGTTGGAGCGCAACAGGGACTCCCAGAGGCAGCTAGAGATGCGCAATGCTGGCCGACCGGACGGCATATCTCAAAAAGACCGGAGGGAGATGGACGCTCTCCTCCGGGAGGAGAGAACGCTTGTCCGCCGCGAGCGGCTGGCCGCTGAGGCTCGAGGAGAGGGTCGTAGCGCTATCTTCCGAGCCTGGACCAAGACGCAGGCAGTCTTCCGGCCACTCAAATTACTCGGCGGCATACTTCTGCTCCTAGTTGCGATCCTCGTCTGGGTATCAATGCTCATCACGGGCATCGACAAGGCTGCGAACTCGGTATGCAAGCAGCACTGCGGCTACATTCTTGGACACATCAACGTGTTCCAACCCGTCAACTGGGTTTTCGTTCAATCCGCCAAGGCTTTCCCTGTCGACTATGTCCTGATGCTACTCCTCGTCCTCTTCCTCTTCAGCAGCTCTATCACTGGCATTGCAACGGTCGGGATCCGCTTCCTCTGGGTTCGCATTTTTCAGATCAAAAAGGGTCGCACAGCTCCGCAAGCACTGCTGATCGCTACTGTCATGTTGGCACTCATCATCTTGGCGATCAATTACGCCGTTGCCATGCTGGCTGCCCCGCAGTATGCGATATACGGAACGCAGACGTTTTGCAGCAACCCGCCAAGCATCCCAGGGGAGCGGCCCAACTGCACCAATCATCTCGATTTCGTCCGCCCTTGCTCTGAGGCCTCCAGCGACCCCCTTGCCAAGGACGTTTGCACGCCCACTGTCGTCTCGACGTTCTTGAATCGGGTGACTCTCAATTGGCCGGTCTTTGGTGCTATTGATTTCTGGGCTCAGTTCGCTTTCTTGGGCGTGTTCCTGATTGTCTTTATCACTAGCCTCTTCCGTACCCCGCGGCTTAACTTGAGCGAGCTGGATGACGAGGCCGAGGCCGACGAGGAGGAAGGCCTGTTGGCGAGTACGGGAAGAAGATTTGGTGCTACTTGGCAGGACATTACGGGACGGGCCAAGCAGGCCCCTACGGGGACTGCCCCTGGCCGTACTGACTACGGAACTAATGGAGATGGTTCAAGCTCGCGGGCATGATTGGTAGACCCGATATTTTCTTTCAGGGATTGGCTTTATACCCAAAGATTGTAAGACTGTTGAATTGATTCATGTGCGATTATCGGAGAAACCGCTTTGGGAAAGGATGGACACAGGAAATGGTAGAGGGACAATGGCAACTCGGTTGGTTTGCCATTTCGTTGGCTCAAGTTATGTAGGCTTCAGTTTCAGTTATTGTGTTTGTTGAAGCGTGTATTTTTCTGCAATGAAATTGAGGACTCGGTACTGTCTCTGAATCACATTGGTCTTCGTTCATTTACCCACAATGTATCATCCGATCGCAGTGACAGCCAGGTACGTCCGTACCGATTCGGTTTGTAGGTATGCTTCAGGCACCTGACGGTGCGCAAACCACCCTCATATTGAACTTACCCTACAGTCAGATAGGCATGATGTACGTGAATGTCAGAAGGGCATCTATCATGTAACGGATCAAATCATCTCACAAGTCATCTCTGAAACTTAGCCCATTGGTGTCCCCGTTCGTCATAACCTGCAGATGGGCCGATGTGCTGCCAAGCTGTCAGCCAACCCCCCTCTCAGTGGTTAAACAGCAACCAAAGGGGAGATGATGCAATGGTCTCTTAGCCCAGAGGCAGTCAATAGGGACCATAATGTTAACAAGAGAAGAACATACCATCTCCTTCCAGCACCGCAAGCAGTACACATCATTATCGCATCCAATGCAGCGGATGGTCGCGTCGTCAAGACAGACAATGCACCACGTCTTCTGGTCCTCGTCAGTGTATCCCCCTCGTTTCGGGACGGGAGCGGCGGCCGTCGAGGCGGAGCGGTCCTCGGGGCTGAAAGTGGGAGCTGTGGGGAGACCGAAGGAGTCAAAGGTCATGCCGGACCCGACCCCTCGAAGAGAGGCGAGGCGGGAGGTGATGTCGTTTTCGAAGTCAAGGGATTTCCTCGCTGTGCCGCTCACGCTGTCGTCTGCCTGATCGAGGGCGGTGTCCACGGGCAGTGATCTTGGCACTCCGGGGAGGGAGGGAAATGTCGGATCGTCGTTGGTGGTGGTGATGTTAGCGGAGGCCTCGTTAGAGGTTGCAACTTCGTCGCTCTGGTCCCTCTCAAGATGTATTTCGTCCCGGACTTCGGCAAGTATTTTCTCCACATCACGGCTCATGTGCTCGCCATCCGAGTCATCCTCGTCCTCAGGGGATTTAAGCTTATCTGGGCCCGTGGGTTTTAGCGATTCCAAAATGTTGGAGACCCGGCTGTCCTCGTTATCCCCGCTACGGCCGTTTCCGCTGGCTTCAAAGTCATCATCCAAGTCAAAGTCATCCAGACCATCCAGGAGGTCGTCAATGTCGTCTGTCTCGAAAATGTAGGGATCATCTATCTGCTGGCCTTTAACCGCATGGTCTTGTGTAACTGCTTGTGCAACCGCCGGATAAGATGAAGAACCTCCCAGACTGTTGGGTTTGAACGGCTCTGCATGTGGCTGTGCTGTTTGCGGGCCGGCATTGGACGATTCCCGACCAGAATCGCTGGCAGATCCATTGCGAAGAATGCGGAGTCTTGCCGCCAAGGCATCTTCTCGGGAGGCAGGTTCAGGCTGCAGGCCCGTTGGGGCCGTAACGGCAGCAGCCCCTGGGTCGGAGGTTATGGTGCTTCAGCATTGTTTAGCAGTCTGACTGTGGGTGGCTAGGTGTGGCTCGGTCATGTTTACTTGGGGGTCTTGTCAAGCGAGACGCTTGTGGGCTTCAAGGCGTTCAGTCTGTCCAGCAGTGACTGGTCGCTCGGCCGTAGAGGCGCCATGTTGGTTGTTCTTTGGCGCGGCGTAGCGAGTTGGCGATTTGGTTTTGGTTGATGGGGGGTTATGGAGCGCTTCGGTAGCCAGGCCCTGTGCCCCAAGGCCGCGGTCAGCAGCAGGGCGAATTGGCGGCTTAGCAAAAGTCAAATAACTCCCGCCTCCCTTTCTTGGTATACGGCCGCTGTCTTTGAAGTCAGTGTCAGGTCGGAAACCTGAACCGCAACTGAAGGATCCGAGGTACCGAATCCGGTCGGTACGGAGCACGAGGCCAAAACGGCCATGGAGGGTGCAAGGCACAGCTCGGGGCAACCAGTGCAAGGCCAATAATGTGCGTACTAAGACGTATAGTAAACGCGCTAGAACACATAGAACGTAGAGAACGCGGGGGCAAGCGATTAACGATTTTACGCAGCCTAAACGGGGTACAACTGCGTGCGGGCCGACTGAGTGGGCGGAATGGAAAACGGGAAGGACACAGCGCATTCACAGCCACAACATGTCGCTCAAAGCAACCTCAGGCAACCAAATGACAAATGTTGCCTTGCAGCGCCACTGGAAAGGGGTGGCGGGAAGAGTGTGATGATTGATGCCTTCAGTCCCGGTGATGGGTGTTCCCGACATGAACCACTGAAATCGGGGTTCGCGATTGAGAAAGCTGGGAAGGAGACGTCATTGATGCCGATCACATGACGACGAGACCCTCCGTACAGGTGTGGGGTGTGGGTCCATGGAAGGCGTAGAGCTACTTCCACATTCTCCAACAGCGGTGAGTCGGCCGTCGGATGTCGGGTTTCACCACGTGTTGGCGCAAGGAAGCATGGAATGGATGCCCTTTCTGCATCTCCATCCATTGAATCCGAAGAACAAAGGTTGAGTGACACAGGTGACAGGAATTCCGCCAAAGAGTGAGGGGCTTGGCGAAGCTCATTCGTGGCGAAGCGTAAAGCCAAGGATATAAGCCATCAATGAAACCCCCCGGACCGCCGTGATTTAAAGTCCCTGCAATCCCATCTCCCGTTTGCCCACCTGCAGACACTCACCTAGGCTTGTCCTACCCTACCCAACGGTCTCCATTTATATTTTCCACCGACGCGTTTCGTTTGGTGATTGATTTCTGCATTCACGTAACAATCTCAACACATCTACTCGCCCACAATGAGGTTACCCTTCACGATAGCATTATCGGTGCTTCTCGTAATCACCGATGCGCTTGCCGCTGTCGCCCCGCGCGCAGATGTCGACTCCAAGCCGATAGAGCAGACCAGCGAACACTGGAAGCGTAGAGGTGGCGGAGGAGGTGGAGGCGGTCGCGGAGGCGGTTCTTCGGGGTAAGTCTCAGATCCTGTTGTCATTTCCATATTCCAAAGCGGTGTTTGTAACGGCTCCGGCCATTCGGCATGTAACTTGGTGTGGTTGACGAGTGGTGGCTCACTAGAGGAAAAAGCGGTAGCAGCGGCGGAAGTTCCAGTTCGGGTTCCAGTTCCAGTTCTTCGGGTGGTGGTTCAAGTTCAAGTTCGGGTGGTGGTCGTTCAGGATCAACGTACGGTTTCTCTTCTCCCCAAATTCCCATTACCCCCCAAAAGCCCGGGCTCTCTGGTCTCCCCAAGATGCCTAGTATTCCTGTCTCGGCGATTATCTCTGCGATTATCCCATTTATCTTCGGTAGCTCGGGTCGAGGATCCACTGCTGGCAGTGGCCGAGGAGGCAGTGGTGGTGCATCTCTTAGATACCAGGGCCAGACTTTTAGGAGGCGAGGGGCTTTCCGGTGTAGGCCGTATGCACTTATAGCTAACATTTGCGATCTAGTGGCGGCAGAGGTTCATCCAGCTCCAACACCGGCGGAAAGACGACAACTGGAAGCGGCCCCCAGCCAAATTACGGGGGCGGCAAATATTATGGAGGTGGAGCGGCACAGCCGTACAAGTCCGGCCAGAGATCCCCGTCGGGCATCAACCCCTTGTTCCTCGGCGCCGGCCTAGGAGCTCTTGCGTTCTGGCCCGGCATTTGGCTGTATGGCGCCTACACATACCCATACTCCCGCCCGCACAGTTACTACAACGCCACGAGCAAGGCAAACGAGACTACACCGGTGACGTGCGGCTGCGACCCTTATGCCGTTTGCGGTTGCGACGAGAATGGCGACCAGCAATTCCTCAGCGACATTATCGGCAACGGCACCAACCTTAACGATACCATCGTCAGCGTCGCCCTTGTGAACAACACCAAGACGATTCTCCTCAACGGTACCCTACCCAACGGGACGACTATCGCTGGTGGCGACGAGGACCCTTTTGACAACGCCGGTCCTGGCATGCAAGCGATGCTTCAGAACGCTGGGTTCTGGCCCGTTGTCGCGATCGTGGCGACCATGGTCTTCGCGGCATAGTGGAGGACCTTTATAGGGGGTTCAGTTTGGTGCTAATGCTTGTATTATGATGGGGACGAAGATTTTGCTTTCAGATTCTGGCGTTCAATACCACTTCGGCGTTCAGGATGAAGGTGGTTGGTTTTGCTATAATTGGCTCTCACATAACTCTTCTATGGTTAACCGGGACATCCAAATAGCTATCACTAAAATTACTCTGCACAATTTACTAGTATACAGATAATATTCATACGACGGTACATATTGACTGTATGTATAAACTCGCATATCGTAGTTTCACACTGGCACAACTATCAACAGGTATCCCTCAGCTAAACAATAACCACAACAAACCTCAACCCTCTGACGATGCCACCGCCGCCTTCCTCTCCTCTCTCCGCTTCTCAACCCACTCTCCTAGCTCCCTCCAAATCCTCTCCTTCTCCGGCGGCTTCAACGTAGCTGCCAACCCACTCGTACTCGAAGCAACAAACACCCTCGCCCCCTTCCACGCCCCCTCTCCATACTCCACCCCCTCCTCAGCCTCATCCTCTCTCTGCCCCTCCGCCCCAACAACCCCCATATTCTCACTTTCCTCCTGCCAACCGTATCGAAACTCACCGCTCTTAATCCCCCGCCCATGCCTCACCCGCCACAAACTCTCCCATATGCTCTTTCCCACAACGCACATCACCTCTGGCCGCCACCTTCGGGCTTTGGCCTCGAGAATCTCCACGCCCGAATCCATTTCCGCCTTGGAAAGCTCTGCGCCGTTGCGGCTCGGCCGCGACACGATGTTAGTGAGTCCGAGGCTGTAGAGCGCGGGCATGGATGCGTCTTCGGTTGGGGAGCACAGGCGGGGCGTCACGCCGGAGGAGTAGAGCAGCCGCCAGAAGAGGTTGGTGGGGTGGGCGTAGGCGTGGCCGGTGCGGGCGGTTTGGATCCCGGGGTTGAGGCCGATGAAGAGGACGAGAAGATTGGGCGCCATGCGATCCAGGAGGGGGGAGAGGTGCGCGTAGGTTGAGGGAGGGGCATAGCCGGATGCGGACTTTTGACGCTTGGGAGTTAGGGCGCCGGCGCGGCTGGGACTGGTCGGGGAAGAGGAGGGGCTGTCATCGTCATCGCCGGAGGCGGAAGCGCCGGTAATAGCTTTGCGTTTGAGTGGGGAGACGCTGTTTCGGGAGCGGCCGGCTGGCTCCGGACCGGGGCTGAGCAGGGAGGATGGAGATGCCGAGCCGGTTCGGAGTGTGGTGGAGAGGCGGGGGCTCCGCCGGACGGGGGATCCACCTCCGGCGCCGGAGTTGTTGAAGATGAAGTTTTGGAGCTCGAGGCGGCCTTTGAAGCTTGGGGGTGGGGGCGTGCCGGAGTTCGCGTCGCTTGCCTCGCTTGCCGGGCTCGATGGGGAGGGTGCCATATCTTCTTCCTTCTTTTCAGGGGTGTGAAGGATGGGAATGGACGGCGAAGAGGAAGATTCCTCCATTTTATTTACAGCGCCTAACGCCACTTTCCATGGGTTTCTTCAAGACGAGTCCTCGCTGCCTGCCAGAATCCCGATAGCTGAGAATGTGCCGCTGGTAGTCCCAGCCGCCACTAATAAAACGGTGAGGCCTCTCGGATGTTGCCGTAGAAGGTATGATTTCGACCGCTACCGTTTTTCATCGGATCTTCAAGTGAGTTCATCATCTGTACGGGCCCGTAATGCTGCTTAGTTAGCGGAGAAGAGCTCGTGTTTCTGCTGGCGTACCTGCAGTGAGACAGAGGTGCACTCCCTCAAAGTGCGGCGGCCGGCAGAAACACGGGATGGAGTGCGAGGTGGACCTCCCGCGAATCGGAGGCGTAATTGCGAGCACAGGTCCACAGGGCAACATCCCGGACAACGTCAGTGGTCAGGATCTCAGCATCTTAGCGCGGCGAGCTGACGATGGTGGGGTGGCGGGGCAGCCCCTCGTAACGAGATACATTCCACTCCCTGGAGCCGGGAAACAAGGAGCTGAGCTCCCCCCTTTCGTGTTTCCAAACAGACAGCCGAGAAGTGTTCAAAAGGACCTCGCTCTGACTCGCATTACAACTCTCGGCCATTCTTCTGGTCTTGCCCGCACTCACCAAACCCAATTGAAGAGTCTCTGTTCCCTGGTAACGCGTACCCCGCAGCGAAAATGGACACCCTCAAGCAAGCCCTGCACCTTGGGTCTAACAATGGGCCCCAGGAGCCAACGCCGGAGCAGGTCTCCGAATTGAAGGAGAAGTACACACTCGCCGGCCAGAGCCAGGTTTTGACCTTCTACGATTCTCTGTCCGCCGCTGAGAAGGCAGCACTCTACCAACAGCTGTCCAACTTCGATCCCCTTTATATCAACACCATCGCCGCCAAGGCCCTTGGCCCGGCCAAGACAGACGAGAATGAGCCCACGAAGCCGAAGCTGGAGCCTCTCCCCGAGATTGCAACGGCCAGCATCCTGGATTCGAAGAAAGAGGATATTGATGGGTGGTACGCGTCTGGATTGGATCTGATTGCCGCAAACAAGGTGGCTGTCGTCCTCATGGCCGGCGGGCAGGGCACTCGCCTCGGTAGCTCAGCCCCCAAGGGCTGCTTCGACATCGGTCTGCCCTCGCACAAGTCCCTGTTCCAGATCCAGGCAGAGCGTATCCTCAAGGTTGAGAGACTCGCATCCGCAAAGGCTGCTTCTGGAGTCAAGGTCGTCGTGCCGTGGTACGTCATGACCTCCGGCCCGACCCGCAAGCCCACCGAGGACTACTTCAAGGCACACGACTATTTTGGTCTGAGCGCCGAGAACGTTGTGATCTTCGAGCAGGGCGTGCTCCCCTGCATCTCCAACGACGGCAAGATCCTGCTGGAAAGCAAGGGTAAGGTTGCTGTCGCGCCGGACGGCAATGGTGGCATCTACAATGCCTTGGTCGAGTCAAAGGTTCTCGACGACATGAAGGTCCGTGGGATCGAGCACATCCATGCGTACTGCGTGGACAACTGCCTCGTCAAGGTGGCCGACCCTGTGTTCATCGGTTTCGCCGCTGCATCCAACGTCGACATTGCCACCAAGGTCGTCCGCAAGCGGAACGCTACCGAGAGCGTCGGGCTGATCCTGTTGAAGAACGGGAAGCCGGACGTGGTCGAGTACAGCGAGATCGACAAAGAGGTAACCGAAGAGCAAGACCCCAAGCAGGCGGGCGTGCTCAGGTTCCGGGCAGCCAATATTGTCAACCACTACTACTCTTTCCGCTTCCTTGAGAGCATCCCAGAATGGGCCAAGAGCCTGCCTCACCACGTGGCCAAGAAGAAGATTCCCTATGCCGACTTGAAGACGGGTGAGACCGTGAAGCCGGAAAAGCCCAACGGTATCAAGCTGGAGCAGTTTGTCTTTGACGTCTTCCCCATGCTGGATCTGAGCAAGTTTGCGTGCATGGAGGTACGCCGCGAGGACGAATTCAGCCCTCTCAAGAATGCGACCGGCACTGGCGAAGACGACGCCGATACAAGCAAGCGTGATATCATGCTTCAGGGTAAGCGGTGGGCACAGGCTGCCGGCGCCACCGTAACCAGTGAAGAGCCAGACGCGGGTATCGAAATCAGCCCACGGATGAGCTACGTGAGTACTCCCAAATATATACCTGTAAACTGTCAACAAGCTAACGAGCTCATTAGGGAGGCGAGGGCCTTGAGAAACTGTCGGGAACGACTGTCCGGGCCCCGGCAGTCATCGAAGTGGAGTGAAAAAGGAGCAACCTCGCATGAAAAGAAATGGCGTTTGATGCTACGTTGGACGAGTGATGCATTGCGATAATTAGCCCACTTGTATTAGGCCGTGTCTTGACAGCAAGCAGTGCAATATATGTAGCATGGTTGTCTGCCTCTGTGTCAACCTCAGCTGCCTCGGCTCCTGTTTACCTTGCGCCACCACAATGGCAATGACACTGGTGATGAGCTATGCCTTGAACTCCATGCCCTAGAAACGCCTCGCCCGCTCGCCAAAGAGAGACCGGACCATCTAACAGTCGAACGTCGGAAATAAATGCCCCCCCCCTGCTCTCACTACAGCTTCTTCTCAGACTGGCTATTAAGGAAACTCAAGTAGCAGTTCCACCCAATACTAATCCCGTTCACAAACAATAACCGATGCTCCAACGGAATCACCTTGAAGTTGATGAGCTGCACGAACGGCCAGATCATATAGTTGGTGCGTAGCGCCTCGCCGTAACTGCGCTCGAGCTTCTCGGAGGGACTGCTCCCTTCGAGGACGGCCATGCTACTGAGGAAAATACCGATGAAGGTCGGTGCGAAGACTCCTTGGTCGACTGCTACACGCGCTAGGATCGTGGCGTTGGGCGATGGGAGCTTAACGTGCCGCTGGAGGAACTTGAACCAAGTTGCAGCGCAGGGGCCGAAGATTACTGTGTTTGGTTAGTTTGCGACTTGCGCTGTGGATGGGGGCTGTGTGAGATGGGGGGTTTGAGAGTGCGATGTGAGGCGGTTGGTTGAAAGATAAGGGAGGGAGAGACAAACCACCGCCGTAGAGGAGCATGCGGCCGGTGCGAGCCAGTTCGTGCTTCTCGATCCCGCGCTTCTCAACTGCCTGCTGCGCGACGACATCGCCGACGCCAAAGAGGATTGAGGTCGTGATGGCCTGGGTAAGAAGTGGCCGTGCCGCCAGGCGGGCTTGGTACCTGGGGGTTGTTGTTAGCCCAATTCATTGACCCGCTGCAGTCCGATAGAGGGGTGGATGTTGGGGGCTGTACCATCTGATAACCATGTTGACCGCTTCGTTTGAGCGAGCAAGTGAGTAAGGGAGTGAGGCGTCTCAGTGAGAGGAAGCGCTCAGCGGAGGGCTCTAGCCTCCTTTGAACAAACTACCCGTTCCTCTCACGGGGCAAACATGCGGATGCGACCTCGGGATTTTTGCTCGGCTCGCTGCTATCACAGACGATCAGTTGCTGGCAGCGGCGGCGGCAGCGGACGGGCAGACAGAGATTCGAATCCTGGGCGAATGTTGACCGCTCAATTGAAAAACAGCGTCCGATACCTTGGCCGCGGGTACTTGTCTATGTCAAAAAGGATTAACCTTGGAGGTTTCGCTGCAGAAATCTTGAATCGCGCCCCGTTGAAAAGAATTGCTGAAGTGATGATCGGCCACATCCCATATCCCAGATAAAATATGCCCCCTGTACGTGTCGCCAACTTCCCCGCTGTGAGATTGGCGGCTCTAACCCCAACATCGCAACTCCGACAGACAGTCGCTGGTAGATCCAGGCCTGCATCATTGAGGGACCTCTTTGCTTCCCTACCTTATCAAGGCCGAGGAGAAGACGTGCACAGTGAAATGAGTTCCAGTAGTCCATGTGTTGCCGTCGAGGCTTCCGTTTTCTGAGTGGTCGGCTGCGCTTCGCCTGGCCGTGGCATCCGCCAATCATAGTTCAGCGCACGACCAAAAATTTGTCCCTCGTTCCCCGTCCCCGTACCAGGAGCTAGATCGTGTGGTTAACTCTTGACGATATATATATACCTTCATGCCTCAGTCCCTCGCCACGATTCTGCCTTTCTTCCTACTCCTTTCGTTTCCTCTGGCTCTGGTTTCGCGTATTCTAACCATTGGGAAAAATGCCGCACTCAAGCTCAGACATGCAACGTGACGCAACGCAAACGCGACCCGCCACCCTCAACGCTGCCATTTGAGGGACGGATCAACTCGCAAGTCTTTCGAATTGATCCGCGGATTAAGGGTAGAAAGCTGGTGTCTCAGCGAGCAGCAAGAACTTCAATTTCATGACTCTCGCTTTCGAGGACAGGTCAGGTGAACCGCCCTCTGGGTGTACATGCATTCAGCTCCTGCCGTCCTCACAGACTCTACCTAATACCCTCAAAACCCGTCAGGTCTACCCGAGTGGGGAGAACGCATGACCTCGAGGCCAGCTAGTCGTAGGCCGGAGTTCGGTCTGGCTATGCGGTTGGCACGTATCATGCTCGAGCATTCGATTCCATCTACGGAAGGTTCTGGTTGGGCGGTTTTGTGCGATCTGCCTCGATTGCAAAGTGAGCGTTGTGGAATCGAGGCACTTGCGTCCTGCTCGCTGAAAAGCTAGCGGTTTTGCAACCTGGTCCGCGGATCTCTAGTCAAGCATACGCCCATCAGTGGGCCGGGGAGTTGCGACAAATACATTGGAATACAAAGCGACACTTGCCGAATCATCTCAAACTGTTCAAGACTAAAAGAAAAAAGAAAAGAAAAAAGAGCGTTGCCCAGCGAAAAGCCAAAACCACTCCTCACGCCAGCGACGTGCATTCAGTATCCCCCCGAACGCCTCCGTCTTCCTCACGGCCAATCGTTCAACCATGGCCGGCGCCCTCTACTACATTACCTACTTCATGATCGGCTACACATTTTCTTCTCCATGTTGTCAGTCATCTCGTCCAAGGCCAGGTTCCAATTATACCTGTCGTTGTAGCAAACTACAGCCACATTCTCTGGATCAAGGGGCTTGTTTTCAGGTCGGGGAAAATTCCCATAGGGTGAGTATTTTTGTCTTGTCAAGCTGGGGGCTATGTTTATTGATAGACTTGTGCTTCAGCCTTGGACCCTATTCCCACCACTGGCCTTACAGCCGCCGACGTTGACGGACTGACGAGTACAAACGCGGGATATCTTCCTGGAAGAGTTGATCATATTGACTGAGAAGGCTCAAGAGCGCCCTATAGCCATCCTTACTCCTCAGGGCATTGGCATGGCCAAGGTGACGGGAGTCGACGCTCCTGTTGCTGCATGAAAACTGCAACTCTTGAGGCGATCATGATTAAAACCACATCACCACCATCCTCGGCAATTCCCTTCGAGCACTGGACGAACATGAAACAGATGATGAGAGGAAAATCTAGGCGGGGAGGGTCTAGGGGAAGGATGTTGCGACGCAATTGACAGGCAAGTCATTTCTTATCAATTGCAAGGGCTCCCAGTTCACACACCAGTCCATGCGCCAAGAAAGAGAGGAATTGAGGCTCCCATTTGCGTCCCGTGCCGATCATCAGAAAGTCAACGCGACTAGATTCCAACAGAGAAATCCCTGGATTGTGCTGTACATAATAACCTACCAGTACTTCCCTGGTGCCTTCCTATTTGTATTCAACATCGAAGTTCAAATACCGCACCAGGCAGCGAGGAATGTTCGTTTGTTGTGTGGGTTGTTTGCTGCTTGCATAAATTCGCTTGTTCATCAAGCAGGCACCACCATGCTTCCGCTTTTCGGAACTCTCATTTATGGATTATCGGCCCTGTTTGTGAAGTGATTGAGTGGCTCTTCCTCTTTCTCATCCCACTTGGGTGTCGTATCGTAATTTCGGGGTGAGCGCTCGGTGTCATCTTAGCTCCCTAGCCCGATTAGGGACTCCATTCCTTTTTGTCGAGATTTCTGAACAGACCTGTCTCACCGTGGACAAGAAAACAGGTGAAGTCCTCAATGCCACCCCAAACTATTGGCTACACACCGAATCCAATTCACCAGTGGCCATTGACCGAACAGTACTACTTGCGATCCTTCCCCTCGTTCGAAAGTTCGGGCAGCCAGGCATATCAGCGCTCTCCAGTCACGTTCGAAGCCCCAGCCTCAAAACATACGACTCCAGACGTCACCAACTCAGCCAGCTGATAGGAGTGAGTAATCTCCGCCTCGACATTATCGCGCCCCATTTTCCGGAATTTCGTCTAGGGATGATGTTGCTAACTTTAGTTCTACAATGGTAGCACCGCCATACGGACAGCTGCATAAGGTAGTATATATTGTTACCGACAGTCAACGGTCTCGGATCCTGTTGGTTTCCTCGGTTACCTGATTTCAGCAGTCGAATCGATAACCTACCTAACCTACTTACCAAAGATCTACGAAGAAAGGGCTACCAAGCCAGGCCGGATATGGTTTATTATCTGAGCCAACGCTCCCTAGCGGCGCATCGTTCTTGACAGTCAGCAGGGATTCGCAGCCTGGTCACCAAGTCAGCGTCAGCTGCGTCTCCTTAAAGGCCTCAACCCTTTCCCAAGAAAGGAGCCACTTGGCTAAGTTTCACTCTCTTTTTCCGTCGCAGCTTGGCAACAATATGTCTCTTCAGGTCGTCGGATGACATCGAAGACGGTCATCCGAGTAAGGCGCCCTAGGCGACAAAGAATCAGAGCCCGTATAAAGAGCAGTAAAGTTGCGCTCTGTCGATAGAAGCTACCCCAAGATTTCCGGCCGAGATTTGAGGAATGTGGGGATGCGGTGTTTGGATGCTAGGCACTTGCCAGCGCTCCAGCTTTCAATACCCAGACCACTTCCGGGCCTTCGGCCGATACTACGCCAAGTGGCACCTTTCTGTTTACTTGCTCAGGTGTTTAACACCGGCTGTCGTTGATCTGGGAGGACGTTGTTTATCAGCGCACTTGTGGCTTGAGTAGCGCGAGATACACACCACGATCGAGTTCAAGCGACTCGGGATGAACTGGGTAGTAGCCCTGCTTCTGTCTGATGCGGCCTTGCCGTTGTCGCCCGGATAGCACGATGCTATTGTACTACCGACTTATCTTTCTAGAGTGTCAGTAGTGTTGGAAAGGATCCAAGTGGAGTGGAGAGGAAGGGCTTTGTGTGTGTGCTTGTATAGTTGGCCAGTCGCTGGGCTACCGCGCCGTTGGACGAACCGCGGGCAATGGGGACAAGCGCTACCCCACA
>Ga0247760_1000345_pt1 | contig 51212 bp, 32 predicted proteins | sample UWRJL171409R4_FD_179936 | JGI IMG/M metagenome (GOLD analysis project Ga0247760, IMG submission 179936) | Plant litter microbial communities from Arlington Agricultural Research Station in Wisconsin, United States - UWRJ-L171-409R-4 | ecosystem: Environmental > Terrestrial > Plant litter >...
GGAAGGATTTGAGGGCGAGGAGGGGGTGTGGGGGGGTGGTGGTGTTGGTTGTGTCGACGCTGGTGGTTGGTCAGTACCAGGGTTGGAGGTGTATTATTGGCGAGCTCTGATTGGCTGGCTGAGGTGGGTGGGGTGCGTGACTTACAGGCGGGAGAGCAGACCTAGGGTTGCGAGCAGGAGGGGGGAGAGGCCGACGGAGTCGAGGATGAGAGCGGTTTTGATCAGGTTGGGATCGGAGCTCGTGTAAGATGCTAGCTGGCAGGCGGAGCCGATGATGCGGACGAGGCAGAGGGTGAGGGTGTAGATCCATCCTGAGCTGCGACGGAGATGTCATGTAGTATCCCACACCATGCACTAGTATATGCCCGCGGTCCCAATTTTGGGCCGTAACTTTCCAGCTTGCCAAGATTTGGGCTATCCGTCTGGCTTTAAGTACATAAACAAGTAAAAATCTACACCTAGAGCTCATTGTTTTAGCCTCTCCAATTCTTTAGCTACCAGAAATTGTGCATAACCAACCATTTAGGTTCCGATAATCCTTCAGATAGCATGTTATCTTTTATTTTAAGCGCCGTCAAAGAAGGCCGCATTCTCAGATCAAAGAAAAGAAGGGAAAAAAAATATATTCTACTTAATCCAGCTCCTATCCACATCTAGCTCTTATTCGAATGTTAACAACGTTGCTAACCGTACAGGTCGCGCAAAACGTCGTCCTCGGCCTCGTCCATGGCGAGCTGTTTCGAAAAACCTAGCTCGATCAGCAACGTCATTGATCCGGATGTCATCCTATTTATGCCGTGGTTCACGGGTGATCGCTGGGGTCGTCGAGGGACATGAGGGGGGATGGGCCCGTCTTGGCCATCGAGAGCACGTCGCCTGACTTAATCACACACGTTCCTAACACAGACATCAACCTTGATCATTACACGTTCATCCCACACAACCACTACAACGAATCTGTCTGCCCGGCGGTTACCATCATACTAATCCAGTCATCAAGCTTCAGGATGTCTCCCGAGATGGTCTTTCTGGCCGTTCGCCAAAAGAGTGATGGAATTGCTTATTCTAGATAAAAAGGAGAGAGGGGCAGAGAGCCAGTATTATAGTGGTGAAAGTGGGGAGTCACGTGGCTAACCAGGTGACCGTTTGTTTCACACTTCCTCTTCCAGTCGCTTGTTCTCATCACGAAGCATTCGGTTTTTGCTCAACAACTTGGCAGCTGTTCCTTGCACACGGTCGAAAATCTGATTTCAACACGGACAATTCTGCAGACTTGTTTGCACAGCTGTTCATCTCTTCGTCCCATTTTCCGTATCAGATGCCGACCTCCTTCATCATCAGATCAATGGCCGCTTTGATCTCCGTTTTCTCTTTCTTCAGTTCAGACATCTCCTCTCCATGATGCTGCTGCGTTTGGAGCACCTCGACCCTTAGACGCTCTATTTCCGCCTCCTTCCGCCGCAAGTCCTCTTGGAGAGCCTCGCGCTCGCTGATCAAGTTGGAAAGAGTGCGCACCCCGCCGACGTCTTGAAGGAGGCTACCAAAATCGCTAGCTGCCTTTACGAACCGGCTAGAAAACGGTTCTCCATCATCACCCGGGCCCGCCTTGTTGGATCTTTTCGACTGGCTCGGCGCACGCCTGGATTTCTCGGACATGGGGGGCTAAAGGTGGCTGCAAGTTCAGATAATGTTGATTTCCGGGAAACCTTCAAAGTAGGGATGACCATGGCTGCGGCGGTTCCAGGACGTGATCAGGTGCTCCACCCCAGCATTTATCAGCACCAGAAGAAATAAGCCGGCATCATCTGTCGCTGCTGCGGACCCGAAGAAAATATGCGCAGGGAGGGTAGCAATGTGGGAGGGGGGATGAGAGTTCTGGTAGGGGAGCTCTTTGTCCGGCAGCAATCTAACTAGCCGTATGTTGTAGGCCTCTCCGCAGCAACGCAACCAATCCCTGGCTGATCCATTGTGCCGGAGACGAATATGGTTCGGCAACAGCTAGGCAGTTGGCCCTCTTCCACAGATGGAGGGGGTATCGCTCGCACCGAAGCCAATCATTTCTTTTTGTTCATGGCTTTTCAATGCCAAAAACAGGCACTAATGCCGCACTAGGTCGCAGTCGATGATGCCACGTCAACAACCTAGATAGCTGGAAGCCGCGCTGCTCGAATCCGATCCGCATGGAGGGTGATATGCTTTCTTGAATGATGAAAACTGCCCAAAAACTAAGAGTAGCTCTACCGCTCTGCCGTCACGGTACTGGTTTGGCTGGAGGCAACATTTGATGACAGCAATTTGGCGATGCTGAAGCTCTACAATTGCGCGAATTCCGCGAATCCCGCAGCTAGGTTCAAGAACGCTTCATATGCGTACACCGACAATTTCGGATGGGGGGGGGAAGGAGAGGGGGGGTTCGATGGGTGGCTGAGCGGAAGATCATCGATGAGGAGGAACTAGGAGTAACGATAGCAGGGGAGAAGAAACCAGGAAGTGTGTATCGCGGCCGGACTGAAGGGGGGAAGGGGAGGTAAGAGCCTGAGGTGCTGTTGGAATGGAGAAGAACTAGGGATCGGAACTCAGATTTCTGTTGGCAGAACTGAGAGCATGGAGCTACGGCATGGTATTATACTCAACATGCAGGAGGGGTCTGGCTTCAAGGGGTCCTTAAAGCCCGACTGGGTAGAATGATGCCGGTAGACTGATAAGTTCGACTTCGCTCTATACCTTTTCCGCGCCTTCAGTTCCCTGTAACCGACGTTGACTATCCTGCTTACAACTACTACCAGACTGAGATAGGGTGTAGGTAGTCCATTCCTGTCCCTTTAAAAACAAGAATGCATCTATGGACCAGGTTTTGGTAAATGCATACTGCGTCATCGCTGCGATCGCATATGCCAACTCAACCCCATTCCACGCAGGGTACGTCCAATCGATGCGCAGACACCGCTGCTACAGCATCTCGCGCCGTTGTCCCTTGAGCTGCCATCTCGGACCGGCGCAGCGCTCTATGCACTGCCATTCCGGACTGGCGCGCCGTTTCGTCTGTCCCTGAAACAGACTCATTTGGGGGCTGAAGAGCGGGGATGCTCAGAGCATGCTGTTGAACGAGAGTTTCCGCACGGAGAGTTACACGGAGCGGCGGCTTGATCGCCAACTCTACCTCGAGCAGGAGATTGCCGCTTGTGGCGACGGCGGGTCTTGTTCCCCGTTGCTGTGACCCAGATACGGGCTAGCCCGGCTTCACCATCGTCGGTCTTGCTTGTCGCGGAGAGTTCGGAAAGCACCTTGATGCACATGGCCAGAATGCCCTTTTTCGGGGTGTAGGCTGCTACGCCCACCATAACGGCGTTACCAAGGGCCACAATGCAGCAGATGGTGACGACGGTAAACCCCATGACCGAAGTGCGTGACGCGAGCCCGTACTTCCACACGTCGGCGGTTGCGACAGCTTCGAGACGCGGCTCGGCGGTGACGTCGTAGTTCTCGTCGTAGGTGATGAGGTAGAAGGCGTTGGCAACAGTCGCGTAGTGCAGCTTGATGAGGTCGTTTATGTTGTTGAGTTTGGCTGCGGCTCGAACGGCCTGCACGAGGTAACGGCCGGTGGTATCGTTGGCGGGCACCGTGTCCCCGCTACTTACGGACCAGGCCGCGAGCAGCCAGGATGGGTCGACGTACATGGGGTCGGGGGCGGGCGGTGTAGAGGTGTCCAAGGCGAAGGATGCCGAATCCTTGCTGAAGGCGGACGGCATGGTGCTGTAGTTGCCGAAGCCGATGTAGCCATGGGCCTTGCACCAGAAGGATTGGTTGAGGTGCGTGTACTCGGTGACCAGCTGGCTCGCCGAGTCGTGCGCCTGCTCGGATAGCGCATCCCAATCGCACGGGGATGATGCATTTGGGCGCAATATGCAAGGCAAGGTGGTCTTGTTCAGCCGGACCGAGTTGTGGGCTGCGTAGATGGAAATCGACGTGGTCGTAGCGGAGGAACCATCTTCCCCAGTGCCATTGACGTAAAACTGAGACAGCTGGCTGCGCATGCCCGACCAGCCCTCCCCTAACCGCACACATATCGGATCATGCAAGTACTTGCCATTCGCTGTCAGCTTAGGGAACCAACACCGAACACGCCTGTCAGCCGCCAGACGAGTTTCGAACAGGACGCTAATGTAGCCGCTGTAGCAAAAGCTGCGCAGGCCAATCGAAGGGCCGCGCCGGTCGAAAGCGACATTCAACGCATTGGCATAAGCAGGGGCAAGCGCGGGATTGGACGCATCGAGGTAAACATAGCCGGGATCAGGATCCGGCCCTTCAAGTTGCTGGCGGTAGTGGTCTCGGTCCTTCCACAGGTCCACCAACGTCTGCAAGCTGGGAAGCCAAACCTGGCTCGTTGAGAAGGGGACAGAGACGGGCATTCTGGACCAGTACAGATACAACGTCTCCCGGGCGAATATGTTGCCGAAGGTGTGTTCAAGGTTTTCTCGATTGCTGAAACGCCTAGCCAGATCTCTTGGGGCTAGCTGGTCCGAGTTGAACTTAACAAACTGTCTCGGCCGCAGGCTCGCTATCTCGGCCCTTTCGTACGTGGGCAGCAGGAGGATGGCGGTAGCAGGGCCGATCAGGTTGCAGAGAGCACAGAGAGAAAAAACAAAGGCGAGAAACAAATAGAGTGCGGCCTTCGACTTTTTCGATGCGGCCGTGGCCGCCGGCGCCGCCCAGAGCGACTTACTGAAGAAGGCCGTTGGATCCGCCGCCTTGTCGTAGAGAAAGAGAAACTGCAGCGGCAAGCTGCCGGCGGACGCGATGTGGATCGAAAGGCTGTAAACTAGGCTGCATGCGATAAAGACGAACCAGATTTCAAGCGCCTTGGAGACGAGCTGCATGGCGCCCAGAACGTTACGGTCGACGAGTTTCAGATGGTCCAGCGCCGGGCGCTCGCTGTGGTACACAATGGCCGTGATGTTGTCTGCACAGGGTTGGAAGACACATCCAAAACTCGGTCCCACCACGTGGCTGCGACCATTGAGCACCAGCAGAACAAGGACGGGCGCGAGCCAGGCCAGGTTCGCAGCGGCCAGGAGCAATCGCACCCAGGCCGTCCCTGCACGCTCGTGGTGGGCCAGATCGAGCTCCAGGCAGGACTGCGTCGTCGAGCGATCGTTGTCTTTCACTTTATGGCGCTGCATGGCTAGAAGTGTTGTATCTTTGTCGGCGTTAGAATACAGCGCCATCTTGCCAAAAGAGTTGCGCTCGAACTTATGTATCCTGCGGAGTGGAGGCCTAAAGTGTTCGTCAGCAGGAATGACGTAATGAGAGACTCTGCGCCAAGCACCTGACCATTCATTGACCACTTTTGGGGGCTGAACGACATGTTAGATGTCAATTGGTGGAACTCGCGATGGAAGCAATTTTCGCTTGCTGTCAGATAAGCTGGAGGGTAGATTGGTTGACGAGTGTCAAAAACACGACACAGGAGATTCAATACGGTTGATGGGGTTGTAACTGAGTAGTTTTGTTACTTGTTTGATCTCTATTGTGGTTTTGGTTTGCAGCCAGAACCCTCTTCTTTCATCGACCGTTCAGCAGGGCTCAGTCTTTGTCAGCGCAGTGGCTCAGGCTCACTGACGCTCTGGCAGTGCCAGGCACCTAGCTCAAGAGCGGCTTAGGGACACACAGGAACATGGAAATTGCTGAGGGCCGTCCCGACCTACGAACTATCTTCACCTCGGTCAGCTCGGTGTACTGGGGAGCAGGCCGTAACATAAACATTGTAACCATCCATCTGTTTCTTTTAGAGATGTAGTAGCAGGTCTAGAGCTGCCTGTTACGGCCTGATCCTGGTACACCGAGGTGACTCAGGTAAAGACAGATCGTAGGGAGGCACTCCCAAGACGGTAGGGGCAAGATGACTGAATGGGGGCTAGCACAACTCTCGTGGGGTGAACACTCTCTCAAGCGGGTCGTGGGTCCAGGGGTTTCCTAACAATAGATACCAATTGAACAATGTATTGCTAGCGCGAGGAACTAAGAGATCCATCACTTCATCGTGGGCACGGTGATGGTGCCTATAATACTAACAAAGGGAAGTAACTTATACTCTGCTCACTGTGATCACTGCCAACAATGGGTGACCAGAACCCCCCTTTTATCTAACAATGGCTAGTTGATATACTGCATTAAAAACTCCGTGTCGACTCCTATAAAGTCGCTATTTACTTGGAAATACTGTGCAGTGATTCTTGTGGTGCTCACGGTATGATCTAGCCTTAAAAGTCCAGCGATAAGTGCTTGTTGGTTTCTAGCCCCAGTGGGTGAAACCCCCTGAATTCCAGTTGCTATAGGGGAGCTGTGGAAGCCTTTGTAACCCAGTGAGTCATACAAGCACTTACGTGGCCTACGGCCACTATTCCAATCCTGTATAGTAGATAGAAGGCTCTGGAAGCCGACCACAGCCTATAAAAGGTCCTCTCCTCTCCTGTATCTGGCCTTCTATAAGTAAGCAATTCATATCACTTATTCAGTCATATGCAGAGGCACTGCTTCTGTACCTCAGGCCTTCTTTTGCTTTCTACAGCGCTTCCAGCGCTGTAGCTGCCTTGGAACAGTACCGCTCTACTTCCTCTAAGCAACAGGCCTGTACTACAGGCCTGTAGAACTCTACTGTGCAACATTTTAAAATAAAAACCCTTCTAATATTGACTCGGGGCGCCTGTTCAGGCCGACCCTGTCGTTTTTTTAGGTTCTATAGTATTACTGTAACCGTTTTTGTACATAGCGGTGCTTTCTGGCGCGTGCCTCCCTCAAAAAGGAGCCGCGCCGCGCGGTTCCTCGAACCGTGCTTCCACTCATTCAATCAACATGCGACGATTTCACCACAAAAACCTCCCACTCGAAGCCCAGAGACATTCTGGCCCTCTGATCGAATGAAGATGACCTAGTCCACAGTCGCGTTTCTTTTGTTGTTCCATGCTAGGCACCGTTTTATGCTAGGCACCACTCTATACTAGGTACGTCTTTGTTTTTCTGCGTCAATTATGTTCGTGTCCCTCCGATCGGAGGACCAGTAGTCTGGGAGTCGGCCTGGAAGGCCGACTGCGACCTTCTGTGGGTGTGGTTCTTCTTGTGGTTTCTTCCCTGTTGCGTCACCGCACCAGTTCATCAGAGAAGAAGGTCTTGCACAAGCTAATTGCGTTATTAGACCCCTTATATCGCCTGGTTTATATTATGTTAAGGTTAACCTTGTTATTGAGAAAATACCTAAGCGAAAAATGAGATCTCCAACATAATGGCTGTGCTAAGGGTGAAGAGTTACCTGTTCTAAACGCCCATTAGCCATCTGCGATGAGCCTTGGTCTCATCTTTGGCAAAGTCTTTCTCATCTGGCTCGTTCTTGTATTTATCGAATTTTTCCTGGATCCGTTGCCGCTGCTCCGAGTGCGCCGGGTCTCCTGGTCGTTGGACATTGGGAAGTCAGTGTCTCGACGTGATTCTTGTGTTGGCCACCATATCCGTGAAGGTCCCTTGGGTTGAAGAAGCAAGCGCTGAAAAAGGTAGGAGAAAGAAACGAGAAAGGGCAGCGCAAGGCGCTTTTAAATAGAATCTGTGGCTACCCATCCGGCCAGGTCCCAAAACTCGGCTCCTTGCACCACCGAGGATGTAGGGTGCCAGTTACGGAAGCGAAAAGCCAACTTCCGTTTACTTTCCGTTTTACAAATTGTTGTGCGTTTAAAGGGGAAAAAGCGGGGCAAATGGCTCCGGAGAACTCGGTGCGGGTGACACTTGCTGCATCGACAAGTAGAGTAGCGCGGATCTATCCGAGGCCATCAACTCCATGTACAAGTGGTATCAGAACTCCAGCGTCTGCTACGCCTACCTCTCCGACGTGCCTACCTCGGGGTCGCCGCGTGGCCTGAACCTCGATCTCTTTTCTCGGAGCCGGTGGTTCACAAGAGGATGGACACTACAAGAACTCATCGCCCCGAAGACTGTTAATTTTTTCGCTCGGGACTGGTCTCTTCTCGGCACCCGAAAGACCTTGGCTCGGGAGCTCGAGGCCATAACGAGGATTAGCTGGGAGGTTCTCGTAGATGGCCGCGATATGTCTTCGGCAGCACTTGCTCGAACCTGCATCGCGCAGCGAATGCTGTGGGCATCTGGTCGACAAACGACCCGCGACGAGGACATGGCCTACTGTCTCATGGGCTTGTTCCAAGTTCACATGCCTGTTATCTACGGAGAAGGGCTCTCGAGCGCCTTCAAGACGTCCCCAGACCAATCCATCTTTGCCTGGAGAGCCCCGCGAAACAATAGCGGCCTTCTTGCGGAGTCGCCGGCCGATTTCGCCCAATCCTCTTCCATCATCCAAGGCACTGAAGGACCTCATTGGTGGGCGACATACGTGCCGTTTTCGATGACGAACTTTGGCATCTCCATCAATCTGCCCCTCTACGAACCTCCGGACGCTAAAGGGAGGGCTATTGTTCTAGCAAGGATAGGTATGCGACGGCATGGTAGCAACCCCCTATGAATGCATCCGATCATGATCTACCTCAAAGCGGCGGTGCGAGTTATCGACGGGACGGGGGCGAAGTTCTTCTACCGAAGGGTGAGGTGTGAGGAGGTCATCATCGGACCGATGGAGAGGTCGATCACGATGTACGGGGCGAAGCATGCGCATGTTCGTGAGGATTTCTTCGTACCCGAGGACGATTATACCACGCTTTTCACTACTCCAGATCGAAGTGGGCGGGATCACAATTTGAGGCTTTTGTAGAATGAGGAAATACACCCGCCTATTTGGTAGTTAGAATTTCTTAGCCGCAACCCGTTGGAAACTACACAACCCATTAGTTATTGGTCCAGCTTTCACCAATCATCCGATTGCATCAAGTCTTCCTGACCGCGCGACCGACATGGGCAGCTCCCTCTGCAACTAATCTCAAAATCCCTTGCGCGGCATCATTGGAGGACAGTCCCTCGTCGGTCCTAGTCCCCTTGAATGAGTATCCATCCAACAGCTTGTATGCCTGCGACGCCGGTAGTCGGGTCGCGCCGACAAGGATATGAAGGGGCGAGATGTAGGCTGCCATCATGGTGACGGTGCCTTCAGTAATGGCCCAGTTGAAGAGCGTGACTTCAATATCCTATCGACGTTATTTTTGTAGTTCTAGATGTCAGGGCTAGGGTAGTTGACTAACAGGAGTCCCCGGCAACTAAATTTAAAAGGGCGACATATTTAGCGACAGCAACTGTTCCAGCTCTAAAAGGAGATAAAGGTAAGAAAAAGATGGTGATACTAGACTAACGCTAGGGAATGAACTTACAGAATACCTATATTTATCAAGACAATCACTCTCATCTTCTCCCACAGCTTGAGTTTTATCGCGTAAGATAATCCATAATAACACAGCTAGGGTGAAATATATAAAAGCATTATATACTAAACCCCTACAGTGTTAACAAGTAAAGTGGTATGGAAAAAGAAACAAATACAAGCCTTCTATTATAATCCAGATCTTAGCGCCGACTTTAAGTGCCTAATACTACCCGTCCTCTAGGGGATTCCACGTTTTATTAAGTGGTATACACTATGCTTAAGGGAAGATGACGCTGATGAAGGTGTTTATGTTAATTGTAATAATGCAAACTAGAGAAAAGCCTTAATCCTACCCTTAGGAAGACGCAGAAATATGATGCTAAACGAGGTTTTGGTCTAAAGAAGTGTAGTTAACATAGAGGTTTCGCGGTGCTAAGGATCTTAGTATGCGGTCAGCTCGTTAATTCGAAGGCCCTAGCTACAGTAGCCTAGCCCATTTTCGACTAGGACTATAGTTAAGCCGTCTGTGGCGGTGGTGGTAACCTGGTAAAGGTGTGATTAGTTGCTTGACGGTGTAAGATGAAGGGTAAGGACTAACTTAAGTAGCTATTAAGATCCACGCGATCGGTAAGCTTGTCAATGTTAGCACCGGTGCAGATATCCCCGGTTTCCCTGCAGCAATCGACGGAATCATGCAGCTTCAACCTATGTCCATCTTTTTTAGTTCTTTTCCCACATTGTCGCCGCTAGCTACAATGCATGGCCTTTGCTCAATTAATGGTACGCAGTTAATCACCGTGTATTTGCCGTACATTCAATCGTTACAAGCTCATTGATCAATCTACATGCTCCCCATACCTGCTAAGCCGCTTGCTGTGCCTGGAGTAGTAGATTGTGTGTGCAGTCGATCTTTATGCCTGGAATTAATTTGTGTGGGATATTTTATCAGCGGTACTTATCCTACTCTACAAGGCAATTATCCGGGAGGTAGAGAAGATGGGTCTCTGGACTGTTAAAGTAGTATGGCGTAATGACGCTATAAGTTTGAAACTGGTGTGATTGGATCCTTTTGATTTGTTTTGAATTCTTCTTAGTGAGGTATAGGTTACTCTGCTTTGGCAACAGGGCTTTCTGGTCCCCATGACACAAGTCACACGCACACCCAGTACACACGTACATCGTGATTGTAATTATTGTCTGGGAGCTATCTTTACAGACTACACATCGCCCACTTTCCATTAATAGGAAGCTTTAGCCTGAGGGACTGAAAACGGGCCCTGGGGCTGTGCGGCGGCCGTGTATGGGATCACCCTAGCTCAGAGAAGAATCAGGGAAAGCTCAGGACAAATCAGCCACAGCTTACCCCAGCTCACCCCAGCTCAGGACGACGAACGAAAAGGGAAACTTCGTGTGCCCAGATTCGTCGCAGATTACCAGGCTGTAATCTACACTGGCACGACAGATAGAACTATGGTGGCGGTACTAAAGCCGAACGCTAGCGACTTTCGTACAAGACAGCTAACGTTCTAGTTTTAATTTGCTTTTGCTTCGAATCTCATCCTCTCAATTTCCCTAATGATGGAGGCTCGGCCCGAGGGAGAGCGACGAACAAGCTGTTGATAGGGGTGGACGCCCCTTATTGTAGAATTCAACGCAGTCAACTAAGAACACAGTAATTAACGCTCTCAAGTCTTGTTGTATTCAGGGAGCCGTCCTCTCAGCCAAGCGAAGCTCTGGTGCTCGGCCGCGCTGCGGTTCCGTGGCGCCAAGGCGCGATTACGTAATTTAACACACCCCCTTAATCTTCCACTTCCAAGTAGTTAATTAACTCCTGAATAAGAGCTTTGAAACAGTTAAAATAACGTAAAACAGTGTAGTTTCTAAAGCCTCCTTAATCACTCTCACCTATACTTATACTCTTATACTCCGAATCCGGTAATAACCGGTCTGAAACCGCTACTTCACTACCTTTAAATAGGTCTTCCCTAGCCTCTAAGTCCTCTGCTGTGATCTTGCGCGTCATGCGCGCGGCCAGTTATAAAGAAGCGTCTTATACGCTTATAACGCTCTGGAATAATTTAAACTTTAATACTAATAAGGCCTTAATAAGGCCGTTAGCGAGCATCTTATCGGTTAGCTTATAATTAACTATAATCCTCTTATTTACAGCTTCCTATTAAAGCTAGTGATTATAAATATCTATATACTTAAGCTTAATTCGTAACGTGGCTGTTTCCTTATTAATTAAGCCGATCGTTTACTAATTATCGTACTAAAGGATAACTTTATAATATGTAAAGCGAACACTTAGTTCGCTTAATAAGTAATCTGTATATATTACCTCCTTTACTACTTATATTAAAGTAAGGAGCTTTACTTTTATAGTAAATATAGTGACGGTATCTTATTTATTTACTTACTACCTTACTACGCTGCTGAAAAGCTTTATAACATAAGCTTATAAGCTCTTACGATCCTTAGAGTTATCGGTAAAACTGGTGTCACTTTAAGTCTTAAAGGTATCCCTACCCTTAAGAGTTAACGCGAAGTGCCGTAAGCTTAAGAAGTAGTGGATATAACGATCGGTTACACAGTAATGGAGAGGTTTAGGGTTATGGTTAAATTACAGCAGTTTAAAAGCTGTAAAAGCGATATCTAGCTTAGAGATTATAATAGTGTAAAAGATAAATCCCACTTTACGTTAGTAATCCTGTATTAAAACTGTAATAGCCTCCTTTAAGTAGATTAAAAGCTCTTTAATAGTAATAGGGTTCCTTAAAGGTTATACCATCTCCTTCTTATACTCTCCTTAGCTTACGTAAAGTAAGTGTTTTAACTTTATAATATACTTTAATTAGCTTAGCTAAATTAAGCGCTTCTCACGGTCTTAAAGGATCTTTATTTTAAGGAACTATTAAAGTAGCTTACTACCTTAAAGTTTATAAGTCTGTATTAAGTGCTTTATTAATTTTACTGTAACGTGTTACCACTTAGTTTTATAAGTAACTATTATATTATTAACATAAAAGAAGATAACTATACCTCCTTTAATGAAATAACAGGGCTTATAGAGTACTGGTTTAAAGCCCTCTTTATAAAGGGAAGTATTAAAATGGTATTATTAAAGGAGAGGGGACTCCTTAAGCCTGTAAAGAGCTTATTAAAATAGGAGAACGATACCTTTTTTCTTAAAACCTAATGGTATTTATATGTAGATATTGTAAGGTAGTTTAACGTGAATAAAGGCGTTAACTACATTATATTAGATTAACTTAAGGTTAAAGCGTACTGTAATTGTTATTAACAACTAAAACGATTAACCTATAAATATAAAGGTGTAGGTGCTTTTAAAGATTAAGCCGCATTATTAATCTCTGCAGATTATTAATCTTACCTTACATTTCTACAGGAAACTGTGTTTATTAAGCTTATAAGTTAATACCCATATATAATTAAGTACTTAATAGCTGTTTACACTACTTTTTACAGTCTTAATCTAGGATTTTATCTCTTAGTAACTTTATAAGTAGATTACTTACACTTACGTAAATTCTAAATTCCAGGGATAATACTGTAACTCTTTAAGGTTCTTTAAAGGAACAGGTAAATCTTTATAATGTACTCTCCCTTTAAGAGGGCGCCCTTTAAGTGCCTTTTTCTTAAGTTTATACTTAAGGTCCCTATTATCACCACTACTTTAGGAGCTTATAACCTTCTTTAAAGCTTTCTTAATAATGCGCCTCCCCTTTAACGTTCCGATACTTACTACTAGGTAGTTAGTGTTAAACGCTGCCTTTTAAGGTCTACCTTAACGTATTATTGTGACGACCCTGCAGGCCGTCACTTAGGCCGGGGCAGCCCGACGAATCCCCCGCAGAAGGAACAGTGCGGAAAGACGGTGTATACCGTCCAGGCGCACTAGGCCAGGGGTGCAAAGACCCGAAGCCCCTACGACTAATAAGGTGCTGCTTGCAGCATGCCAAGTGCTCACGTTACAAGCAGGAGAAACCCTATAAGCAGAACGCTCGTGTAGTGTAAAGTGCTTGTATAACGAGCATTTGCGACACTACAAGTAAGGTACGAAGTACCTCTCAGTTAATTAGTATAGATAGCTATAGTTATACCTATAACTACTATAAGGGACTTTAATTCCTCACACTAGTATTTAATTATTTATTTATATCCTACTGTTCAAACTCACCTTTATATATTATAATAACAGCAACTTATAGTAACATTAAACCCCTGTTTAAGAGTGTTAACTTAATAAGCCGTCTTTAAAATGCCCCTTACTTATTAACGTCTTACCATACGTTCTGTCTTAACTTACACTAGTCCTCTTAAGGCCTATATTAGGTGTAGGTTATAATATAATACTAACGTTAAGTTTTAAACGCTATTTATTAAATTCCCAGACATTACCTCTCTCCTACTAACATATTAACCTTTAGAAAAGGAAAGGAGATCGAGAAGGTGTAAGCCTAGCCTTAGCTCCTTACTATCGATAAGTTAACTGTATACCTTAAAGATTTAAACCTTAACTAATAAGGACTAGTTAAGGAACTTAACGAAGTTTTCCCTAAAGACATTAAGAGTCACATTAATCTTATTAAGAAACTCTAAGCTTAACTTAACGCTGTTAAGCTGGAAAATAATAACTTTAAGGGCTTACAGAAGAAATAAGTAAAGCTCCCTCCACCCTTGTGTTTTAAGGGAGACTTTACACAGTTAGAGTCCTAAATAGCCTAACTTTAGAGTTATATCACTTATTACGATAAGCAGTTCTTTAAAGAAAAAGGAAAGGTTAGGTTTACTAGGGCTTTACTGGATAGAGTAACTACTTACTAGTATAAACCTTATATAAAGACAATTAATAACCTCTTTATAAACAGAGCACAAAAGGAAGCCCCTAAGACTTAAGCTCTCTTTAATAACTTTAACGTTTTTATTAACTAACTCTAGATTAAGTTTAAAGAACTAGACGCCCTTAAATAAGCTAAACAGCACCTTATAGCCTTAAGGTAAACATCCTCAGTCTTTAACTTCTTTACACGCTTTAAACTAGAAGTAGTAAAAACTAAGCTTAGCTAAAAGGCCCTAATAATGCTGTTCTAGAGCGGCCTGAAGGAGCACGTCACTGGAGACCTCTACCAAGAGGATCGACTAGATCGCCTTTAAGAACTGGTTAAAATGGCTATTAAGGCCGATAATTAGTATTATAATCACCATTATTAAAAGAACTTCTAGAAAGATTAAATCCCCCAGTTAAGTAAACTAAAAAAGGGGAACTAGTTAACCGCGACAGGTTACTATCCTAGGCTAATGGACATTAGTATAATAAACCGCCAGAACTAACCTAACTGTAATAAGCCTTAATAATAACAGTAATAAAAGCAGCTTAAAGACCTGTTACAAGTTTAGTGTTTTAACTACGATAAGAAAGGATATATAGCACAGTAGTGCCCGTCGTTAAAGTAAGTTAGTTAAAGACTTATCTTAAAAGGAGGAAAGCACGTTAAGTTTAACTTAGGAGATATTTATATTAGGATAGCAGGTAACGAAGAGGACTATACTTAAATAGATAAGTGTAATTTAAAAGATAAAGAAGAAGAAGAGGAACCTTAAAACGTAATGTATCTGTGACGACCCTGCAGGCCGTCACTTGGGCCGGGGCGGCCCGACGAATCCCCCGCAGAAGGAACAGTGCGAAGAGACGGTACACACCGCCTAGGCGCACTGGGCTAGGGGTGTAAAGACCCGAAGCCCTTACGACTAGTGAGGTGCTGCTTGCGGCATGCTGAGTGCTCGCATTGCGAGCAGGAGAAACCTTACGAGCAGAACGCTTACGCGATGTAAAGTGCTTATATAATAAGCACTTGCGACACTATAAGTAAAGTATAAAGTACCTCCCAGCTAGTTAGTATAGATAGTTATAGTTATACCTATAACTACCGTAAGGGACTTTAATTCCTTACGCTAGTATTTAATTATTCATTTATATCCTACTATTCAGACTTACCTCTATGTATTATAATAATAACAACCTATAGTGACATTAAACCCCCCGTCTAGAAGTGTTAGCTTAATAAGCCGTCTTTAAAACGCTCCTTATCTGTTAACATCCTGCTATACATTCTGTCTTAATTTACGTTAGTCCTCTCAAGGCTTATATTAGGTGTAAGTTATAATACAATACTAACGTCCTAGTTCTGAACGCTGTTTGTTAAATTCCTAGATATTACTTCTCTCTTACTAACATATCGACCTTTAGAAAAGGTAAGGAGATTAAGGAAGTGTAAGCCTAACTTTAGCTCCTTACTATTAACGAGTTAGCCGCACGTTTTGAAAACTTAAACCTTAACTAGTAAGGACTGGTTAAGGAACTTAACAAAACCTTCCTTAAAGACACTAAAAGCTGCATCGGTCTTATCGAAAAACTCTAAACTTAACTTAACGCTGTTAAGTTAGAGAATAACGATCTTAAGGGCTTACAGAAGAAACGGGTAAAGCTCTCTCTACCCTTACGCTTTAAGGAAGATTTTACGCAGCTAAAGTCCTAAATAGCTTAGCTTTAAAGCTATATTACCTATTACAATAAGTAGTTCTTTAAAAAAGAAGGAAAGGTTAAGTTCGCTAAAGCCTTACTAGATAGAGTAACCGCTCGCTAGTATAAACCTTATATAAAGATAATTAATAACCTCTTTATAAATAGAGCACGAAAGGAAGCTCTTAAGACTTAAGCTCTTTTCAATAACTTCGACGTATTCATTAACTAACTCTAGATTAAGTTTAAGGAACTAGACGCCCCTTAGTAAGCTAAGTAACGCCTTATAGCTTTAAAGTAAACGTCTTTAATCCTTAAGTTCTTTATACGCTTTAAACTAGAAATAGTAAAGACTAAACTTAACTAAAAGGCTTTAATAATGCTATTCTAAAGTGGCTTAAAAGAACACGTTACTGGAGACCTTTACTAAGAAGACTAACTAAACCGATTGTAAGAACTGGTCGAAATGGCTATTAAGGCCGACAATCGGTATTATAATCACCATTATAGGAAGAACTTCTAGAAGGAGCGGACCCCTTACCAGCTAAGTAAACCTAAGAGGGGAAACTAGTCGACCGTAACAGGTTACTATCCTAAGCTAATAGATATTAGTATAGTAAACTGTTAAAACCGACCTAACTGCGATAAACCCTAATAATAACAGCAGTAAAAGCAGTTTAAGGACCTGTTGTAGGTCTAGTGCTTTAACTACGATAAGAAAGGCTATATAGCATAGCAGTGCCTGTTGCCAAAGTAAGTCGGTTAGAAACCCGTTTTAAAAGGAGGAAAGCATATTAGGTTTAACTTAAGAGATATCTATATTAGAATAGCAAGTAACGAAGAAAACTGTACTTAGATAGATAAGTGTAACTTAAAAGATAAGGAAGAAGAAGAAGAACCTTAAGACGTAGTATATCTAATCCTTAAGGGTGTTTTAAAAGAGTCAGCTACAGAGGTGTAAGTTATAGAAGACTAACTTTAAGGTAGAAACTTAGAAACATTAGAGGTATAGGTTGTGGAAGACTGACTTTAGGAAAAGATGTTTTAGTTAGCTGTTATAGGCTTTAAAAACCTTACCTTGTAAGTTTAAGAACTAAGGAAATCTAAGAAGGACCTTAACTTAAACTTTACCAGGATAGTAAAGGGAGTTGAAGAACTAGCCCTTTAGGTTACTTAAGTGGTAAAGTAAACTTTAAAAAGTAAGAAAGAATAAATTAAGAGAATTAAATTAGAGAAACGAAAGTTCTTCTTAACAGTACCCTTTAAGACTCTTAAGCACTTTAAACACGTTAAGTAGATCAGTACCCTCACCTCCCTGGAAAAGGGACAGCTTAGATAACTGCCCTATATTAAGGCTAGTATACTTTAGACCGGTACCTTAAAGGTCCCTTAAGAAGGCATAAAGTAAGTACATTAACGAAAGGTCTAAGAGCTAAAAGAGAAACATTAAGAGTTAGTAGACGAAATAAAGGATCTATAAGTCGAAAGTCTTACTATAACGTTTAAAGATAAAGTAGTAGAAATCAGGTTAAAACTTTATAATAAAGTTTATTTTACTAATTAGCTTAAATACTGACTTATTAAAGAAGATTACTTTATAAAAGAATAAGTTAGGTTATTATTACCTAAGTTCTGGGAAGAGGTTTAGGAGAAATAACATATATAGAGGTAAGTAGAAGAAGAGAAAAAATAAAGTATTACTTCCCCTATTCTGTACTTTATAACTGTAACACTTACAGTTAATATTAACTACCCCAGTTACAGAGATATACTGTAAATTAATTACATATATAATAACTATACCCTTAACTAGCATTATAGGCCTAAAGCTCTTTATAACCACTTCCTTAATATATAAAGACGGGATTATATTATCGTAAGAGTAAAGTTAGAACCAGCTTACTATTAAGTTTCCTACTCCTTAATAAAAAAGTCTAGCAATAAGCGGAAAGTTACTATAGTTAACTAAGCTCCCACTACGTGCTAATAAGGAGGGGTACTTAATAACTGCCTAGTTGTGACGTATTTACTACATCTTAACGGAAAAGCCAGGGAATAATAGAAACGGGAAGACTACTAACAGATTTAAAAGTAAAAAGACATTACTGTAATTTAAGCCTGTAAAACGTATTATTAACTTATTAAAGACTTTAAGAACATTATACCGTTTAAAGTCGATTAGATATTATAACGTAAGAACTTAAGAAAGGTTAATCACTAAGTTTACTAAAGCTACTTATTTTTCCAAAAGGAATTAAGAAAAGGCTATAGGCCCTTTAAAAGGGCTAGAAACTAATAGTTCGCTAGTTAGTAAAAACCTTAAAAAGAAGGAGAGGTATTTAAAGGTTAAGCTAAATAAGACCTTAAGGACAGACAATTACTATAACTTAGATAATAAAAGAGCATAAGTATTATTCCGTCAGTATTAATATAATAGATAGAAAAGGGAAGCTATTTAAAGTAAAAGTAATAATTAATAACAGGAGTGCTTCTAACTTAATACACCCTTTACTAATTAACTAAAGGAAACTCTTAAACAAAAAGTATAAAGAGGCTATCCCTATTCGAAATAGTGAAAGAGACCTATATTAATATAATAACAGTAAAGTCACTTACTACTTACCACTCTTAATTAAAGTAAATAGGGATAAATAATAAGTAGACTTTAATATTACACTAGTTATAAAGTACAATATAATCCTAAGTTTACCTTAACTGGAAAAGTACAACCCCATAATTAACTGGAAAAGTAGCCACCTTACCTTCAGTAAGTCCCTTAACTATAATCACTGTTTAGAGAAAGTTAAAAAGGTACCAAACTGTTTTAAAGATGCACAGAGCACTTAAAAGTACATTAAACCCTTAAAACTAAGCACAGTTTAAGTTAGGTTTACTAAGACAGTTAAAGGACTAGAAGATCTACTGTATTACTTAAATAATAATTCAGAAAGTAAAAAGAAGTTAAAAGCTAATTTACAGACAAGTAAAGAAGTTAACTTATCTAAGGTACCTACAGAGTATAGGAAGTTCACCCTATTTCGAAAAAAGATACTGTAATTACTAAACTACAGACTATAAGACCACGAAATTAAGCTAAAGCTAGGAGTAAAACTCCACAGCTTCCAGCCCTACTACTTAAACTCTTAACAGGTTAAAGCCTTAAGGGAGTATATTAATAAGAACTTAAAGAACGGGTTTATTATAAAATCCTAATTACCAGTAAAATACCTAATACTATTTGTCTTAAGAAAGGGAGATAATAAATTACGTATAATTATTAACTACTAAACGTTAAACAAGGATATAATTAAGAATCGTTACTTATTACTACTTATTACGGAAATGTAAGAACAAATTACTAAAGTAAACTGGTTCTCTAACCTTAATTTCCCTATAAGATTTAATTACGTTAAAGTAAAGGAAGAGGATAAACATAAGATAGCCTTTCAGACTCGTAATAGGTATTACCAGTACTGTATCATGCTAATAAGATTAACAAACACCCCCGCAACTTTCTAAAGCCTTATCAACAGTGTCCTCTACCCCTTCCTTAATAAGTTTATCTTTATATATTTAAATAACGTTTTAATTTACTTTAAAACTTTAAAAAAATACTAAAAGTATATATAACAGGTTTTAATAGCTCTTAAAAAGGTAAAGCTAACAATAAACCCAGAGAAGAGCCACTTTTACGTTTAGGAACTAAACTATTTAAGGTTCAGAGTAACCCCTAGAAAGCTTAAAATGTAACTAGAGAAGATAGAAGTAGTTAAAGACTAACCTATTCTGAAGAACTAAAAGGAGTTACAAACCTTTATTAGCTTTACAAACTTCTATCGCTGTTTTATTAAGTACTTTATAAAGATTATAAAACCACTTTATAAACTTACAGGTAAGAGAAAGCTGTTTAAGTGGACTAATAGACAGCAAAAGGCGTTTAAAGACCTTAAATACGCTTTTATTACAGCATTAGTCTTAACCCTCCCTGATTTCTTAAAGCTTTTCTAAGTCGAGATTAACTCCTTAGAGTTCGTAATCAGTAGAGAACTTAATTAAGTCCAGGATAATAAGAAACGCTACTTAGTAACCTTCTTATTAAAAGGAATCTACAGCTTAGCTTTATAATATTTAATTTACAATAAGGAATTAATAGCGATTATTTAGTGCTTTACTAAGTGGGTACCGTATCTAAACAGTATAGAAGAGCCAGTCTAGGTCTTTTTAGACTATAATAACCTCTAATACTTCTTTACTAAGGAACTTAATCTACGGTAAGCACAATAGGCAGAATTGATAGCCCTGTTCTACTTCTAGATCCACTATATTAAAGGAAAAGATAATAAATAAGCCGATACTCTCAGTTAAAGACAGGACTATAAGGATATTAATCTAGTCTTAATCCCTATTACTATATTTAACGAAATTAGAAATAGTATACTGGAGTATATATTATAAGTGTTAGATAATTAAACATTAGAATAAATTATTAACGTATGTATAAACTTATAGATAAAGTATAATATTTATTAATAATAATAGGACTTTTAAATAAGAAAGTTAACGGAAGGAACCTGTAAGTATAAGTACTTTTTAAAAGATTTCTTAAAGTACGTGTAAGATTATAATAAAGAATACCTAATATATCTAAATTATAACAAAACTAATTATTAGTTAGAATAGCTGTTAGAAGGTGTAGATAGCATGCTTAAACTAAGAGTAAAGCTTTAATATTAAGAGAAACTGTATGTTTATAACTTAGATAAACGAAAGGAGTACGTTTAGTAAGTTTATAAATCTCGACTTAGAGAACACATGGGCTGAGCTAAAACTCTTGTACAGGCTTAATAAGCGTATGCTTTCCCGGGAATGAAGAAGTTAGTCGAGGAAGTGATTAATAACTGTAATATCTGCTACCGGAAGCAGAATCGATATTATAAACCTTATAAGCTTCTTAAACTACTCTCTATACTATAGGTATTATAAAGTTTAATCTTACTTAACTTCGTCACTGGGATTCTAAAGTTTAAAAACCCTGTTATAGGAGTTACCTATAATTAAATCCTTATAATAGTTAATAGATTAACGAAATAGGTTTACTTTTTACTAACCTTAAAGAATATAATAGTAAAGTAACTTACTTATATCTTTGAGAAAAAGGTAGTTTTATAATACTTTTAGTTAGATAATATCGTTACAGATTAAGATAAGCTAATCGTGTTGAAGTTTTAATAAGGATTAATATAAAGAATAGGAGTGAAAAGTAAGCTTTCGACAGCTTTCTACTTACAGATAGATAGTTAAATGGAGTGAGTTAATTAGATATTTATAACGTATCTTTAAGCTTACGTTAACTTTAAATAAGATAATTAGCTTAAGTTATTACTAATAGTATAGATAGTTTATAATATAATATTAGTTAAGTTAATAAGTATATTACTGTTTTTCATTAATTATAATAAAAAGCTTAAGCTTTATCGAAGCTTACTTACTAGTACCTTTTAAACTACAGTTTACGTAGACTGGATATAAGAGTTACATAACTATTTGTAAGCTAAACTTAAGTTTATACGCGAATAAATAAAAAAGTTTACTAATAAATACCGAACTAAGTAACTAATGCTTAAGAAAGGACTTTATTATAATAGTAAACGAGTTAAGGGACTGACTCTTCAGGAGGGGGATTACGTTTACCTTTTTTTATAAAACCTGTATTTAAAACAGCTTAGTAAGAAGTTTAACTTTAAAAGGTACAGATTGTTTTAAATTAAGAAAAAGGTTACTACCTTTAATTACAAACTAGACTTACCTGTTAGTATAAAGGTGTGGATTAAAGTTTTTTACATTTTACTTTTAAAACTTACCTTAAAGGGAGTTCCCCTGGAAAAGAAGATTAAGATCGATACTGATAAAGATAAGTATGACGTTAAAGAAGTTGTAGATTTATAAAAGGGAGGAAATACATTTAAATATCTTGTTAAGTAGTTAGATTATAGCTTTAAAAGTAATTTGTGGGAGTTAGTTAAAAATCTTAAGTGCTTAAACCTAATTATAAAATTCTACTGAAAGAATCTAAACCGATTAAAACTAACGATAAGAATTAAAAATAAGATAAGATCTGATATTTAAATTACTATACTGAAGAGTAAGATTACTGTGGGACTTAAAGCTTAAAAAATAGTAAGAAACTCCTTAATAAGTATAGAAAGATATTTATTAAAACTTTAGTTAGGGTTGTAAGGACTTTAGACTTAATAAGGAGGCTAGGCTTTTAAAGCTCCTGATAAGCCTTATATAAAAAATAAGCGCTGTTAACAGAAGAAGTCAGTAAAAGAAAAAAGTTATTAAAACTTTTATAGGGAGTTAGACTTACGACTTCTTATTAGAAAAGGTAGTTATAAACTAAGTTATAAAGTAACTGCTTACTATAAAGACCCTGCTAGGAAGTTCCCCTAGTTAAAAGACTCTACGTCTTTAAGAGGGGTGTTTAGCTTAGCCTCCTTATTTTCCTGGAACTTTAATAACTCCACTTTACGATTAAATGCTTTCACAGCCTAGTTCTTAAGGTAAGACTGCTGCTTATAAAGGCGCGTTAAGTATATTAACACTTTTTAAAGCTTAGTAGTAACTTTATAAAGCTGTTAAGTAATAAACTTAATTTATAAGTTAAAACTCTGTTTTTTAATAAGAAAAGCCTTTAACTTCACTTTACTAATATTAAAAGCGTTACATTAGGAAGGCCAGTACCTCTTTAAACAGTAGTTATAACTGTCAGATTAGTTCAAAACCTAACAGATAAATGGAAGGTTAGCAGATTTATAAAAAGAATAAGGGGATATTTCACTATTAAACGTGTATATGTAAGTTGTAAGGTTTAGATAATAGTTAATACTTTTACCTTATTCCCATTTTAAGACTTAGGAGCTGGACACTTATTATATGGTAAAGAGGTAAAAGGAGAAGTTTACCTTTTAAGTTCTTTATAAGAAAAGAACGTTAAAAAGGGGGAATTGTGTGATAACCCTATAAGCCGTTATTTAAGCTAAGGTAACCTAACAAATCCCCTATAGAAGGAATAGTGCGAAAAGACAGTGTATACTGCTTAAGTGTATTAGGCTAAGGGTATAAAGACCTAAAGCCCTTACAACTAATAAGGTATTACTTACGGTATACTAAGTGCTTACATTATAAGTAGGAGAAACCTTATAAGCAGAACGCTTACGTAATGTAAAGTACTTACATAACAAGCATTTATAACATTATAAGTAAGGTATAAAGTACCTTTTAGTTAATTAATATAGATAACTATAGTTATACCTATAACTACCGTAAGGGACTTTAATTCCTCACGTTAGTATTTAATTATTTATTTATATCTTACTGTTTAGACTTACCTTTATGCATTATAGTAATAACAACCTATAGTGATATTAAACCCCCCGTCTAGGAGTGTTAGCTTAATAAGCCGTCTTCGGAACGCCCCCTATCTGTTAGCATCCTGCTATACGTTCTGTCTTAACCCGCGCCAGTCCTCTTAAGGCCTGTGTCGGGTGCAGGTTGTAATAATATCTAGTCCTTAAAGGTGTTTTAAAAGAGTCAGTTATGGAGGTGTAGGTTATAAAAGATTAACTTTAAAGTGGAAATTTGGAACTATTAAAGGTGTAGGTTATAGAAGACTGACTTTAGGAAGAGATATTCTGGTTAGCTGTCGTAAGCCTTAAAAGTCTTACTTTATAAGCTTAGGAATTAAGGAAATCTAGGAAGGACCTTGATTTAGAAATTACTAGGATAGTAAAGGGAGTTAAAGAACTAGCTTTCCAGGCTACCTAAACGGTAAAGCAAACCTTAAAAGGTGAAAGAGAGTAAGTTAAGAGAATCGAATTAGAGAAATGGAAGTTCTTCTTAACAGTACCCCTTAAGACTTTTAAATATTTTAAGTATACTAAGTAAATTAACACCTTTACCTCCTTAAAAGAAGGACAGCTTAGATAACTGCCTTATATTAAGGCTAATATACTGTAAACCGGTACCTTAAAGGTCCTTTAAGAAGGTATAAAACAAATATATTAGTAAAGAGTTTAAGAGCTAAAGGAAAAATACTAAGAGTTAATAAACGAAATAAAGGACTTATAAGTTAAAAGTCTTATTAAAACGTTTAAAGATAAAGTAATAGAGATTAAGTTAAAACTTTATAATAAAGTTTGCTTTATTAACTAACTTAAATATTAACTTATTAAAGAAGACTACTTTATAAAAGAATAAGTTAAGTTACTATTACCTAAGTTTTAAGAAAAAGTTTAAAAGAAATAACGTATATAAAGGTAAGTAAAGGAAAAGAAGGAATAAGGTGCCACTTCCCCTATTCTATACTTTATAACCGTAGTACCTGTAATTAACATTAATTACTCCAGCTATAAGGATATACTGTGGATTAATTATATATATAATAACTATACTCTTAACTAATATTATAAACTTAAAGCCCTTTATAACCACTTTCCTAATACACGGAAACGGGATTATACTGTCGTAAGAGTAAAGTTAAAACTAACTCACTATTAAGTTTCCTACTCCTTAATAAAAGAGTCTAATAATAAGCGGAAAGTCACTATAGTTAACTAAACCCCCGCTACATATTAGTAAAGAGGGGTACTTAATAACTACTTAGTCATAATATACTTATTACATTTTAACAGAAAAGCCAGAGAGTAACAGAAGTAGGAAGACTACTAACAGATTTAAAAGTAAAGAGACATTATTATAATCTAAGCCTGTAAAGTGTACTATTAACTTATTAAGAACTTTAGGAACATTATACCGTTTAAAGTCAACTAGATGTTAAAGTGTAAAAACCTAAGAAAAGTTAATCGTTAAGTTTACTAAAGCTGCCTGTTTTTCTAAAAGGAATTGGGAAAAGGTTATAGGCCCTTTAAAAGGGCTAAAAACTAGTAATTTACTAGTTAGTAAAAACCCTAAAAAGGAGGAGAGGTGCTTAAAGGTTAGGTTAGATAAGACCTTAAGGATAGATAATTATTATAATTTAGATATTAAAAAAGTATAAGTATTATTCTGTCAGTATTAACATAATAAACAGAAAAGGGAGGCTATTTAAAGTAAAAGTAATAATTAATAGTGGAAGTGCTTCTAACCTAATATACCCTTTACTAATTAACTAAAGGAAACTCCCTAATAAAGAGTATAAAAAGGCTATTTCTATATAAAATGGAGAAGGAGGCTTATATTAGTATAATAATAATAAAGTCACTTACTACTTACTACTTTTAATTAAAATAGATAAGGATAAATAATAAATAAACTTTAACGTTACACTAATTATAAGTTATAATATAATCTTAAGTCTACCTTAGCTGGAAAAGTATAACCCTGTAATTAACTAAAGGAGTAGCTACCTTACCTTTAATAAGTCCCCTAGCTGTAATCACCGTTTAAGAAAAGCTAAAAAGGTACCAAACCGCTTTAAAGTTACATAAAGCACTTAAAAGCACGTTAAACCCTCAGAACTAAGTACGGTTTAAGTTAGGTTTATAAAGACGGTTAAAGGATTAGAAAGTCTACTATATTACTTAAATAACAATTTAAAAGGTGGAAAAAAGCAAAAAGCTAATCCACAGGCAAATAAAGGAGTCAACTTATTTAAGGTACTTATAAAGTATAGGGAGTTTACCTTATTTCGAAAAAAGATACTGTAATTACCAGACTACAGACTATAAGATTATAAAATTAAACTAAAGCTGGAAGTAAAACTTTACAACTTCTAGCCTTACTACTTAAACTTTTAATAAGTTAAGGCTTTAAGGGAGTACATTAATAAGAACTTGAAAAACAGGTTTATTATAAAGTCCTAATTACCAGCAGGGTACCTAATGCTGTTTATCTTAAAAAAGGAAGATAGTAAACTATATATAGTTATTAACTATTAAACGTTAAATAAGGATATAATTAAGAATTACTACTTATTATTACTTATTATGGAAATGTAAAAATAGATTATTAAAGTAAACTGGTTCTTTAGCCTCGATTTCCTTATAAGATTTAACTACGTTAAAATAAAGAAAAAGGATAAATATAAGACAGCCTTTTAAACTTATAACAGGTATTACTAATATTATGTTATACTGATAAGATTAATAAACACCCTTACGACTTTCTAAAGCTTTATTAATAATGTTCTTTACCCCTTCCTTAATAAGTTTATCTTTATATATTTAAATGACGTTCTAATTTATTCTGAAACTTTAAAAGAATATTAAAAACATATACGATAAATTCTAACAGCTTTTAAAAAAGTAAAGCTAATAATAAACCTGGAGAAAAGCCACTTTTACATTTAGGAACTAAACTATTTAAGGTTTAAAGTAACTTTTAAAAAGCTTAAAATGTAACTAGAAAAGATAAAGGTAGTTAAAAACTAACTTACTTTAAAGAATTAAAAAGAATTATAAGCCTTTATCAGCTTTACGAACTTTTACCAGTGCTTTATTAAATACTTTATAAAAATTGTAAAACTATTACATAAGCTTATAAGAGAGGGTAAACTGTTTAAGTAAATTAATAAATAGTAAAAGGCGTTTAAGGACTTTAAACACACGTTTATTATAATATTAGTCTTAACCTTCTCTGATTTCTTAAAACCTTTCTAAATCGAGATTAACTCTTTAGAATTTGTAATTAGTGGAGAACTTAACTAAGTCTAAGATAACGGGAAACGCTACCCAGTTACCTTTTTATCGAAAGGAATTTATAAACCTGCCTTATAATATCTAATTTATAATAAGGAACTAATAACGATTATTTAGTGCTTTACTAAATAGGCACTATATCTAAGTAGTACGGAAGAACCAGTCCAGGTCTTTTTAAACTATAATAACCTTTAATACTTTTTAATAAAGGAACTCAGCTTACGGTAAGTACGATAAGTAAAGTTAATAACCCTATTCTACTTTTAGATTCACTACGTTAAAGGAAAAGATAATAAGTAAGCTAATACTCTTAATTAAAGGTAAGATTATAAGGATACTAATCTAGTTTTAGTCCCTATTACTATATTTAATAAAGTTAAGAACAGTATATTAAAGTATATGCTGTAAGTATCAGATAATTAAATATTAAAATAAACTATTAACGTTTATATAAACTTATAAATAAAGTATAATATTTATTAATAATAATAGGATTTCTAAGTAAGAAGGTTAATAAAAGGAACCTGTAAATATAAATATCCCTTAAAGGACTTTTTAGGGCATTTATAAAACTGTAATAAAAAGTACTTAATATATCCAAATTATAATAAAACTGGTTATTAGCTGGAATAACTATTAGAAGGTGTAAACGGCACACTTAAACTAGGAGTAAGGCTTTAATATTAAGAGAAACTGTACATTTATAACCTAAATAAACAGAAGGAGTATATCTAATAAGTCTATAAGTCTCGACTTGGGGGATATATAGGCTAAGTTAAGACTCTTATATAAGTTTAATAAGTATACGCCTTTCTGGGAATGAAGAAGCTGGTTAAGGAAGTGGTTAATAACTGTAATATCTGCTACAGGAAGCAGAATTAGCATTATAAGCCTTATAAGCTTTTTAAACCACTCCCTGTACTATAAGTACTATAAAGTTTAATCTTACTTAACTTCGTCACTAGGATCCTAAAGTCTAAGGACCTTATTATAAGAGTTACCTATAACCAGATCCTTATAATAGTCGATAGATTAATAAAATAAGCTTACTTTTTACTAATTTTAAAAGATATAACAGTAAAGTAACTTACTTATGTCTTTAAGAAAAAAGTAGTTTTATAACACCTTTAGTTAGATAATATTATTACGGATTAAGATAAATTAATTATATTAAAGTTCTAGTAAGGATTAATATAAAGAATAAGTGTAAAGAGTAAGCTTTTAACAGTATTTTACTTATAGATAAATAGTTAAACGGAGCAAGTTAATTAGATATTTATAACGTATCTTTAAGCTTACGTTAACTTTAAATAAGATAATTAGCTTAAACTGTTACTAATAGTATAAATAGTTTATAATATAATGTTAGTTAAGTTAATAGGTGTATTATTATTTTTTACTAATTACAGTAAGGAGTTTAAGCTCTGTTAAGGCCTGCCTACCAGCACCCCCTAAGCTATAATCTGTATAAACTGAATGTAAGAACTGTATAACTACTTATAAGCTGAACTTAAGTTTACATGTGAATAAATAAAGAAGTTTACTAATAAATATTAAACTAAATAATTAATATTTAAGAAAGGATTTTATTATAATAGCGAATAAGTTAAGGGACTGACTTTTTAGGAGGGGGATTACGTTTACCTTTTTTCGCAAAACTTATATTTAAAACGATTTAGTAAAAAGTTTAACTTTAAAAGGTATAGACCGTTTTAAATTAAGAAAAAGGTCGCTACCTTTAATTATAAATTAGATTTACTTATTAATATAAAGGTGCAGATTAAAGTTTTTCATATCTTACTTTTAAAACTTACTTTAAAGGGAGTTCCTTTAGAAAAGAAGATTAAGGTCGACGCTAACGAAGATAAGTACGACGTTAAGGAAATTATAAATTTATAAAAGGGAAAGAATATATTTAAGTATCTTATTAAGTGGTTAAATTATAGCTTTAAAAGTAACTTATAAAAATTAGTTAAAAACCTTAAATACTTAAACTTAATTATAAAGTTCCACTAAAAGAATCTTAACAGACTAAAACTAATAATAAGAATTAGGAATAAAATAAGATCTGACATTTAAACTACTATACTGAAAAGTAAGATTACTGTAGGACTTAAAGCTTAAGAAGTAGTAGGAAACTTCTTAATAGGTATAGGAGGACATTTATTAAAACCTTTAACTAAGGTTATAAGGACCTTAAACCTAATAAGGAGGCTAGGCCTTTAAAGCTTTTAATAAGCTTTACACGAAAATAAGTACTAATAGAAAGAAAAAAGTTAGTAAAAGAAAAAAGTTATTAAAACTCTTATAGGAAGTTAAACTTATAACCTCTTATTAAAAAAGGTAGTTATAAACTAAGTTATAAAGTGATTACCTGTTATAAAGACCTTATTAGAAAGCTCCCCTAGTTAAAAGACTTTACGTTATTAAGAGGGGTGTTTAACTTAGCCTCCTTACTTTCCTAAAACCTTAATAACTCTACTTTATAACTAAATGTTTTCACAGCCTGGCTTTTAAGACGGGACTGCTGCTTATAAAGGTGTGTTAAGCGCGCTGATACCTTTTAAAGCTTAGTAATAGCTTTATAAAGCTGTTAAGTAGTAGATTTAACTTATAAGTTAAAACTCTGCTTTTTAATAAGAAAAGCCTTTAACTTTACCTTACTAATATTAAAAGCGTTACACTAGGAAGGCTAGTACCTCTTTAAACAGTAATTATAACTATCGGACTAATTTGAAACTTAATAGATAAATAAAGGGTTAGTAGACTTATAGAAAGAATAAGGGGATATTTCACTATTAAATACGTGTATATAAGCTGTAAGGTTTAAATAGTAATTAATACTTTTACCTTATTCCCATTTTAAAACCTAGGAGTTAGATACTTATTATATAGTGAAATGGTAAAAGGAGAAGCTTACCTTTTAAGTTCTTTATAGGAAAAGAACGTTAAAGAGGGGGAATTATGTAACGACCCTATAAGCTATTACTTAAGCTGGGGTAGCCTAATAAATCCCCCGTAGAAGGAACAGTGTGGAAAGACAGTATATATTATTTAAGCGTATTAAGCTAAGGGTGTAAAGACCTAAAGCCTTTATAACTAATAAAGTGCTGCTTGCGGTATATTAAGTATTTATATTATAAATAGGAGAAACTTTATAAGTAGAATGCTTACATAGTGTAAAGTGCTTATATAATAAGCACTTACGACATTATAAGTAAGGTACGAAGTACCTTTTAGTTAGCTAGTATAAATAGCTATAGTTATACCCATAACTACCGTAAGGGACTCTGGTTCCTTACATTAGTATTTAATTATTTATTTATATCTTACTGTTTAGACTCACCTCTGTACATTATAGTGACAGTAACCTATAATGACATTAAACCCCCGTCTAAGAGTGTTAGTTTAATAAGCTGTCTTCGGAACGCCCCTTACTTATTAGCGTCCTGCCATATGTTCTGTCTTAACTCGCGCCAGTCCTCTCAAGGCCTGTGTTAGGTGCAGGTCGTAATAATTATCTTATGTTAATTATAAGAGGAGTAGTTTACTCACACATGTGCTGTATTTACTACGCTTTTATAAAAGCTAAGGAGTCTTTTAATAGTGGCAGCTGTTATAATTATATAAGGAGGGGGTGTACTTTTAAGAGTTAGTAACGCCTTAAGTAGTGGAACTGGTTAGTAATGATTAGTTACTCTTTATTCACACCCTTTAAATACGCTTTAGTTAATAATAATACTTTTTAGCCGCTTTATTACCTCTTCCACGTGCTTAAGTACTTTATTAGGACTGAGAAAGAGTATTTCTTCTTCCTCTTCTCTAATAAGACTTAAGGTATACTTATCTTATTTCCTTTTAAAGAGCTTAAGCTCCTTTAAAAGCTTCTTTATCTTTTATAATAATTAATTCTTAAAGTTATCTTTTAAACGCTTTAAATTACTGTGAAAGACCTTTATCTCGTTAAAGACTACGTCCCGTGTACTTACTATAGTGTTTATAAAAGGGTTTTAGATCTAATAGATATTTAAGGACCTGTAGCCTATTAAATAACTAATCTAAGCTCTTAATTTAAGTTTATTCTTCTTATTTTCGCTAAGAATCGCTTCCGTAGTAAAGGTGAAGGCTTTATAGCTATAAACGCGTAGATAAGCTAAGTATGGTTTCTAAGCTTATTAAGGCTAGCTTTCCAGTTTCGTAATATAGATTATAATATCCTTATAAGGTGTACTCCAGTTTAGCGATTAGTGTAGTGTTTTATTATTTAGATATACTGTGCAGGAAATAGTTTTACATTAAAAGTAAGGGGGTAATTTTAAACCTGCTTTTATAAAGGCTGCTTTCACTTTAATTATACCCTTTAAATGCTCTACACCCCCATTCTATTATTAAGTATTAAGGGCAGAGGGCTTAATCTTTACGCCTTTACGTGAGAAGAAGTGAAAAAGCACTTTAGTTTAAAAGAGCTTATTATTAGCTTTTATCTCTTAAGGTTTATAGTGGAACTAGGTTTTATAAGCTTCCTAAAAGTGTTCTAGAGCTCTTATAATTATTATAGCCTTCTTATCCTTCAGGTAGACCTTTATAATAAAGCCGTTATAGTAATCTGTGAAGAATATAGTTCTCTAATAGCCTTTAATATCTTAATAGTAATTTAAAAAGTCGATTGCCTATTGTAAGCAGGGTGATTATAACTACAGTCTTACCTTTTTACTCTCTTACCTCTTAAGCTTACCTTTAGTGTAGTTATTACACTCCGTAAGCGTTGGAAATAAGGCAACGTAATTAGTAAGATTAACCTCTTTACGGTAAAGTTATTACCCTGTAGGTCCTTTTACGTAGTTAGGGGTTTAAAAGCGCACTCTTTCTACATTATAAATAAGGTGCTCTATAGCAGCTTTACCTAGGTAGCCTAAATATAGGTACCAGAGATAAGGGGTCGCTACTGTAAGTTTCTTTTTATAAGTTTTAATGTAGTAACGCTTCCGCGTTATAAATGAGGCGCGTGTAGCCTTCTTTTTAACGTACTTAAGAATAAACTGGTTATAATGGCTTATAAGGTTAGTAAGCACGGTTCCGTTTATAGCGATTAGTTAATTTACTAAAGGCTTATTATTTTACTATATACCCTGTTTATAGAGTTGCCGAAGTAAGACTAAGTTATAAGTAAAACCTTAGCAGAACGTAACGTTCTTAAGGTGAAGAAGTGCCTTTTTACTGTGATAAGTAAGCTTTAAGTTTATTTTGCTATATCTTAAGATTAGAATTATAGAATCTCCGGTGTAAATGTAGTTATTTTCCAGTGTGTAGTGGTAATTATAGAACTGTATTAGCTTATTGAAAATATGGAGGGTAATGTTAGAATCTAAGATTATAAAGTTTCTTAAGGGGTATATAGCTGCTGTAAAAGAGCTTTTTACTATTAGGAAGTTTACAGGAGCTCTCTTCTCTATCGCTAAATCTGCTTCCTTTATAAGTTATTAACTTTCTTTACACCTTTATTCCTTAAGCTTCTTAATAGCCTTATTAAAAGCCTTATTACCTTTTTAGTAAGAGTTAATTAGTATAATTATAGTAAAGTTTAATTTCTACGTGTTAAGTATAAGCTTGGGGAATATTAATTAGTAATCTTTAAAATTGTAATTATTATTACAGGTAGTATATTTCTTTAAACCTTTTAAGCTCTTAAACTTAACTCTCTTAAAGCTCCGCTTATTACGTTTCTTCTCAGAATCTACTTCTTTACCTCTACCTTTACCTCCTTAACCTTTACAGCCTTTATTACCGTATTAAAAGTTACGGCACGTTACACCTTTATATAGTTTACAGTTCTTTTAATCGTTTCTTAAAGACTTTTAATTATTAGTATTATACCCTTTTACTTATTTACCCGCTTTTAACGTAACCTTCTTATTATAAAACGTTAGGCCTTTTTATTCTTCCTCTTACTTTACCTAAGTATTAAAACTAGCTTTCCAGATCTTTCTACCTATTACTTTTAATATGTTAGTAGTTACTAGTTAGGATTTAAGGTTATTAGTTACTTAAAAGAACTGTAACTCTTTATTATAAATCGCCTTATCTTTCGTAAGTAGGTTAGCGGTTTAGGAATAGAGAGCTGGGAGTGTGTAAAGGGTATTAGTAAGCTTTATAAACTAAATCTATAGCGTTTAGTAATTTAGAACGTTTACTTACTAAGTTTCTTTTATTACTATATTCCACTTTATAATCCACTTTAAAACTTTTTTATAGCTTTTAATAAACGTGTTAAGGTGCTGTTTATAACGTTTATAAGCTTTTATCATTTTAATATTCTCCTAGCCCTAGTTTACCTCTATAATCGCTATATACTGTTATTTAAAGTTCTCCCCTACGTTAGTTATAATTATATAGACTTTAAGGGTTATTAAAGCCTAAAAGTAGTCCCCTAACACCTTTAGCCTCTTTTCTAAACTTTTATATTTAGTGAGGTTAATCTGGTAATCTTTTAAATCGCCTTAATAATTAGTAATTTACACAGCTATAAGCTCTAAGAGCTGCTTAGGATAGCGTACGACTCCGTTAATAGTCTTTCTTAAAAAGTCTGAGAATGTTAGCTTTTCTGGCTCTGTTAGCTATGGTTCTTCTCCTTTAAGGTTTACGTATTTCTATAAGCTAGCTTTCTCTATGTGGCTTTAAAAGCTCCTTAATTAGAGTATCTAGTCTTCTAAGCTTATGTAGATGATTTCTGGGGCCTTTATATTAGCTATGGCTTCGTCGTTTGAAGGTTTTTGTAGTGTTCGCAAGCGTTAATGCCTAGCGGGGGTTGCTTATTGACGGTTTATTCGGCTTAACGTGTGAAAATCGGGGCTCTGCACGCATCGTAATTTGCGCGCCGATAGAAAAGCAGTAATATTATCGCTTGTTTGAGACTCTTAATTGGAGAATTCAACGCAGTTAACCAAGAACACAGTAATTAACGCTCTCAAGTCTTGTTGTATTCAGGGAGCCGTCCTCTCAGCCAAGCGAAGCTCTGGTGCTCGGCCGCGCTGCGGTTCCGTGGCGCTAAGGCGCGATTACGTAATTTGACACTTATCTTTCGCACACCACTTATGTTTTTTACACCACTTATCTTTCGGCTTATTAATGCTTCGCGCACAGTCAACGCTACCGACGCTAAGAAAGATGGCTTTCCTGGTATATAAGCTTAATGTTCGGCGCGTATCTAGGTAGAGTTACATCGACCAGATGGAAGCACTCGGTCTCCCAACGCACATGTACGCCAGTGCAATGGCTGACGGCCTTTCATTCTTACTCTGGGTAGCCGAGATCGATGCATGCGATGTCGAGTTTGTTCTCGCTCGACCTCGACCTCTGTACGGTGACGATAACGTCACTTACCCTAACACCTTGACCCCTAACACCTTCACGTCAGGCCCACTTGGTGTGTATACACTTTGGATCCTCGATTTCGACTGCTTCAAGAAGCTCCCCATGACCCCTGAGGGAGTGAAGATTGCGACTGAACGATTTTGGCGCAATGAATCCTTTTACCCGAACCTGAACGCCAAATGCGAGGAAGATGCAGCCCTCTAGGACGTTTTCAAGCATCGTTTCCTCAAGACAAGCGCGGAAATGATGGCTTACAAGGATAAAATAACCAAGGGGCTACCAGGGCAGCTGATTGCCAGAATTGTCGACACCGTTGGGCTGTATTCTAAAGGAGTACCTAGCGTCTTGGAGTGACTGCACCCAGGTACGCAGGTGGCTTGTGGAGGGCGAGTTGGAATGCTTACTTGTTATAACTCGATATCTGGGCTAGAGTAGCCATTCGGGGCCCTCACTATCGATAGTGAAAGGTTCATTTGTACTTGGGTAGTTCTTAATAATAAATGCCGAATGCGGTGTCTAAGACGACGAAAAGCATCACGCAACCAGTCGAATTCCTATTTCCCTCCGCATAGTCTTCCTCACGGCTGAGGGTCGCCCAGGCCGCCACAGGGCTCAGCTCGTCGCAGGGGGGAGTCGGTAGTTCATCCTCTTCGTCTTCCTTGCCTTTCATGCTGAGGCCCAGGTTTTCGGCAAAATGCTTCATTACGCGCATATCCCGAGGATCGGAAGGCCCATTTTTATTTGTATATCTAAAGAATGTTAAATCTCAGTGTTAATAATGTGCGCGCTATTGACTTACGAATGCCACACTGTAAGTACTCGTAAATACTCGGTTTTTCTCTTAGGCCTAAGATTCCTTCGAACTGTTCAAGAGTTGATTTGGAGCGGTCCGCTGTAAGGCCTTTCCTCTTTGCCCGCTAAATACAGCGTCTGCTAATTTCCAAAAACGGGACCCATGTTTTTGATTGTTTTTATATGTGGGACTAATTCTGGGCCTACTCGGCTAGAGTTGAAGCAATTCCGCATGCTGCGCCGCCGAAAATATGCAAAGGTGAGCTAGCCTGAGCAAATCCTGAGCAGAGACTGAGCCGAGCCTGAGCGAGGGTGAGCAATGTCACGTAAGCGAGGTACGAAATGGAAATTTTGTGAGCCCAGATTCGTCTCACATAACACAAGATATGCGGAACGTACAACTTAACGATATAATCGTTTGGGTCCTAGTACTGTCTTTAACCCTCAGCAAAAATCAAGATATCTTCATCAAACCATCAGCCCAAACTGAGTCCGAGTCCCCGTCCTCACATTCCCTCAATCCCACCGCACCCCCTCTCGCCTCTCGCCACTCACCATCGATAACTCACTCACAACCCCCTCCTTCACCTCCAAAACCCGATCAAACATGCCCAAATCCTCCACATGATGCGTCACGACAATTGCCGTCCCGCCGCCCACCGCCTCAAACACAACCTTCATCATCCGCTCATGCGTCCCGCGATCCATCCCGCTCGTAGCCTCATCAAACACCCACACCCTCCCCGGCCCCCTCAACAAAGCCCTCGCAATCCCCAGCCGCTGCCTCCACCCCTGCGAGAACTCACACCGCTCCCAGACCCGGTCTAGGTCCAGGTCCAGCACGCCCTGCTGCCCTTTTTCCTCCTCCTCCTCGGAGACGGCAGCTCCCCTAACGTCCGTAAAGACTTTGCGCAGCACGGCGCGGATGTCCGCGTCGGAGCGCGTCCCGCCCAGATCGAGGTTGCGCCGGAGGGTAGCAAGGGAATTGGAGACGGCGAACTGCGGGAGGCCGATGAGGCGCTCGCGGAGGAGGGAGCTGGGTACGGAGTCGAGGTTGGTGCCGTCGATGTGAATGGTGCCATGGGCGCGAGGGACGAGGTTGAAGAGGCTTTGGACGAGGGAAGACTTTCCGCTTCCAGTTCGGCCGATGACGGCGACCTTTTCGCCGGGGTGGATGGTGATAGTGACGTCTTTGAGGATAGGGGTGTTACTGGGAAGAGGGGGAGGCATGGTATTAGGATAGGATAAGGTAGGAGGGTTAGGCGTCAAGGGGCGGGACTCACTTGTAGCAGCATGTCATGTTCTGAAACTTGACCTCGCCCGCCTGGGGCCAGTCGGGGCTGGGTGTACCGTCTGGATGTCCGTCGTCTTCTGAGGGGGTGAGGGTTATGAATTCCCGGATTCGCTGGATGGATCCCATTGCGACCTCGAATGTTGTTATCCAGTGGATCAGCAGCTTCAGTTCCTGGCTTAGGGCTATGGTGTTCACCAGGGCGACGCCGGCCCATCCGACGTTCGTTCTAGACTTGAGACCGACCAGCAGGGCCGCAAGTGTGACAGCGACACCAGTGGCAACGAGATCGAGCATCAAGGTCAACCAGGCCTGGAGAGAACGGAAGAGGTATGCAGACTTCTGAGCCTGGTGTAGCCGACTCAGGAGTGTGAGACAGGCCTTTTCCTGAAATCCAAAGGCCCGAATGGTGCAACGCCCATCGAATCCGGCACGAAGAAACTCAGTCATAGGCGATGCTGCTGCTATCTGCAGTGTGCGGAGTTGCGAGGACGTGGCGACGTACCGACTGCCGATGTACCAGAGGATGGCAACGGAAAAGGCGAGGCTGATGAGTGTGTATGGGGAACCGATGGCTAGAACTATGGCAGAGCAGATGGCAAAGCAGAGAGCAAAGACGGTGTTGAGGAAGGATTGCGGCAGTTGGAGGTCAATGACCTCGACGTCTTGTATGAACCTTTAGTGTTACGTTATTAGCTGGTGCTAGGCAGGGGCGGACGGGCTGACCGCACCGGTTCAAGATCTCGCCACTACGGGATTCGATGAATGATGTGGGGGCTCTGCATGACAGTTAGAAAGGCCAAAGACAGGACTCAATCGACTCACCGGAGCAATGTGCGTATCATCTTCTCGTGCAGCCCAAGTGCAGATGCTGGAATCAGTTGCATGTAAAAGATCCTTCCCCTTGTCAGCACTCCGTGCGACGCCGTCTTCCACCTCCAGGTCGCATACATACCACACAGCGGCAAATATGAGCAGGAGAGCGCCTGCAATAAGTCCGGAAAAGGTACCAAGCCAGAACCCAACAGGTCTAGGGTCACCAGCCTGAATCCTTCCGGCCCAGTACGACAAAAAGTAGGCTGGACGCCAACCCATTAGCGTTCCTCTCATTCTGTCGCGTTTATTGGGGCTGCTACTTACCGCTACCCTTGTCAACAACCGATTTCAGGAAGATCAGAACGAGGACTGTCACGACTCCGAGAGTCCCAAAAGACTGAAGATAGATCACCATGTCCCTCTTCAGCGATGGCATATTCTCCGTTGGTTCTGCGACTGGAACTTCATTCACCTCCGCCTCGGTAGATTCAGTCTTGGGCTCTGGTTTCTCAACCATCTTTACCTGTTCTGGGAGCTCAGGTTCACCGGGCACTTTTCTGGGCATAGGAATCTCAGCAGACACCGTCTCCTGGATAATCTCCACTTTTTCGGACCGTGTGGTAAACTCTTTGACATCAAGGACCATAAAGGGCCTGTCTCTGAGCACTTCAATCTCGACTGCATCTCCGTTAGTATTGATCTGCCACTCATAGCTGCCACAAGGTAGCCCGAAACATACCAGATGATGACGACAGAATCACAGCCATGTCAGGCAGTCTCGTTTGCAGAAACCCTTCACGCCCGAAAAGCGCATCGCGCATTTGAGCGGCTGTATCGGAATCGATCCCAGTAAAGACGTCATCCAGAATTAGGAGTTCAGGATTGTGGTAGATTGCCCTGGCGAGACTCAGCCTTTTCCTTTGGCCTCCACTAAGAGGGACTCCCTCCGCTGTGGAGACAACTTGAGAATCTCCGTCGGACCATTGCGCAACGTCTACGTCAAGTTGACACGCTCTCAGAACCGCAACGTATAGTGTCTGGTCCATGTCATTGCCCCAGAGCACTTGCTCCCGAACTATCTCGCCGGGTAAGAAGAAAGGATCTTGGTCGCAGTATGCAACTCGACTGGCGAGAATATTCACAAATCCATCCAACACCCTGACCTCCCCAACAAGCGACTTCAGAAGCGTTGTCTTTCCTAAACCAGTGTCTCCTGTAATGAGTAGGATGCTCCCCCTCTCCACGTTTAGAGTTAGCCCGCTCAATACAGCCTCGGCCGTCCACCCGAGGCTGCAATCTCGAACAGAGGCAATGAGGTCAGGGTTCGCAGCCCGGATTAGAGCCCTCGTTTCGTCCCCGGGGCCACTGGAGCCCGCCGTCCCAGGAGCAGAAAAAAGCTGTGATATCCGCTTCCAGCTGACATATCCTTCATAGAGGTCAGGAAGCATCTGCACGAGGCTCATGAAGGGGCCAATCATGATAGCAATAAGAGAGAGGGCGGTAAAAAGTCCGGTGTAGTCCAAGCTCGAGGCACCCTTCGTTATAGTATAAAGCCCAAAGGTTGCGAGTAATGATAACCCACTGACAGAGTCGGCTGGTGACATTATAGTCAGCAGATTGACGAGAACTTGAAGCCCGTGTGCACTTACCAGCGCAGGCTACGAAAATGAAAGTTTTTCGGTACAGAGTTGCCGCAGCAATCTCAAGGCGACGGGCCGCCAGTGCCTCTTCGCCTGCAAACAAAAGCACACCTCCAATTCTGACACTCCGAATATTCGTAACGATTTGTGTCATGGAACGGAGCCGCCTTTCGGTTGCTTCAAGGATTGCCCGCTGGCAGCGAGCAAGCTGTGGACCAAGCAGAACGGGCACGGCAATACTAAACAAAGACAGCACAAGCGGCCCCAAAAATGCGAGACCTGCAACCTGGTAGAGCAAGTAAGCGCCAACACCCACAGTGATGGCTGATGTAATCAGGGGGATGATGGACTTGAGCGCGTTGATGAAATTCGGCACGTCGACATTTGCGAGGACGGTAACCTTGGCACTCTCGTTTCCTCCGGGCAATCCATAATCAACAGGCTGGACAGACTGGACGTGAATACGGTAGATCAGAAAGCCTCGGACTCGGTACGCCACTTGGTCAAGGAGGTGAGTGCTTTGAGCTTGTAGGAGGGCAGCGGCGAGGAAACTGGAGATGTTAGCCTCTGGCAATATGGCAATGCCACAGAGCAGAACCCACGCTAGAAACAGACTGAGTACCAACCAAGCCCCAACAGAGGGATGTTGGCTCCCCTGGAGAAAACCAACCAACCCTCCGATAATGAGGGGCTGGCACAGGGTGATTGCGGCGGCCAAGACCGACATGAACCCCGAGCCTAGGTAGAGTAGGTGAGTCAAGGGCGGCATTCGCCGTGCCAACTGTCGCAGGAAGCCAATGCTTCCGTCCCCTACGTTGGGACTTTCGGTCGCTCCGTCTGGGAGGGGGAATACAGCATTTTGGTGTATCTCGGCGTTTTCCACATCTTTCTGGTCAAGGCGGTTTCTGAGCCCATGGGAGACGAGAGGGTTGAGCCAAAAGAGAAACAGAATGCTGAGAAGACTGGCATCGGCCTCCTTGGCGACGATGCCGACATATTTGGTGTCGGATGGTTCCGAAGACCACGTGGTAATCCCGAGGAGAAGTCCGTAGGCTGTTGTTGCAGTCGTCTGTAATATGGCAATGACGGAACCTTGGTGTGCAGCGGCAGGAGATGACTCGGAGAGCCTCCATGTCGTGTGAGTTCGGAAGATATCGCACAGGGTAAAGCAGAGGAGACCGGACTCGAAAAGGTGGGAGCGCTTTCTCGAGGCCGAGTACCGTAGCAGCAAGCCGAGGGCGCAAACAAACTGCAGGGTGCACGCCTCAACCGAAGCGCGGCCTCTGAGCAAACTCGGAGACGTGTTGGGGAATTTCGCATAGAGCACGAGTGACCCCAGATGGAGAGCAGCGACTGCCACAAGCAAAAGCTGAGCCTTGTCAGGATGACGAATCACGAACCGAGCGTTCAAAGTGCGCACTCACCTTGCGTTCCGGTGCCAGAAAGATTGGCGACTTGACATCGGTGGCCCTCGATGCCGGCGGCGTTCCCCGCGCGAAGGTCCATTTTGACGCGAGAATCAGCAGAAACAGGCTGCGGGGGACAATGCAAAGCACTATGTCCTCAAAGTGCAAAGAGAGATCCACCTCACCAGAAGGGCTGGTGCATGTCAGGAAGTCCATGGCTGGTTTCGATTGACGGGGACGAGCTTGACGACGCAAGAACCCGCCGTGGATTTCTAACCCAAGGACTACTGGAAAAGCGATTAGTTTGTGTCATGTTGACCTGCCTTTGCCACTTCTAGCAATGCAGATAACGTAAGGCCGGACGTAAGGCGTTCTTTCCCCGGCCGGCTGAAGTGGAGCGAATCTATACGCCGGACGGCGCAGCATGCAGTGTGGGGGCGCTGGGGAAAATGGCGAGGACACCTGCTCCATTGAGACTTAGGTTTACTAAACTTTCCGCATGAGGGCATCATATCGGTGGAGCCAGCGTTTACCAACGGTCCGGCAAAATACAAGTTTCCGAAAAGAGGCAACTACACGAGGTGCAGTCCGGGGAGGTCCGGTTGCCTGTGTTACCTACCATTTATAGCTCCGGCACAGGTGTACGATGGTCCGCTGAAGTCTCCACTCATACCCGTATCTAGTTCATAGCTACACGGCGAGGCATGACACTGATTATTCTTTTCTTGTAGATCAGACTAATCACAAAATACTGCGTTGCGTGACAACGTATGGTAAGGAGGGTAGTTGTTACTGATAATGTGAGGTGTGCTGACCGGTCCCCCCACACTCATATCATTGCTTGCGTACCTACCTAAGTAGACTACATGGTGTATACGGAAGTATGGGATGAAGAACCGGCTGTGCACCAAGCCGCTCATTATTCTCTTATCCCCGACGATGTGGAAAGAATGGGAATAAACCTGCATCAATGGAGAGGCCCTGGTGTGTGTGGTCTGTAATCTTGATACTTTGGAGATGATACCTTCATTCTTCTGCTTTCTGATTCGCTCAGTAGCGAGACATCCATTCCAGGCTGTGATCGTTGTGGTTGCTGAGACTGGTGAGCTTCCATGACGGCCGGTCTAGTCGTGCGATGGAGGTTGAAGACGATGAGGGCAGACACTGAATTTGGTACTCGTGTGCACGACGGTGGTCTTGAACGCGGTGGGGCAAGAGCGCAATGTGCTGGGTGGGAGAAATGAACCAGAGCTCGAGTATAAGAGCCCCTCAGATTCCTGTTAGAAATGAGATTTTCAACCTGCATCTCATGTTCACAGCTGTCCACTCTAACTAGAACTCTTTTTGTTAGCAACTTGAACTATATTCCCGCTATCTGCCCCCTGGAATCATGGCCGCCACCCTCATCGACACTTACCGCCCTGCTGAGTACCAGGCGCTCCCTCACCTAGACAATGCCTTCGATAGCTTCCTCGAGCGCTCTCCTCAGCACATCATCGAGGAGAAGATGATGGAGGTCTTCCGCAAGCACAAAGTCTACAACGAGCTCGCCGTGTGCCTGATCCACCGCCACTTCGACATGGGCGACGACGAGAAGCTCGTCGAGTTTGGCGCCATCTCCACGCCCTGGGTCGTCCGGGACGAGAACATGATGGGCGGCTCAGTTAAGCCGCGCAGCTGGGTGTTTAAGGGCGGCAAGATGATCCCGTACGAGTTCGGCTTCAACGAGTGGGGCCAGCCCGCCGTCTACAAGGATGTGCCCGACAAGCCCGCATTCTATGCCGACTTCAACGCCATCCTCGAGGAGGAGGGCCTTAACGACCTGCTCGGCCTCACTCTGCTAACGGAGCGTAAGAAGGAGGGTGTGGTTAAGGTTGAGAAGACCTTCGCCAAGGCCAACGTTGTGTTCGCGCAGCCTGACAGCTGGACCGACGACAACGCCAAGGCGGCCGTCCCTGCGCAGTGGGAGTATGCGCCTGGCATTGGCGACTTCGTGGTGCCCGTCAAGAAGATGCTTTGCTTTTCCGGCTGCTTTTGCACCAGGGGCCAGATTTAAACTTGGGCAGGAACGAGTCAGGGGCGGCTCGAACCCGACAGAACCTGCGGGATTCAGAGGTGGGAAGCGGGAAGGAACGAGAGTAGGTGATCGCCGCTGTATTCAACATACGCGTCGATCAAAGATGGGGGGTAGCGAGAGAGTCTTCGTACCTAGCTAGCTGTCGCTCGTTGAACTCCAATTCCGTTTCACATTCGAATCGTAACAGCCCCGACCTCGTTACTCCCGTGAATGCAACCCTTCAAGAAAAGGTGGGGGTCTGATCTTCCGGCAGCCACTCAGTAATTGCAGCTCGGCTGCCTACTTCCTTTTTTGACCCCGCCTCCCCGCTCGAGCTCTTTCCTCCGCCACGTGCACAACTGCAGTCGGCGCAATTGAACTTGAAACAACATGACATCGCAACACAATGAAAGCGGCAATCGGAATGGTGGCCACGATGGCTCCGAACACATGGAGGCGATTGAGCCAATCCCCATCCCCGAGGAGACGACCCCGCTCCTTGAACGCGTCGATACAACCGCGTCAGCGCGTGTATCGACGGCGGCATCGCCTTCGCTGTACCCGTACGCCCTCATCTTCGTCCTCGTCTTGATCATACTCGCCGATGTCAGCGGCTCGCTGCTCGACACGCCCGAAGTGCGGCTGCTCGAGATGGCCGTCTGCCGCGACTACTACCGCGTGCACGACCCCAGCGTGATCGGCCCACCGCCACTCTCCTATGTCGACGAGAAGCTCTGCAAGACGTACGAGATTGAGACGACGCTCATTTTCCTGCGTACCAAGAAGGCGATGCTAGGCTTCATTCCGGGCATCCTGCTAACAATCCCCTACGGCCGTCTTTCCGACCGGCACGGTCGCAAACCTGTGCTGTTTCTCGGGATACTCGGTCAAACATTAGCATATTTCTGGACGCTTTTGGTGTGCTACTTCCACCAAACATTCGACACACGCCTCGTGCTAATCTCGCCGGCCTTTCTCATTATTGGCGGCGGCTCCCGCGTTCTGTCGGCCGCCGTGTACTCGGTCGTTGTCGACGTCGCCCCCGAGGATATGAGAACGACCGTGTTTTACATGCTCGGCGCTGGCGCCATCGTCTGTGATGTTATCATGGCTCCCATCGGATCTTGGCTCCTTGAAAAAGACCTCTGGTTGCCATTTCGATTTAGCTCAGCTATCTTGATTTTCGCTGTTGTCATGACGCTGTTCATGCCTGAGACCTTAGCAGCGAAGAAACGCATCCCTTCCCCTGATATACCCGAGACACGACCTGCCGAGCCCGAGTCCGAGCCCCAAAGCACCTGGCAGAGGATCCTCACTTCTCTCCGAAACAACGCCAACTCCGTTACATCCGCCCTTAGTGTCGCTTGGGCCACTCGCGAGCTTCGACTTTGCCTCCTTGTGGTTTTCCTATTCACGTTCAACCTCTCCAGCGGAGCCCTCGCTATAGTCTACACGTCGGTTTTCCTCAACTGGCCGATTTCGCGGGTTGGATACATCATCTCCGCCAACGGGATGGTGACACTGGGCGTTCTGATCATGCTTGCTCTTCTCTCTCAAGTCCTTGAGCGCCGGCACGGTGTGCGGCCATTGGCCCTTGATGTCAACGTTGTCCGCGTCAGCTCCATCGTGCTGGGCGTTGGCGGTCTGTTGATGGGCCTCCCTTTCAAGTGGACCATAATAACGGGTAGGTAAATTAACAACTAAGCGAGCCTTAAACCTTTTATCTGACATGATGGTAGGATACATTCTCACGGGTGGTGGATACGGCCTTTACCAAGCGATGCAAGGACTTTTGGCATCGTACGGCGATAGGACTCATACGGGCCAGGTGTATGCCACAGCTGCCCTGATCGATTTGGTGGCGAGAATGGCTGGGGCTATCGCATACTCGAACCTCTTCCAGTGGGGTTGGCAGCTTTTGCCGCGGTGGGGAGTAGGACTGCCGTTTTTTATTGTATCGGTAAGCATTCCCCCTTTCGCCATGGTGCATATGTGTGCTGACAAGCAGCTAGCTGCTCAATTTCTTGATGCTATTCGTAGCATTTCTGTTGCCCACACAAGTACCAACAGCGGCGTAGACGGCATGACCACGGCGCCTCTTGGACAGTTTATACACATGAACGAAATTCAGAACCATGATTTAGTCGTTTCCGGGTGATAGATGTACATGACGTATAGCGAGCCGTATGGTTCGTCAACGATGCTGTATCGCGGGTATAGCACGGCTAGCCCTTCACCCCCACGAAAAGGAGCCACAGGCTGACCACCAACCCCCCCGCGGCTCACCAGTTGTGTTTCAAGTTGCTGCGCGGGTGATACTAATCATCCGGAGTAAATCGTGATCCGGATACCACCCACCTTTCCCGGTCTGAGTGGGTAAACAAGTACGAACAACATGCACCACGCCGCAAGCGGTCGTGGGATTGGGATATGGAGACTCGACCAGGTCTTCTGTGTGCCCTGGTGGGCATCGGCATCGTACCCATATCTGACGAACCTACATTGTCACTCAAGGGCATTGATACCTTCTTCTTCAGGGCACTGTACCGACCTGTAGTTAGATTCCCAGGCCAGGCATGCAACGGGAACCAGCCTCGTAAGCTCGAATACACTCTCCGCCTACCAGGCTACCACAGAGGCGACAAGACGCCAGCTCGACGAGGCATCAAACTGGAGCGCGCAAGGAACGCAAGCGAGTTGTTATAAGAGTACGCTGTCGCCCGCAGTTCTTCTCTCCTGTACCTCATCCCCAACACCACAACCACATTAAGAAGCAAACTCCGCATCACACCGCTTCACACCCACAATGCAATTCGCTCAGTACGTTGCCCTCGCCCTCGCCCTCGCCGCAGGTCTCGCTACTGCAGACCCAATTCCACAGCCCGGCACCTCTGATGCCCACGTGGGCACGCTCGCCGACCGCGTAAGTCCAACCCTCATCCAACCGAGTTCATCCCGCCTAAACTCCGGGAGCTAGATACCATACCATACCTAGATACCTCCTACCTCGATAGCTAACAAACTCGACAGGCCGTCGGCCAAGGCCGCCGCGTATGGACTTGCAACGAGGACTGCTCCTTCACCATAGACGGCACAACCATCACGGGCAACACCTGCCAGGGCCTGTGCCAGGTTGTGTCGCAGACGGCAACACAGTGCAAGACTACCCAGGAGGGTGGCATGCTGCAGTGCACTGGTCTGTTGGGCGTCGATGCGCCGACGATGCGGGGCCTGTGCTCGACGAACTGTGGCTGTGTTTGTGCCTTTGAGCAGTAGGTGGTGGTCTTTTTTGTTTGTATGCCGGATTCGGGAGGGCAAGGGTGGGTTTGGCGGCAGATTCGGTGGGTATGCGGCTTCAGCTTGTCTACCGTATGATGGAGTACCTGGTATGTCCGGCGCAATTTCCTAGCAAAGAGAGGCCGTGATAGGGGAACTATCTTCAAAGTCTTCAAACTTGGGTATTTAGCAGTGTGTCGCGCTGCCCATGCACATGTGCTCTTGGCATCAATTTTGCTATACCCTTCTGGCTACGATTTGGGACTGAATGCCCCGGCTGGAATTGCTTCTGGGGAGTCGTTGGATAATTCTAGCAGGGTTTTCGTCAGAATTATGACCAAACTTTCAGACAAGCGGGGGTAGACGTGGACCCAGTAATAAGGGAAATTCCATCCCAGCGCGAGGTCCACAGGAATTCGCCGAAAAATTTCTCAGTCTAGCGAGGCAGCAGAGAGAGCGAACTTGGACTGAGAGTTCGATTGACCGGAGACGCGTTCCTATTCCAAGGGAGGTTGGTAGGAGAAGATAATTCGCCGAAAGTTGAACCCGCTAGATGAACACGCGCATCCAGGTCGCTGGCCATTATACGCCGGTGATGGATTCGAGTTCGATGCCGCGGCGTTCGGATTCCGTCTTGAGGGGGTCTGCTCCGGAGTCCAGCGCAGCAATCTCCCAGACCGAGACTTTCTTCGCCAAGTGTCGCGGATCGCGCTTGCCACGTCGGGTCTCGCTCGGTGGGTCTTCAACACAAATGCAACCCCTCCCGTTGAGTCGAATCTGAAACCACAACAACGAAAGCTCGTTGCGACGGCAGTGGCTCGCCCGCCTGAAGTCCGTGAAATACAGATGGACAAGTTCAAATATCCCACATCGCTCTGCGATTCAAGCCAGACGGAGACGATCCGACTCCTCGATCTGCATCCCGGCAGCGGGTCAACGCCAATCTCGTGCACACTACGAGAAGTCTCGCTTCTCACCGACCCACTCTCTCAGTACCGCGCCATCTCGTACTGCTAGGGAGAACCGCCGACTTCAAACAGCGACATCGTATGCGACAATTCGTTGCTGCACATCACTCCCAACCTATTCGATGCACTGCACCGCTTCCGGAGCCCGACCGAGGTCGTGTCGATCTGGGCTGACACAATATGCATCAACCAGGGCGACCTGGACGAGAAGAACCAGCAGGTGCCGCTGATGGGCAAGATATACCAGCGGGCCCACGAAGTCCTAGTCTGGCTGGGGGCAGCTGATCACGACGAAACTACCGAGGCGGGACGCCAAATCACAGAGCTCGTTGGCTTTGCTCACGACATATCGAAGGAATTCAGCGTGCCGCTGCCCACTGTCCATTCGGCTTCCGCCAACGTCACCTCATCGCTGGCACTCAAGTTGGCGTGGAGTGGTGCTTGGGGGAGGCTTCGCGAGCGCAGCTCGGACTTCGCAGCGCTCTTGAAACTCCTTCTCAATCCGTAGTGGCGTCGGGTTTGGATCATCCAGGAGGTTGCACTTGCTCGGGGAAAGGTTTGGTTGCACTGGGGCCAGTCTACGTATGAGTGGACGGAGGTCATCTTGGCTTACTGCAGCTGGCGGGAGATTGCGCCCACTCGGGACGAGCTTAGCAGGCAGATGAAGAGTGTTGGCAGACTGAATACGGTAAAGGGTGCTGTCGACGCCAGTGGAATGGATGGGACCGAAGACGGAGTTGGCATCATGTGGTTGCTGCAATTGGAATTCGTCTTCTTTGGCCACTGATCCTCGAGACAAGGTGTGTGCCATGTTGGGGATGATGGCAGGGGAAATGATGAGAGTCCAGGACCATTCATCGACCCGGACTATAAGGTGGATATAGCCATCTTCTACCAGCGAGTGACAGAAAGCCTCATGGCGCGATTTCCGAGGCTGTATGCTCTGTCAAGCGTTGGGCTCGGGCACGCAATCGAAGGCGACCGAGTGCCTGGTTTGCCGTCTTGGGTGGTGAACTGGACGGCCACGAGAATCGCAGAGGTCACCGCGTTCGGTGTGTCAAAGTCCGACGCACCATTCAGGTCGGGGTATTTGGTTCTAGTGACCGGTGTCTTGCCAGCACGTATCCCAAGGTCTACGAGATCAACGGCGGGATTCTGAAGCTGGGCGGCTTGATCAATGACGAGATTGAGGAATCGACAGATGTTTTAATAGCAAGCCGTCTCCCAGAGTTAAACGGGTCCTCAAATCAGCGACTTGAGGACTCAAATCTCATCGCAAGACAGCATCAGGCTTACAAGATGTGGGGGCACCAGGAGGGTGCGAAGTATCCCCCGACCGGAGAGGATTCTCTTGAGGCAATTTTGGCCACTATATTTATGGGCAACCTTCCAGAGCAACTCCGCTCTACCAAAGCCAAGAACTTCTTCAAGGGATATTTCTCCATGGCGGCTCAGCTCTCGTCACTAGAGAACTCCTGGGTCGGCTGATCCTCGCAGCGTTTTCGCAATGTTAGAGTTGCCATCATCGGGGGAGTTTCTGTGACCAAGATGGCTGTGGGGGGGATGATGGACGGCCTGGATGTGGAAGAAATAACAGGGCTCAACAAGGTGCCGCCAGGGACGTGGATGGTCGATCGGATCCCCTTCAGAAACTCGGCGGGGATATATCGGGCTTTCCAACTGCCTGCACGTTCGAGCGGGTGACTGTATCGTCCTCGCTCGCGGAGGTGCTACTCCGTTGGTGCTGCGGAAGTCAGCAGATGTTGGCTTGTGGAATCTTGTCGGGGATTGTTATGTTCATAGCGTCATGAATAGCGAAGCCTTCGATATTGACGCGTGTCGCAAAATTCGCATTGCTTAGGTCAAGCACATAGCATGGTCTTGGATACGATCAACGAACAATGGCCAGCGATTTGTACAAACTGTGCAAGCTCAGCCCCGTCGCAGGTCTTACCCGTCTCCTCCATCTTCACCCAGAGCCTCGCGTCCGTCGTCGCCGATTTACGGTCCCACACGTCCGACCGGATCCTTTGGGCAGACGCCATGTGCATCAACCAGACCGACAACGCCGAGAAGTCCATTCAGGCTCGCCAGATGCCACAAGTCTATCGATCCTCAGGCCGCACCGTTGCCTACCTCGGGCGCGCCACGGATGGGATGCAGGCTGCTCGAGGGAAGCGCAAAATCTAGACCGAAGGGATGTCCATGATGTGGCATATTCTGGGGACATCAAAGCATTCTCAGTGCCAATGCAATAATTTCAGCTCCTGCACCACGCGGACGATTGCCATTACCAAACGTCTGTCTTCGCTAGACCACACCCGGAAGTTCAGCTCCGGAGCTACAGCAAGCCACCAAGCCTCGCAGAAATACCGTGTCCCCATTCGTCTTGAAGTGGCCGTATTTTCAGCGCCCGGGCACCCTGACGAATGCCTAGACAGACGCACATGCAACAACCTGCAGGCATTGGGGCCAACGAATCGGCTTCCCAGCGTGCCTCCGCTTTCCAATCGCTGAACCAAGTTTGTCTGCAGATCACATAGTACCTACGGCGTAGAGATAGCCATGTCACTTCGTTTGAGTGGTCGTTCAGCTCCCAGTTCGCCTAAGCTGATCCCCTGAATCTGCCTTGGATGCTTGGCCCCAATATGGGGAGTTGGCCTCTGTGATGTGAACAAAGTTATCAAGTCGATGTTCCGCAACTTGCATCCTATTTCCAGTCCCAGGGAAAACTACCTTTTTTGGCTTTTACGTGCTGATTTCAGCTCACGGTCTCAAGATGGCAACTGTCACGTCTGTGCAAAAGCCCGAGGAAGTTTAGCCGCTGGAGGAAACGGGGCCGGCATTGACACCGCTTGTATTGGGACGGCCAGCGCCCGAATTAGAAAGCGATAAGGGACCTCGGTATCTTGGAGTGCCGACCTCGAAAAGTCGGGTCGACAATCCGGATCTTGTCGCAGCGCTTGCATTAGTTGCTTGTCTCGCGGCAGGCATTGCGATAATACACCCTGGCTTGCCTTACGCCGCGAAACTAGGTACCAGCAACCAAATCGTCGGGCTCGGATTCCTGCTGGGAATTATCAACCAGTGTCTGCTACGAGTTTCGCCGTTCCTGTTCATCCTCTTGGAGGCGCGGTCCGGCCACACCAGGCTCCAAAACCTAGCGGCCCTTCTCAACTTGTCACCACTGGCGAGCCAGCTAGCTTGGAAATGGAAGACGCTTCTGACGCTCCTGGCCGCCTTACCGCTGGTGTTGAGCGTATCTTACAAGCAATTCGGCGGAGGCATAGCGACAACCGAAGCGGAAACAACAATGTCAGAATTCGCTCCGGCCGCACCACCAGGGTTTCAGTCCTGGCTTGTGAGATACTCGATGGTTGAGGACTTCGGCAGTCCGATTCCAAGGTTCAATGCAGTATTAGTAAACTTCACCGCCCCGTTCTTGGATACGGCGGGTGATTTGGCCAATATCCCACCAGCCATGCCGCCATATACAAGTTCAACAATGCGTACAGGAGTGTCATTGCGCATGCAAGCTTGACTGCTGACGACCTCGCCTTGTCGTGGGACGGTTCGTGGGTACTCACTACCACGATGCCAACACTAGGTGGGGGAGAAAACGACCAAGAGACACTTTGGCGCTATTTTCTGCCTCTCACGATGCGTTTCGACTTGAGGAGACACAACTGCACCGCGACTTGGAAGATCACGCGCACGTCCATCGAGCTTGAGTCGGCGGACTGCGATCGGGATCCTCTCGACGCCGACTACCAATATTACGACAACTGTCAGCTGAACTTGAAGGGAACCTTTGGGTAGAGCATCACCGACTATATCGGCGACTTTGCAAGTTTTCGGAACCTATCCCACTGGAAGATACCTACCAACGCCGCTGTTTTTGCCGCTGTGTTCCAAGCAACCATCGCAGCGCTTGAGGGATTCGTAACTGTGCAGATCAGCGGTCCACGATGGAACACCAAGAACAACACAACACTAGGCCTGGATAAGGATCACTACAACGAAACATACATGCAAATGCAGACCATCACCCGGGATGTTCCTACCCTCAGGGCAGACTGGGGGCTTTATTTTATTCTCGCCTTACAGCCAATCGTCACAGTGTTGGCTCCTTTTAACTGTGCTCTTGCTTTTCCCAACGCCCATTTCACGCGATTTTGGACTTGTCTCGTTGCTAACAAGTGCTGATAAGGACAGCCTAGATGTTCTGAAGGGGGCTGGGTTCGGCGGAAAACTCAAAGATCCTGTGGGTGTCGGTATCAAGGTGTCGCGTTCCGACGCCGAGGCCAGGGGAAACACTGTCAGCTACTTCATCGACGGATCAGGCTCGAAGGGTGGTATAAGGCAAGGCGAGATTTATCAGTAATTGGGATAGTTTGGATGCGTCACCACTTGGCTCGGCACCTTTGATTTGGCACCGATTCGAGTTTGTTTACCGGTGTGTTGAACAATCCGGAGCGTTTTGACAATCCAAATCTCGTTCCTACGCAGCACCTTTTCTCAGTCCTTCCTCAACTCCCCAGACTGCCGCAGGAGCGGCGGCCGAAAACCGCATGTACACTGGCCGTCCTTGCATGTGCCACCAGGGAATCCCGAATTCCTGCACCAAGACTCGCAGATCGCTGGATCCTTCCCTTTGCATATGCACTGGCTGTCCTTGCAACCCCCGCCCTCCAATCCCCGCTGTTTGCAAGAACCTTCGCACCAGTCATCGCAGTCATCGCGAAGGAAAGGCACAACTTGAAGCCTCCCGCATGTGCACTGGCCGTTCTCACATCTGCCGCTGCCGATTCCCCGGTCTTGGCAATGCCCTCCGCACCAGGACGAGCAGTCATCGCGAAGGGCGTGGTGCTGAGAGCGGGTTGATCCTGCAGGGTGGAAAAGGGGGTCGTCAGACTTTTGAACAAGTCGAACACTGGCGGGTTAGGTGGTACTCACCAGGAGTTGAGATGTCTTTTTCGGTGATAGTAATCACCCAAGGGACAGCGAGAGTGAAGGGCGCAAGAGCGGCCAAGACGATCCAAGTT
>Ga0247760_1000346_pt1 | contig 51209 bp, 59 predicted proteins | sample UWRJL171409R4_FD_179936 | JGI IMG/M metagenome (GOLD analysis project Ga0247760, IMG submission 179936) | Plant litter microbial communities from Arlington Agricultural Research Station in Wisconsin, United States - UWRJ-L171-409R-4 | ecosystem: Environmental > Terrestrial > Plant litter >...
CGATACACTCCCCCAACCGCCCACCCTCCTCCCCCAAAGCTCCACCAAGGCCTCCCCGACCGCGATCTCTTCACCCCCTCCTACCACATCGCCAACCACGTTAAAGACCACTCCCTCTCCGGCGGCACTCTCTACACCAACCTTACCAACTCCGACGGCACCCATCAATACGACACCCACAACCTCTACGGCCACATGACCGCCACCGCCAGCTACACCGCCCTGCTTTCCCGCTCCCCAGCCCTCCGCCCCTTCGTCCTCACCCGCTCCACCTTCTCCGGTACCGGCGCCGTCGCCGCCCACTGGTTCGGTGACAACGCCTCCACATGGAAGCATTACCGCACTGCCATCCGGCAGCTCCTCGCCTTCGCCGCCCTGCACGCCATGCCCATGGTTGGCTCTGACGTCTGCGGTTTCAACGAAAACGCCACAGAGCACATGTGCGCGCGCTGGGCCGCCATGGGCGCCTTCCAGCCCTTCTTTCGAAACCATGCCGACATCACCGCGCTGGACCAGGAGTTTTATCGCTGGCCTGAGGTTATCGTCTCGGCGAAGCGGGCGATTGACGCGCGGTATAGGCTGTTGGATTATGTGTATACGGCGCTGCACAAGGCGAGTCGTACCGGACGGCCGGTTGCGAGCCCGCTGTGGTTTGCGTGGCCGGGGGATGAACAGACGTATGGGATTGAGACGCAGTGGCTTTGGGGGGATGCGCTGGTGGTGTCCCCCGTCGTGGACGATGAGAGTCAGGATGTGACGTTTTATCTGCCGAGGGATGTGTTCTATGACTTTTGGACGGGTATTAGGGTCCAAGGGGAGGGAAAGGAGGTGCATCTCACGGGGCTGGGGTGGGAGGAGATCCCGGTGCATGTTAGGGGGGGAGCCATCATCCCGCTGAGGGTCGCGTCGGGGATGACGACGGCGGAGGTAAGGAGGCACAACTTTGAGGTTTTGGTCGCGCCGGGGGTGGATGGGACCGCGAGGGGGAGTCTGTATTTAGATGATGGAGTTAGTTTGGAAGTGGGGGAGAATAGGTCCGAGATTGAGTTCAGCTGGGATGGGGAGTTGTTTGTGATGAACGGGACGTTTAGATTTGGGGCGGATTTGGTGGTAGAAAAGGTTAAGATCCTGGGAGAGGATGGGGCGAGGGTAATGAATGGGACATGGGTGTTGAGGAAGGGGTTCAGTTTCCGGTTTTGATGATCTGGCTTGGAGTATCCGCCTGGAATACCTGGTATTTTGTCTTGAGTTTTTAGCATAATGGGATGAGTCCGTGGTGGCGGGCTGGGAGTAGGTCAGCCGCGGCAGCCCAATCGTATTGTTATTGCAAACTTTTCGCAACCCATTGCATGGAGCTACAAAAAGAAAAAGATGCAATGGATGATAACGGCAAAAAACATACAACACCAGGAATTCGCTGGTCGTCACCGACCCAACTACTGACCTGGCCCTCACTGGTTTATCGATGGGAGAGCGGACGGGATCCCGAGTTCTCCAATGGGTATGGTCGTATGTGTCAGCCTGTTGTTTGGACTTGAATAAGGAGGGAGTCATGACTCTCACGCAGATATCGACTATCAGTACCTACAGATGAAGCTGAATGTTGCTGCCTCACTGGATTTCCAACATGGAGACGCAAAATGAAGCACAAAAACAGTCATTGTTGCTCAGGGTCTTGACAAAGGATAAGAATAGGGCGGGGGTGTTCAAGGTGACCCGGCGGAAACCACAACGGGGTCGGGCAATCAACTATCCATTACACAGAAGGGGTGGGTTGTTTAACAGGTCTCCGAGGAGGGGGTGAGAGGTTGATATCCTGCGCCGGGACGGTTGCCAAGAACCCACTTGTATCCATTCTGGACAACAGACCTGGGCTGGTACCGATATATGTATGACGGACTCCCAGGATAACAAAGACTAGAGCTTGTGAGTCGTAGGGGTACTCTCCCGGACATTCATACTTCTTTTGGCGTGGTGAACTTGGCATCACAGTGTCACTCACGCCAAGCATCCTTCCGGAACATAGTTGCAGCCCCAGTGTGTGGTTTACCCCGCGGGTGGTGAACAGTGACCGCCTCGCTTGTCAGCCAAGACGAACTTCTTATTTTACCGTCCTGCGGGGGGTACAGGAATAGCAACCTACGTAGGGATTGCAATTTGTATAAAGGCTTGATGGTTGCCAGACTCAAGTGGCTAGATATTTTTCATCATCATTCACACTTTGATTCACATCTTCATACCCTCAAACACACCTACGATCAAAATGCAGCTCCCCCAGCTCCTCTCCCTCCTGGCCATCGCCTTCATCAGCACCGCCGCAGCCACGCCCGCCCTCGAGCCCCGTGGCGGACGGCCCTGCAGTCTCTCCGATCCATCCGCCGAGCCCTGCCCGTCCCAGTGGCCGGTATGCATCAAGTTCCCGTCCAGTTGCAAGTCCAACTGCGCTGGCATCTGCGTCTCGGCATAACTTCCATGAAGTACAAGACCGATATCGCCACTCCCAAGGGTGAGTGATCCATCTTATCAGATGATCTGATAAAATTTCGACAGACACTTAACGTGAGGCTAATGCAGTCAGACCGCGGAGCACAGGTTCCAAACGGTGCTAGAGCCAGGGGTGATTGGGCTGTGGACAAAAAGACATGCGGGAAGGGGGCTTGGCGAGAAGGGGTATTCTCAAGGGGTCAGTGTTTAACAACATGGCTAGGTCGGCCAATGATTTGACAAGCCTTCATTGCTATTTACACAACTGAAAGTGACGCTATCTATCTGGTAGAGCATCATAATGATATCGCCCAGGGCGATCATAAATGGCATCCGTCCCTCTGTTTTGTCCGTGGCTCTGCTCGCGTAAATTTCCCTACCTACCCTACGTTCCCAGGATCGCCACCAGGAACGTATCATTTGCTGACGACAACGTCTGATCTGCAAGGCAAGAGCATTTACCCGGCTACCTTGACTAAATGTGGACCAAGCTCCAAGTCTTCCGAGATTCCCACGCCCTGAACAGTTCTGAATACGACGTATACTAGCTCTCAATCTTCCCCACGTTACCCTCACCCATCATATCCTGTCTTGGCCCCTCCGATCCCGGCTCGTGGTCAATGACACCGCGCCGTCAATGGAGGGTTAGTACCACCACCACACATCACGTCCCCCTTCCCGACACCAATGCAACTTGATATGGATGAGGGGCCGGTTTCTCCGCGGGGTCATGTCCCAATCCCCTTGGCGTTGTCGGACGCCGTCCAAGATAGGACTAGAGCGAGGAGATTTTCCATCTGATTATGCGGGAGGGCCAGTTCATCACATCTGATTATGCAGGCCAAGACAGCCGCCGCGCTGTGGGGACTTTTGTTCATGAGTGCGCACGCTTTCATGAACTCCATTCCTGTTGTGAACAAAAAGTAAGCTGCAGGCGGGGCGAAGGAGGAGGGAAAACCCGGTCGCATTGACCGGAGCGCGTAAAAAGCAAGGGTACCTATGAAAAAGGGCAGGATAGCCGAGACCGGATCGTAAGCCGGAGGAAATCGAAGCTATCCTGGGGAGAAGATGAAGGTGTGCAAGATGTCTTGACATTGGACATTGGTTTGTGATGCTGTGGCAGTCCATTCAATGGCGTATTATTCCCGCTCCCTGTCCTGTCGACATCAAACCAAGCAACGACGAAAGCGTAACAAAAATACGAAGCGCATATAAACTTTATTCTGTTCAAGTTAGTTAATCAAGGAGAGCATCTTTCCACGTCCAGTCACTTTCACTGAAAGTTCTCCTATCACAACCGCCGCTAAGCCCCTGATAGATGCCCCCACTCACCTCCCGGCTCCGGTCTTCCAGGATCATTGGGGCACCGCCCTCCTTCCCATCCCCTGTATCAGTCCCTTATTTCTCCCCTTCTAATCACCCGGACTGTTCGGGTTCTGGCCCCAACTCGATTCCCGAGCGCTACCGGTACCATCCCAGTCACCACAGTTCGCGCTCGCCGGATTCTGCACGCTCTGCGAGTTCCGTGGTACAAATAGTCCGGTTTCTTAGGTGGTCAGTGGGCTAGAGGGCGGGAGTAAGCGGCTATGGATGTAAAGGTGACGGCCACCTTAAGTTGTGCAGATCCCGAAGCCACCCCACGAGATAGGGGCTGTTGCATCGTGCTCCATCAAGTATCACATCGTGATGCGAGGTCCGCTGGCTCAATGGCAGAGCGTCTGACTACGATTTAAAGTGTTATCAGGAGGTTCCAGGTTCGACCCCTGGGTGGATCGAACGCCTATCTTTTTGCTCCTGTGGACTATTGACTACTGTGGAGACATATCGTGGTGGAGGTGAGCTGGGTGTTGCGAGTTGTTTGATGTGGGGCAAGCCAATCTGCGCCAACGATGGGGGAAGGCATTTGCTGGTGACTAAAATTGAATTTTAGCAAATTGAACCTCATTTACTGATGGAAATGGCCTCTGAAGTGCGCAGCTTCGGTAGGCTGGCAGTCTGGTACCGCAATGGCGCTGTCTGGGGCAGTCCTGAGCCGCCCAGGGCATCGGGTTGTGACCATGGTGATGCCGGTCGGTGACGGGAAAAGATTTGAGTGCCACGTACGAGAGGATGACGGCAGTCGGCTCACGCTGGCACCAGGGCGTGGCTTGGCGCTATCCATCTCAAGTTGGTGTTGATAACGGCACCACGGCTGGGGTGGTCCGGAGAAGAAGGGATAGTTGAGCAGAAGTGAATACAGGCCCTAGAGGAATCTATGAGACCATAGGCAGGAATTTCGCGTTGTGCATAACTTGACGTGAAATCGCGCGAGGACGTTGAGGACGGTGAGGACGGATTTTGCAGGATGGCAGAATTGTAACTGAGCGGGTCTTTGAAGGGAATTGGAGGAAAACACTGCCAGGACGCACTTTAAGGGAAAGCAGCAAATGGCAACATTTTAACGGTTCACACCTGGCAGCGTTCCTCACCATTTTTGCAAGGGTTGACCTTACTAAAAGCCAATTGCAGACAGATCCTCGTCAAATAAATAAGACAATTGCATCTATGGTATCTAGTTTCACATTCACATTCGTTTTACATAGCAGCGTCCGTATTCAATACACAAGAATATTACATCCCCCGACCCCACCCTCTCACGTCCGCCGCACTTCAACACCCTTCGAGACCACCAAACCAGTGATGCTGCCAGACAAGCTTCTCCCATCGCTCGATTCCTCATGCGAGTTTTTCTTCCCTCCCCTCGACGGCATCGCAATGTCACGGTCCCTGCCCCGCAATTTGCTTCCTCCCGTGACAATTGTCTGGTTGCCAGTCATGCGCGAAATCCGATCAGCTGTGCCGCCCTCAGTGGTGTCCAGCTCGTAACTTTCTGTCGAGCCCAAGATCCGCGGTAGCATGCGGCGGAAAAGGAGGCGGAAGCTGGGGAGACAGGGGCAGATAACACCTACGTCGAGCTCGATGACAGACCAGACGGTGACTGCGACGGTGTCCACTGGGATTGAGTTAGCGGATGAGCGGGGGGGTTAGGAATCATTGGGGTTGCGAACTTGTTGGGTTGTGCGTCCTTGTGAACTCGTTGATGGTCTTGAGCCGGATAACACTGACGATCATGACGCTGTACCGGTCTGTTAATTCTCGTCCAACTCGGACTACATAGGGGTGGGAGTGAGGAACGTACCAGGTGCCGACGCTGAACATCAACCCTCCCATGAGTTTTTTCTTCCAATGCAGGTTCAGAGCTAGAAGCTGGGGGAAAGGTATCACCAGCAGCCAGACATCAAATGCAATGCCTGTCGTGGCAGCCAACCATGCCAGGAGGTTGGCGTCTCCGCATTGTTTTGGACCGTCCCATCCTGTCCAGTACATATTGACTGGGTTGCATTGAAAGACCACGGCGAAGAAGAACCCCAGATTGTAAAGAACGTTGAATACCATCGTCCAGCGGAGAATACTGTGGAGTTTACTCGTCGGGCTCGGTGGGAAGACACGAACGTAGAAGAGAATGATGGAAGCCCTTATCAGGAAGCGGGTGGCTGTGTAAAACAGCATGTTGATAAAGAAACTCTGAGATCTTGTCAGCCACAGCTCGTTCACGGTGGAGGGATTGGGTACCGTGAGCTCACTCTTATTAGTTCAGTAATGTGTTCTGGGTCGACGAGCCAAACATCTTTGCCCAACCCCCAGTTGACGGCTATGTCTGGCATCAGTCTTGTTGGAGGTGTTACGTTCAGCGGCCAACTCACAGTGAATGGAAAGAGCAGTGAAAGCAATGCAACCTCCCTGTGTCATTCTTCAGTCCCCTTCGGGTTCCAGAGGTGTTTGGCCGGCGTACCATTGCGAAAAGGTTGAACAAGTCATCCCACCAGAAGTAGGCCTGCGTCAGGACACGGGCCAGGACTCTGAGCAAAACCGCAAGCCCAACGAAGCCAATGAAGATGGCGAGAACCGGCGTGATGCTGTTGTCCTGCCTGACTGGATCATTGCAAAGCAGGGACGTAATGTTCTTCGCCGCTGTATCGGGCATTAGCATTGCAAGATGGTGGCGCGTGAGGGAGTTCGCTCACATAGAACCTCTCGGATTGTGCATTTGGCTTGGACACATGCGGTTGTGCCAAACCTGAGGGCATCGCTAGGACAGAGACACTTGATATCGGTCATGTTGCACCCAGATGCTGGGACTGTGCTCTCGAAGCAGCTGAGCTAAAGGTTGAATAGGCCTGGTCAGTTTCCGGTTGCGATCGCTGGTGGAAATACACGCAGAATTCCACTTACTGCGCATGGAGACAGGCCGGCCAGGACCGAAGAAAGCGAAAGAGGCTCCGAGTTTGCGACCACCACATTTGACATGGCGAAGAGACACAGGCCCGCGGCCAATGCCGTCTTGACGAAACCCATGATACTCGAGGATCCAGACCGAGTCACTCCGAACTTCCCGCGAGATCAGGGAAAGCGGGACCTGAAGCCCCAAGTCGCCGCGTGGGTGAGTGGCGGAGCTGTTCATCTTTAACAAAACAACCCGCGTGCCGATTCTGCGGGGAGTTCTACGGCTAGGGTACCGTCTCCACGGTTTCCATGTCTCCGGTACGGATTCGGGCGGACCCCGGGCGGATCGGGTGGGCCGAGAAGATTTGCCGATCGGCCATGATTCCTCAACGGGGTAGCTGGCGCGCAGGCGTCATCCTCAGCTGAGGCGAGCTAGAGAGCTCCGTTTCGCGGTGGATGCAGCATCCATTGGCCCTCGATCCTGCGATGCGTCCGGGCCAGCCCTGTGGCAGTGCCATCGGCCAGGGGCTGGAACAAAATGAGCAAGGAGGACCGAGGCATCGGGGCCCACTCCCGTGAAAATCTCAAATGCTGTCGGGGCAGGATTGGGTGGGATAGAGCGAGAAGGCCTGGGACAGGAGCCCATAGCGGCAAAAAAAGATCGCGAATTGTTGAGAGACTATTTCAACTACAGCATTAGCACCTGTCACCCGTAATTCGACGTATGTTGCTTTAACGTTGCGGCGTTGGCAACATGCGGCTCTCTGGATGCGTGGCCGTGGGTTTCAGCACCTCGACGACGGGCCAGGAGGGAAATTACCTAGGGCACGTCTTCTCCGGATCTAACGATGGCGCTAGCGGTGAGAATGGGGTGGAGATAGCAGGCAGACCCTGCCACGTTTTCTGTGGCATGACTGGCCACACTTGGCCAGATGAAGAGATAGATCATTGATTTCCACGGGTAGAAGCCAACGATCAAGGTCTGCACGAGCGGAAACGAAAAGCGTCCCTCTTCTAGGCCTTGGGGCGATCTTGCAAAAATGGCAGGTGCAAAGGATTGATACCCAACAGCAGGAGGGGCACTCTCACCTGAATCATGCGTCGCGACTCGCAAAGGGATGAACCTGCCCCACATTCTCATGGTGGGATGGCAGCCTGTGATGGGGCGATCGAGAGCAAAACGCTAGAACCTTGATTGATCGTGATGATAGCATCCACAACGCTGCTCAAACATCGGTGGGGAAAGCAGGAGTTGCGGAAACGGAAAATGCGTGCTGACAATGCATATACAAATCGATCGTCTTTCGTTTGTTTTCTTACTAATAGGGGGCATACCACAACGCATGTTACGGTCGTAGGTGGCTATGGCGTCAGCATTACCCCTGGCCCACTGCCGAGCGACTAGAAGACATTGCTCAACTTTGGCGGGCCGGGCATCGATAGTCGCAAATTGCGCTGCCAGCTGCCCGTCCGGCGATGCTGACCACACGTCAGTGACGAGCTGCTGGTTGTTTTAGATTCGTCTCCCGGACCTCTTCCCACCGCCGAGACCTAATTCCCGTCCCGAAGCCCCGCCTAGCGCCGCTTCGTCGCAGTCTGGCGCCGATAACTAAGGGTGCGTGCGGTCCTTGATACCGCAGCATGATTCCGCAGGGGCGCCGGCCTCATTGTCTCGCTAATGAACTTGGAACAAAACATGGCATTTGTCCCGGCAGTCAAGCCGGCAGAACATACGAGGCAACCTGGTAGCGCACGAACCATGATGCTACGGCTGAGTCCTAAATCTCAATTTATTTGGGGTCCTTGGATCAATAGATTGCTATCGAGATAACCGGCCAACCGGTTTTCTTTTCCTGGTTGCAAGTCGCTCCGGGTCAATCTCCGGGCCCACCGGACCGGGGCGGGGGACATACCCGACATCCAATCCTGGACGGAGATACGTGGAAAATGGGACACGGAGCTGGGAATTAATCGCGAATGATGTTCTTCATAGTGTCGCTAAATCATCAATCATCGTGACCTCCGAGGTTGAAGGCCTGTATAGTGTGTACGTAAGCGTTGCGCACCCTCGTGTAGGACTTTCTAGATTGGCGGCTCTGACATAAAGACGGCGGGGGAAGGAAAAGAACGCATTTTCCACAATGAAGGTACCAAATCGTACATATCATACAAACTTGTCAGGTTTGAACTTTAGTGTTGGCAGTGTTTTGCATAATCGCGATGAACGCCCTCATTCTTGCCTCCTTGGCTGTGAACTCCATTGCCGTAAGTTGGGATTTGTAGCAAACATCCTTTTCTGCCAGAAACTGATGGAAATGAAGGCAGGCACAGGACCATACTCAGCGGTATGTAAATCTAGTGGCTTGTTCTTTCACTCGCTCTGTTGCAATTGGAAATCTTACACTGCCAGTCATGGATAACCGATACCTCATTGCCCAGCCATGTCATCTACGCACCGACGAATCCGCCAGCTGGTCTCCGACTGCCAGTCCTCGTCTGGGGCCAAACAGGTTGCACTTACAACGGCAGAGTATTCGATGCATTCCTAACTGAGGTTGCGTCCCACGGCATCCTCATCCTCTCCAACGGAACACCGAATGGCCCAGGCAACCCCAACGGAGTCGCCGAAACCGGAAGCCCAAACACCACGCTCCATCGAACTGGCATCGACTGGGTGACGAAGGTAGCCGGAACAGGGAAGTATGCCGATGTTGATATTTCGAGGCTGGCTGTCGCTGGCCAAAGCTGCGGGGGGATGCAGGCCTTATTTGTCTCCCCCGACCCGCGAGTTACGGCAATCGGAATATTCAACTCGGGCGTCATCAACGCATCAGACCCGCTGCCGTCTAAGACCACCAAGCCGATCTTTTACTTTCTTGGGGGGTCAACCGACATCGCATACACAAACGTAGGTTCCTGTTCTCTCTAAAGCTCTGAGAAGAGGGGGAAACCCCCTGAAAAGCGTGGCCGCTGATACTATATGCGCTCCTTCCAGGGCGAACGGGACTACACGTTCCTTCCCGCCACCACTCCGAAGTGGAAGGGAAATCTGAACGTGGGCCACATGGGGACGTACTCACAAGCGAATGGTGGCAAGTTCGGTGTCGCGGCCTCCAATTGGGCGAAATGGTTGTTGCGAGGGAATACCACGGCTGCTACCTTCTTCACCGGAACTGGTCCGGGAACTGCGAAAGGGGATGGCTGGAATACTGTCAGCGAGAGCTTGGATGGCGTCGAGGTTTCCAGCCTCAACTAGGTCAAAAGTTCTGTTTGCGAAAGTGTCGGATTTGGACGACTGATGGAACTCAGAGTACTGTTCAAGTAGGAAAGCAGGTATTCCGTCTCGACGCTGACATCAAGGAGGCAAGTATCATATCGAAAGTTTTGGTTCAGCAACATCCATCTGGCCGTTTTTGTGAGTTGTATTACGTGCCGATGATCATAGATTGGAAGGAATGCCACCATCCTATTCCGGCATCTCGTACTATCGCAACCCCGTGATAAGACCACCTGAAACTGTTAGTGACTGATAGCTAGGGCGGTGTTTCCCCGCGATTTGCAACTCACCTTCCAATCTAGGCGACACTTCTGATTGGCTACGATGACTACTCTAATTGCGCAATGCCCCACCGTCAGCGGCACGGTCTCTCCAACACTCCTGCTGAACCGCTGTTCTGTTTCACATCCGTCTTTCACCTCAACACACCATCGCCATCTGCGAAGACGAAGCCATGGATGCAAAGGACGCCCCACCCGCCTACAGTCCCTTTTCCCAGAACCCGCCCTGGAGGCGCGGACGAGTTCGCAGGGCGAAGGCATTCAGAGTCGTTGCGATCACGTGTCTTGCGTTCATCGCGTTCGCGCAGTGGAGACAGCTCTCATCCCCAGCCCCGCCAAGCGCAGACATCACAGTTCACGGTCTGTCGGTCAAGCGGTTGCAGGAAGACCTGGCTACGTGCAGCAAGCTGCGCAAGAAGCCCGAGGACCCAATTGGCGCCGGCCGGGACCGGAATGCCCGCTACATTGAAGGCCATGCGCCGACTCTGATCAAAAACGCGACCGTGTGGATTGGCGAGCCCGTCGAGGGGACGTCGCTCGAAGATGTACGCAATGGAAAGGGGTACCGCTGGGTCACCTCGGACGTCTACCTGGAGTACGGCCTCATCCAACGCGTCGAGGCCTCGATTGCTGCCTCCAGCGTCTCCAAAGATGCTATCGTTTTCAACGCCGACGGTCGTCCACTCACCGCCGGCATCATCGACATGCACAGTCACGCTGGCGTTGGCTCTCTCCCTGGCCTTGTAGGGAACGATGACAGCAACGAACTGTCGTCCGACATCACCCCTTACGTGCGGTCCATTGACGGCATCCAGGTGGATGACCACCAGATTCAGGTCATCAAGTCCGGTGGTGTCACTACAAGCTTGATCCTGCCCGGGTCCGGCAACAACATGGGCGGTGAAGCCTACGTCATCAAACACGCTGTCGGCAAGCCCGACGGCCGCAACGAGACGAGCGCGACTGACCTGCTCGCTGACCCAGACCGCAACTGGCGTTTCATGAAGATGGCTTGTGGCGAGAACGCAAAGCGCGTGTACGGGAAGTATGGCGAACATGGCCCGACAAGCCGAATGGGCGAGAGCTGGGAGTTCCGTCACGCGTTCGAGCAGGCCACCAAAGTCGTCCACGATCAGGATGATTGGTGTGACGCTGCAGCGGCAGGAGGTCTGGAGAACCTGAAAGGCTACCTGCCCCAGGAGATCCGTTGGGAATCGCTTGCGGCGCTGCTGCGTGACCAGGTGCGATTGAACACCCATTGCTACACAGCTCCGGATCTCGAGGCCTTCGTCGACCACACCAATGAGTTCAAGTTCAAAGTGAGGGCATTTCACCACGCGCATCAGACCTACTTGGTCCCGGACGTAAGCACTCAGCTCTTCTATCAGACGCCATGACTATAAAACTAACGTGGCCGACAGATTCTCAAACGCGCCTACGGAGGGGAACCGCCGGCCTCTGCGCTTTTTGCTGACAATATGTACTACAAAGCTGAGGCGTATGTTGCATCCGAGTATGCCGGAAAGATTCTGAACGACAACGGTTTGACCGTTGTCTACGTCAGTGACAACCCGGTCTTGAATGCCCAGCACGTTGTATTTGAGGCGGCCAAGGGTTACAGATACGGCCTTCCCTACCATGTCGCTCTGGCAGCCGTGACCACCGCACCGGCCGAGCTATTGGGATTTGGGAAGAGACTTGGCAAGGTCAAGTCCGGATTCGACGCCGATATTGTGGTATGGGATAGCGACCCTCTCAGCGTTGGAGCCGCCCCAGTTCAAGTTTGGATCGATGGCACAGCCCAGTTTGAAGACCCAGTGGAACTGAAGAAGCCAACCGCCAAACCAATCGTACCGGACGAGAAGCTCTCCGAGATTATTGAGGAGCCGGTGCTTCTGGACCAGGTGGCTTTCACTGGCGTGTCCAATATCCTGACCGCAGATATACCATCAACCGGCGCGCCTGGGAAAGTTTTGGTCTCGAACGGCAAGATCACCTGCGTTGGAGCTTGCGACGCTGAGTTGGAGGCTATGAAGACCGCAGCCAAATCCAAGTTCCCGGTTATAGAGCTGAGAAACGGTTATCTCAGTGGATCATTTACCGGCTTTGGTGCTACCATCGGGTTAAATGCAATCGATATGGAGGCTGGGACTGACAACGGGGATGACGGGGATGTCTTCAGCCGTGCCGAGGATGGCCTCCAGCTCGACGATAAGAAGTTACATGTTGCGTACCGATACGGCGTAACGAAGGCGATCTCGGCGCCCAAGTACGGGGGAGGGGGCACGCACCACGGAACCAGCGCCGGATTTCTAACAGGGTCGACAACCGCCCTCGAAAACGGAACCGTCTTCGCAAGCGACGTGGCCGTGCACTATACCTTTGCCCATGGTGAACGTGGGGGAGGCACTGTGTCTGCTTCCATTGGCGCACTGAGACGCAAATTGTTCGAAGCCGCTGCACTTAAGGAGGCTCCTGCGGACAAGTACTCCGAGAGTGCTTTCCTCCAGAAGGTTGTCAACGGCAGCCTGCCATTGGCCATCACCGCTCACAGCGCCGACATCATCGCATCCGTTCTCAAGGTGAAGGCCGCTGTGGACGCATCAACGAAATCATCCATCCGCCTGGTTATTCTCGGAGGCGCTGAGTCCTGGCTCATCGCTGAAGACCTCGCTGAAGCAAAGGTCGGCGTGGTCCTGTCCCCACTGCTCTCCTACAGAACCACTTGGGAGGAGCGCCGGGCACTGACGGGCGCGCCACTCACAAATGGCACAGCGATCGACCGCCTGCTAGATGCTGGCGTCGAGGTGGCCATTGGGCTCAAAGAAGACTCCCAGACGCGAAACCTAGCTCTTGATGCGGCAATTGCGTACAAGAATGGAGGCGGCCGTCTTAGCGAGAAGCGAGCTTTGAACTTGGTGAGCACGAATCTTTACAAGATTCTGGGAGTCAAGGAGCCAGGCGTCAAAGACGGGCATTTCGTGATACACGAGGGGAACCCGTTGGAGATCGGATCGAGAGTCAAGGCCGTGTCTGGTGGGAAGAGTCAAGTTTCTGTCTTTTGAGATGGTCTGTGTCTGCCATCCCTTTGCGTGCGATACACGAAGAATATCAATTTTTGAGAGAAAAGCGCGGAACACGTTATATGCACTATATATCTACTAGCTCCGCATATATCTGTCCTTCCACTTCCATACCTCTAGAGTGTCAAGTAATAGTACCTTGTCGCCTCATCATACTCCATCAACACCTCCGCCTCGATCTCGTCAGCATTCACCACAATCTGCTTCCACAAATTCACCAAGAAAGAACCTGGCAGCAGTGAGGGCGTAATAATTGCAGCCAAATACCTCCCCCCACGATCCTTCCCCTCTTCATCCTTACTCTCAACCCGCTTGCCCATCAGGTCACACACCCTCTCATCCACTGCCGACGCCGGACTCAGAATCATGGCGTACTTCTTCTCCCGCCAGTTGCACCCCAAGAAATACTTCTTAGGGTTATGCTGCACCACCATCCCCGGCCGAATGCGCTGCATGAACGGAATAGCCTCGGCGCCCTCCTCCGGATCAGCGCTGCAATCGAGCTTAACCTGCCTCACAGTTTCTGGGTCGAGACCGAGGTCGTCGTCGCCCTTGGCGGTGGTGCTGGGGCGTTGCTGCTGCGCGTCGACGTGGGCTTTCCAGAATTTTGTCTGGAAGGCTTGGGCTTGTTCGGGGGAGACGCCGGGGGTTTGGAGGCACCGCGAGAGGAATGAGGGGATGGGCAGGCGGAGGAGCTGAGGGCCGGATTCGGTGGGGGCGAGGAGGGTGGAGGAGATTGGGGGGGTTCCGGACTGGATGGGGGAGAAGGGGGTTAGTCACTGCTCTGGAAGGGGAGGGGGAGAGGTGGAGGGAGAAGGATGGAGAGACCAACGGGATGGGAGAGAAGGGTACATGGGAGAGGGGGGACGGGTAAAGCGAATGCTAGGGAGAGGGGCCTGTGGTAAAGGGAATGTGGCAGGGGAGGAGGCACGCACATTGGTATCGATCCATGCGCGGAGCTGCTCGTTGTTCCACGTCGCGGGGACATTGGGCTTGTATTCGACCAACTTGGCTTTGGGGACAACCACGCGGAGCATCTCAGCGTAGCGCAAGGTATTCTTGCTCGCGCCGACGTCAGCGAGACAGGGATTGACGCAGGCGACGACAACAGTCTTGCAGCTGCGGGCGCCGGCGGGGTCGAAGACGTGCTTGAGGGTCTTGGTGAGGGTGCTCTGGCGGAAGGGCACGTATGCGGCTTTCTTGGTGGACTTCCCAGTGGCTTGGATGTCGGCATCGACCATGGCGCGGCCGCGGATGCAGTCTTTGAGGACCGACAGGCTGGTGTTGATCTCGCGGGCTTCCTTCATGCGGGCTGTGTCGTGGTCCGAGCGGTCTCGCGCGGCTTCGGACCCGGCGAGATCGACGAGGTATAGCATGCCGTCTTCGGCGGCGGGGACGGAGGGGTTCTCGATTCGGATGCGACAGATGGCGTGGGAGCGGGAGGATGTGTCGTTCTTTTGGGTTGCTGCGGTGCGGCGGAGCGATGCGGCTGTTTCGATCTGCTCGATGAAGGAGTCCAGGGATGTTACGTTGTGCTCGAGCGCGCCGGCCATCTGGGAGGTGCCGAAGGAGTCCTCAAGGATGGAAATTTGCTTGCGGGTGTTGAGGAGGTCGTACGCCGCCTGGCCGGCAAGCTCGATGACGCAGACGTGTATCTTGCGCTCGCCCTCGAGTAAGCCGCCCATCAGGGTCTCGGCGACGTGGCGCTCAAGGCCAGAGACAGTGTATGTCTTGCCAGAGCCGGTCTGGCCGTATGCAAACAGCGTCCCGACGCCACCGCCCCAAGCCCAGGGAACCAGGGGCTTCACCAGACTTTCGTAGATTTCCGCCGTCGTCGCTTCGGAGCCGAAGATGCGGTCGACGGTGAAGTTGAAGGAATTGAGCGAGGGCGTGCCGCGAACTGACTTCTTCAGCTCGTGGAGATCGACAATGTTGGTCGCCTTCCGGGGGAACACGCCTGAGGGAAAGCCCTGGGTGGCTTCGTCTTCCAGCATGGGGCGGATTCTTGTGCTGACAACCATTTCGGGATTTCCGACCCCTGTGCTGTCGCCAGCGGCCTTCTTGTCAGGTCGCGGCTTGTAGGCCGCCACGAGCTTGTGGTAATGCGCGGCGTTGTCGATTAGAAACTGCTCCATGACTGCGATGGATGTGTTCAAAAAGCTGTTGGTTGTTCTGGGGAGAAAAGGGTTTGCTAAAAACTGAGCAGTCGACACAAAGCCACGCCAGTGTTTTTAAGCCCAGCGAGAACTTCAGTTTCGCTCGCCTGAATTGTCTTGGCACGGAAAGGTGATGCCTGTCCCGCCTTTTGCCTGAGCTTCCAATCAAAACAAATCCCAGCGTTGCGCCAGGCTACAACAAATCCCCAGCGGCAACCCCGTGATCGCTGAGACAAGGTGCCAATTTGTGCGAGTGCACAAGATAGCAATGATGCGGCTTGCACATTGATGCTATGAACGGTAATAGCGGCAAGGAAATGTCTCAACCTGCTGTGGTTTTTGGCGGTTGCCTGATGAAGCCTTAGGCAGAAACAATTCAGGGGGCTTGCCAGGGGTTGATTGCCTGAAAAGGGGGGGTCAATAGAACCCAATCAGAATTTATCCTTCGAATAAATCCTCCTCTCCTCCACTTAAACAACAGAAATAATAATCGGTCCCATCGCTATCGCCCTCGTCGTTTTCCTCTTCATCGCCTCCCTCCTCGTCTCCCTCAGCTGCCAACTGGGCATACATCTCATCCAAAATTCTCATAGCAGTTGATGCTGATACCCCAGGTATTTGCATAGGCTCAACCCTTATATCGGCTACTAATTCCGACTGTTAGCATCTCGTTGATATTAGGAAAAAGAAGGACAGGAGTAGAACTAACGTAGCTCCCGCACCCACTCAGACCCTCTGAGAGTCTGAGCTTCTGGAGATGTACCTGATACTTCTGCAGCTTCTGCAGCTTCTGCCCGTCTGAGCGCCCGGGCCATCCTCCAGTGATCAAGGGCTCTACGTACGACGCTCACGTCGGCATTTCCACGAGGAGATCAAATATGGCCAGAACCATGCGCTCGTTGTGCTTCATCCCCTCTAGCTGTTGGTATTTCTCCGGCAAGTCTAAGTTCCCATTTTCCGTGTCTGGGGTTATGAAAGCAAAATGCCTTAGGCTCGTCCAAAGCCACCTGAAGTCAAAGGTACATTCCAGTGGTGTCCTTTGGCTCAGACCAGGAGCTATGCCCACCAAACGTATCGTATCCATCCTCATTACCATCCTTAGCTCCTCGATCAAGATCCCACGTGATATTGAGCACCGGCAGCATGCTGAGGCCACCCTCACGCCGGCGGTCGGTGGGCGAGGGTGATGCCGGCCCCGGCTGCACGCATGCTAGTGCCAGGCTCTCAAATTCCTGCCGTCCCTTGAGTGGCACGATGTCGCAGTGTTAGCGGGCTCTAATTTAGTACCGTGCGATAAAATATGATTCAACTGGGACATGCTAGAGAAGAGGCGCAAGGGCGTCTAACTGGGCTTCTTCGTCAATTGACAAACATTGCTGGAGGTTTCGCCTTCCAGTGATGCACATTAATCGAAATCGATAAGAAAATGTGCGCATGGTTGTATAGGTCTGTCTATACATACATCAAAGACTCCCATGGATGCGAAGAGCGGGGAGTTCAGCTACATCTGGGAGTCCCTTCACCATCCAGAGCCTCAATCGTATGCATTTTGTATGTACAAACCTTGTGAGTAATAACCTACACATCTTATGTGTGGGAAAAGCCTGCTGACTGTGATAGTAAACTTTACCCCTGTTTGATTTAACCGCTTACGAGCCTTCTTACGTCCCCTGGGTCGATCTGGGATCTCGACCTAGCCACTCGGCGCCCCGGAGCACATCCAAAGCTTGAACAATGTTAGGTATCTTAGCCGGCAACGCTTGGCGGGCAGTTGGAGGCCATAATGGCTGAATTCGCGACGGAAAAATCGTACCTATTTTTTGGTCTGCCTTGCCTAAACGAAAGGAAGCTCCGGCATTTCGCACAGAGGATTCGCTGAGGCTCGTTTCATCGGAAGGTTTAGAAGACCATGCAGAGGGAACCATCGAGCAAATTGACATTTTCGGACATTAGAAATAGCAGCGTGTTGAAGTTTCAACGGCAGTCGGATGCTAGCACCATTTTGAACCGAAAGAGAAATGCAAGCATCGGCGAAAGCCGCAAGTCTTCCAGAAGCTGAACCACTCGAAGGCTCCTTCCGCACGGAATCACCAACTGCCAGCATCCGATTCCGCCATGACCTGGCGAATTCGATAGCAAGCCGGGCGTCTCCGAGCCTCAGTCCGCCTAGCAAGGTCGTCATGCCGCATGCCCTACCATGCTCTCTAAAATGGATGGGTTTGCTAGCGATTGCCAGTCTACTCGCCAAGCACACCCGCCCATCTTCTCAGGGAAAATTTGTTGACTTGACTACTTCGCCTTGGGGATGTCCGATTTAAGGAGATTAATCCTAGAAAATATCTATTTGTACCTTGCCTAGGTGCTTTATTAGCTGATCCTTTGAGGGCTTTCTCCAGCATAAACAAGACCTTTGGCAATGGAGCCACGGCCTTTCCAATGCTTTTGAAACTATCGTTAAGGCCGTTTGGGTTGCAGTCAAACCCTTTGCAATGGAGATAAAGCCTTCAGTGTTAATACTGTCCGGGCCTCTTACAATACAGATGAAGCCGTTTCCGTCTCGCATTCCGGTGACTAGCGCAAAGCGGTGTGTCCTATCGACATGGTTCCGGGTTTCCATCATATCTATGGCAACAGCATGCTGGGTCACAATGTTACAAGCCGACTCCTGAGCTGCTATTCCGCGTACTAGCCTCCGATGGTGTCCATGGCGTTCCGTCACTCTCCTCTATTTGACTGTAAAAGCGGCCTAGCCTCCTACATCTCTTCTGACTCTTGGATCCATAATTCTCAAAGAGTCCGGAATTCAAGGCAGCGGGAACTTGTCTTCTGGGATGAAGAAGGGTATTGCCGCCGACTGGAACGCCGTTGTTCGAATGCCGGTAGCGTTCAACGGATTCGAAGGTCTTGAGGAAGGCATCAAAGGCCTCGTGGGGGAAACGATGGAGAAGAGGGGGATATCCGAAACTTCATGCTGTTGTTGGGTGCTAGGTATAGATACTGGCGAGCACCCGGCTGTTATCGGGGCGGCGATGTCTGCACTCGAGGCAAGTTGTTGGCGTGGTGAGGGGAGGTCGTCACCTTGGTCACAACATGTGACACTTGGACCGTCAGTGGAAATTTTATGAGACGGATGACAAGACGCGGGCGAACAAGATCCCCATCCTTCTTCCGCATCGCTAGGTTTAAGCGCTAGAACAAGGGACTCGCTGCTTTGTTGTCGCGTAATCGATGTTTTGTCGGTGTGGATATCCGGCAATCTCGAAGTTCCAGTCAATTTGGGGTCGCCTCCGTAGTACTGTGACTGGCATGACTGCTCACCCGCATGACTGCCCTCCGAGGTCAGAATCACGGCGGGCATAAAATCAAGTAGATGTCGAAGAAATGTGGCCAGGTCCGGGGCTGTAATGGCTGTCCCGCTATCACCCCTCTCAGAGGAGTGTGACAGAGGAATTGGTAGGCCTTCAAGTGTAGGCTCCTGGTCTACTTGGAGATCTGATCCAAAACTGGATGGAACAGTACAGTCCCGAGTCCAAACAGATACTGACCCTGGCCCCCTTAGTGTCTCTACATGGTCTTGCGCTAGTTGCATGACTTCTCCCTTTGGCGTGTGCTTGTTGTCGCTCGAATACGTGCTGGCGGACGACGAAATAGACGTCGCCGATCGGTACTTGCGGAATGCTTCGACAATTCGCTCATCGGAGCTTGTTTGAGGGGCTGCTGCTGGTTGGGCGGTGGTGGATTGAGATATGTCTTGGCGAGCGGCGCTTATGTCGGCGCAAACGGCAGAGATGTGTCTGATGGATGGCGCCTTTACGATGCTTGATAGAACGGTAGCTCGAAGTCTTTCCACGTGTAGATTCGTGTCGGCGATGCTTTGCCTGCCTCTGGTTAGCCACGATTCCAGGTTGGTTGTCTGTGGCGCTTACATTTGGAAACACTGCACGACGGAGAAGATTGCGCTATGCTGTCCTCGGAGTGTCTGTAGGAGATCCTTCATGCTACTTTCTCTCCATAGCAATCTCGCTCTCACCCGTTTCCCGAGGTAGCCACCGGACCCGAATCCATGGTGGAGACGCTCGATCTCGCTATCGAGACAGGCGAGCACCATCTCTAAGCTGGCGATGGCCACGACGAAGTTGCGTTGCAGGTCGGGCAAGACCTCAAACCTCTGCTGCACCAAATCCGCATTTTTGGGATCTTGAAGAATATGCTGGAGGAGCTGCACTGAGGCGGCAACCGCTGTCGTTTCGGCGTGAATAGCTGTGATGGTGGTTGTGGCGTTTCGATACTTGTCGAGAATGTCATAGAGCCCCTTGGCGGTGATGAGACAGGCCTGGGCAATTGCCAAGGCGGAGGCTGCCGCCTCCATGCTGCCGGGAAACCCGCTTCTGCCGGATTGTCACGATGTGTTGTCGTCCGATGCTGAGGCGCTTTAGGCGGGCGCGGGGCTGGATTTTTGGGAGCCCCAGAAACTGCTGATAAGATCTCCCAGAAAGCAGCTTGAAGAGATGACCGACAAGGCCCGGATGTTGCTTTGCAGACGCATGCGGCGGGCTCACGGATGGTCGAGTTTGTGGGCAAGAAAAGTCGGTCTGGGATTTACCGCTTTGTGGGCTGATGCCTAATGTTTCTGAGCTGGACACCCCTGCTTTGTGCATCGCCTAGCGTTCGAGGCACTTCGCAAGGCGGTATGCCCCACGCCCTCCACATGTCAACTGGTTTGCCCTGAAAGCCAGGAAGAACACAAAGCAAGCATCAAGATGAGCCTGCCGAGGGGGTACGGATTTAGATATACCGTTTCGCTCTCCTCGTCCCATGGGCGCACTGAGGTGCTAAGTGTTGGAGCTTTTTAAGGACCAGGCGCGCACGCACTTGCAGCAAAAAGCCTCATCTGGAACAGCGCGTTCCGTGGCGTTCTTGGGGTGACGGAGAAGAAGTGGGGAAGAAAGGCTGCAGCGCCCACTTGCAAAAGCAATAACAATACGGATCCGTAACAGGGCCACCCTCTCTGGATGTTCTTCGGAAATCGTCGTTCCTGACAACTCTCCCACAGGCTAGATTGCGAGACCCGATATCACAACTCGTGTCGCCACAGACGCCGCTTCTTCTCGCAATCCGTCTTTCGACAGCGTCTTCCAGGACACAAGCAAAGATGTTGTTCGAAACTGCCTCCAGGCAGCATATTCATGAAATCCGTGCTTCCAAGGGGCTCGAGGGAAGCAGTGATGTCCCTGAAGCCATCATCCAGGACCTTGAGGCAGCCAGTACAATGTAAGCGCCCGACTACCCATCCATTCACTGCCCAATTTTGACCGCAACCTGGAACTTCTCCGCAAGGGAGGGGCACTGACGTTTATTGGCTAGGTTGTCCGAGGACCTGTACCAGAAACCTACCCGCTTCATCATGGAGCTGATCCAGAACGCAGACGACAATCGCTACGCCCCGGACCTGGTCCCAACGCTGCATTTGACATACGCGAACCGCTATCTACGAGTAGACTGTAACGAGCTGGGATTCACTCGCGAAAACGTCGAGGCCATCTGCAGCATCGGACGTAGCTCCAAGCCAAAATCGGCATTCGCCGGGCAGTATATCGGTGAGAAGGGGATTGGCTTCAAGGCCGTGTTCAAAGTGGCCGACGTGGTATGGATCTCTTCTGGCGACTACTCCTTCAAGTTCGACAAGCGGGAGCGGCTCGGCATGATCGCGCCTATCTGGGACAAGCTCCCGGGGGAGAAGCGCGCCGGGTGGACGTCACTCTACATCCAGCTAGAGAAGTCCTACAGCCCGGACGACATGGTTTCTGAGCTCAAATGCCTCGATCCGCGGCTCCTTATTTTCCTTCGGCGTCTGAGGACAATCGACATTACGATAGCCGGCCCGGGCAAGGAGGTTTGGACCAGAAGCCTCAGGCGGAGGGAGAACGACCTAAATTTCGATGGAATCCAGGCCATACAGCTCATGCAGAACTCGGACTACATCAATTATATCATCACTCGCCACAAGATCAGCGGTCTCCGGGAAGAACGCAAGCGACCGGGTATATCCGACTCTGAGGCCATGCTTGCATTTCCCATCGCCGCGAGCTGGCAGCCCGTAGCCCAGAACCAGCACGTTTTCGCTTATCTACCCGTCCGGGACTATGGATTTAAGGTCAGGGCTAGACTGGGTGTCCCGGCAGGTGCTTGTTGCTAATATAAATTCTGCAGTTTCTAATCCAAGGTGACTTCTTGCTCGTGGCCAGCCGAGAGGATGTCGCAAGCTCCTCCGATTGGAATAAACGAATACGGGACCAGCTCGTCGATGCCTTTCTTGCATGCGTCCAAACCTTCAACTCCAAGGACTTCATCAAGCGCACATGGCCCATATACCTACCACAGAGGCAGTGCCCGACCTCTGGAGGGGATTTCTTTTCGGTGCTAAAGTCAGCTTTGCTCGAGCGTCTCTCCGGTGAACCTGTTGTGGAGAACTGGAAGGGTGACTGGGTTAAGCCGTCTGGTCTCGTCTCGGTCCCCCGATTCTTTTGGGACGATTCCGGAACCCCTTTGACTATGACAGATGGAAACAGCAAGAATTATCTCTCTCCAAAATACAAGCGGGGGGAGGTTGAGTGTCTGAGACATATCGGGGTTGCTGAGATGGACTGGACAGTCTTTCTTCGAGAGCTGAGGGATCTCTTGACATCCTTGCCTGAAATATGCAACAGGAAGACTGAAGCATGGCGCTCGAAGCTAGCAGCTGTTTTATCAGCCCTTCCTGCCGAGCTGAAACCACAGCTCGACAAGCTCCCAGTAATCCGTCTGAGAAGCGGTCATTTAGCTTGTGCCACGGCCAAAGATATCTTCTTTCCCGGTACAGGGGGTGACTGGGAAGTTCCGGGAGGGCTGGATCTTCTTGTTGTGCACCCGGACGTTGTCAAAGATGAAGCGCAATATCATCTCTACCGTAAACTTGGAGTCCGAAACCTCAACAAAGCCGATACGACCAACCTGATTATCAAAAAGCACAGCGATAGGCAAACCGGCAGATCTCTGACGATATCAAAGGCTGACTTGGTCTCCCAAATCCGCTTTCTCTACGATACTGGATGGCGAAACCGCAACCTCATCCACCTGTGGGCTGCGACGGACCAAGGCGACCGCGCGCTCAGCCACACCCTGTACATTGATCATGCCGATGGCACCACCAGTCCTGCAACGAGCTTCTTTGCGAACAACAGGGCGATGCACAAGTTTCTTCATCCCGACTACCTTGCAGCCGACACCGAAGACCCGAAGGGTTGGTTCTCTTGGTTAGAGACGAATTTGCGGGTGTCCGCCCTGCCTCGTCTCGTTACCGTCACGGACTCGGATGAGCGGAGGCTCTCGTTTGTAATGAGCGCGGACTTTGCGTTTATCATCGACAACTCGCCTTGGGTTGACGTCCTGTTCTTGCTGTGCGACCATTGGCGGGACGTTTACGGCCAATGGCTGCTCAACACAGACAGAAACAAATCCCAATCATCATTCGATCAGCTGAAAGCTAGGCTCTCGGACCTGCGGGTAGAGACCACTCGGGGTCGCAACTTGCGGCTTAGAGAGACTTCGCTACCCCTGCCCGCGATGGTGTCTAGGTCTATGGACGTTCCCTTTCTTAAGATACCCGACCCGCAGCACGACCGCTGGAAGTACCTGCGGCATCTAGGTGTCGGCATATCTGACGATGTCATCTTTTATCTCCATTGCCTTGACAGCCTAATCGGTACAGACGCCACCTTTGAACAATTCACCGAGATCTTGGAGCAAATACAGGCGCGAAGCCATGAAGATGAAGACATGGTCAAGTCCGTCCGCACCTGTCCACCCACGTACCTACGAGCCTCGTAAACTAACTCGCCGGACTGATCTAGAAAGTACTTCAACGACAGATCCCATACTGTTTTGTTTACCATGCCCAACTCAGTTGCCCGGCACTGGGTTCCGCTACACCAGTGTCGATGGGCTGGCCCGACGTTTATGCGTCGACACTTTTGCCTCCACCAAGTATACCCGTCGTGTGAGCGTCTCCTGACCGGCATTGCCCAATTAGGAGATGTGTCTTTGCAGGACGTGGTGAACGAGGCGATCAGTTTCGATCCGAGCGACCCTTTGGATTATCTCCGTTTGACACTCATCCACATTAGCGGTTTCGTTGGCAGAGACAAGGACTACATGCGGCTTTTAGAACTGATCTCCACGCGCCGAATATGGCCTGTCAGTGATTCTCCACGAGCCAACGCCGATACCGTCGACCGCCTGGCTGCTGCTTCCACCGCTTCTCACGTGAAGACGGGCTGGTTCATCGCCGACACGGGTTCCCACATGGAGGCATTCCTCGGTCTTGTACCCCTCCTCACTTTCCCGCCCGAGAGCCTAGAAAAGGTTGACAAGCTGCTGGCTGCCATGTTTCTTGATGGCCGTAAGCTGAGTCGCGCCGCACACAGCACTCCACGGTTTGAAGGGACGGTGCGATCCAGCGCTCAATATACTAAAGAATTGAATTTCAGATCAGAATTCATAAAACGGTACGCGTCTCTCCTATCACCTCTATTGCCAGCACTAACATCGGGACGTGTGCGCCTACCAAGGCTCGTGCCGCACTCAAGCGACGACGCCACAGGGGCGGAGGACGCCAAGAAAATCCTCCACCAGCTAGCAAATATCGAGGTATTCATAGCAGACAGGATCTTTCAGCAATATTCGGTCAAGTCTCGTGGGAAGATCGTTACCAGCCGCGAGTACCACGCCTCTGTCATGTTAATGCCGCACGAGGATGGGCTTAAAATCTACCTCGAGAACAGCTATCTGGAGACGGAGCGAATCCCAGAGGAACTTGTTACCCGCATAGCCAGCTTCGCGGGTATCGATCGCCGGCCCGATGGCAAGGGTCTCTTTCTCCTTCTCGTTGCGTTTGTCGAGAGTAACCCTAGTCGGATCATGTCGACCTTCAAGAAGGCTGATATCCCCGTCTTGCGGTCAGAGGACTTAGAAGGGAACTCGTTTGACTGGCTGAGCTCTGGTCAGATGAGGCTCGCCTCAGGGATGATGCCAACCATCACTCTCCACGAGGGGCTGCCCTTCGACATCAATCCGTGGCCCGGGGCGGGTATTCCAGAAGTGGATGAAGAGGTTGCATTTCAAGGCGAACATTGTGTAGGTTACCTCTTTGAGAAAACTCCCACGTGCAACCCGCCACTTACAACTGCCTTTTAACTCGGCGTGCCCGACAAATAGTTCTCCAAGTTTCTTGAGCGCACCTTGGGCAAGCACTACAACCCTGAAGAACACTGGACGAGCCCGCTGCGTTCCAGGGCTGGAGTCCCCCCATATCACCCGCGTGGGTTTTATGACGAGCGCCAAAGATGTCCATTCACCATCAAGGACTGGGATGGGACATGGACAGCTCTGGCGTCGAAAGCTGGGTTTCCCGAAGCCCAAGCCTGGATTGCGACGGGCCCGACGTGGCACTTTCTTATCAAGACTACCGAGGGTCCGCTCTGTGACCGGTTCATCGTCACGCCTGGGGAGCTCGACAAGGTCAGTCGTCCTGATGAGGACTTTTATATATAAATGAGCCTTGAGACTAACCAGCTGGTAATTATCCAAGTTCAGGCTCGCATACTTTCACTCTATAGCCAGCAGGCGGGCTCTGGCATTCCCTCAGACGTGTTGATGCTCATTCGCGTTTTCAACATTGACGAGACTGGTCGGAGAGAGCCAGAGATGAAGCTATTTATCGACCCTTGGGGTCTCTACACGGATGGGGCGTTGCAGCTCGTGCCGAGGGGATATTTTGTCGGTGCCACTAAATAATAGAGGGCGAATGCTATGCTGGTTCTGTATTATAGTAAGATTACTTTAATGCCCTCAAAATAGCCTGTAACATTTCTACTTCAAAGATGGGACACATTTTGGCCATCTTTATGTAGCAAACCAGTTCTGGTCCGCCTCGGCTAGAGTTGAACCGATTCGGTAGGCTGCGCCGTAGCCTGCCGAAAATGGTAATTAGGGTGAGCAAAGGTGAGCTAGCCTGAGCAAATCCTGATTAAGGACTGAGCCGAGCCTGAGCTAGGGTGAGCAACGTCACGTGCGCGAGGTACAAAAAGGAAATTCGGTGTGCCCAGATTCGTCGCACATTACAGTCTGCACCTGCATCGATTAGCACTCGTAGTACGGAATCATGTCCATTCGATGCGGCCAGTTGTAGCGCCACATGGCAATCGTCCGTACTGTCTTCAATCCTCACTCCTTTTTCTAGCAACATGCGTACCATTTGCGTGTGGCCACTGGCTGCTGTTAGGTGAAGAGATGTGACACCCCCCATTGCTTTGGCGTGTACATCATCCCCGGCCGCCAGGAAGTCCCGAGCAAGAATGTCGATACCGAACAATGCAACGACGTGCAATCGATTTTGATTTAACGCCATGCCCCACCTGTGGGGATGAATAGACAGATATGATCTGTCCCGCCACAGCACCTGATGTGTGCTTAAGACGTTGATACTGCTGCTCAAAAACCCCAAGGCAAGTTCCTTGACGCCGGGGGTCATTCCATCGCGTATATGATCTCCCCAATATCTAGCAGAATACCGCAAGAAGGGATACCGGTGAATACGATCGGCTATTTCGTCGTTATCCACGCAGGGTTTCTCAGAGAGCGGGCGGAACGATAAGCATGTGAGGCATGTCTCAGCGATTATTTGAGGGAGACACTCGCAGCAGAGCCATGCCGATACGCTAAATGTAGTCCTGAGTTGTGTAGTGTACGAGACGTATTTGGTCGCTTTCCTCGTCGACGGTGACCAAGCCGGCGCGTGGTCGAGAAACATATCTGAGAAGTTCTGTGCCTGTTTTATGACAATGCGAGTGAGCTCGTTGAGCTCCGGGCGTGCTCCTTTCTGTTGACCGTTGGCGTACAGCTTCCGTGTGTCTTCATTGAGCTCTTTCGTATGCTGAATGATTTGTTTTAGGAGGCTTCCTATCATATTCTGTGGCGTGTGGAGCTCTTCTTCTTTGTAGATGTGAAAGATGAGTACAATTTGGGGCGCCTTACGCAACCCCGAGCACCACAGAACTCTGTCCTTTCCAACAAGCAAGTGCTGAAATATAGGGTCGGATACAAGCCACTCCCCCGTTCCGATCTGTCGACGATGAAGAAAGTCGGCATGCTTGGCTGCAAAGTCAATAGCCGAGAGGTAGTCGATGACAGCCCGGAGGTTGTCGTCTGGGTAGGACCGTACAGTTAGATTGTAAGTTCCTGAGCAGGCCAAGAAAACTAACCCTTTTGTCTCACGGCGGCGTCACTGATGACCCCTTGTAGGTCCTCTTTGACATCGCCCAGGTCTTGTCTCACGGCCAAAGTAAGCTGACTAAAACGACGATCAGCCGACTGGTCAAAATTCTCAACTGGAAGAAGCGACTCACAACTGATCATTTTGCAAAGCAAGCGAAACCAGACCCTCAATCCGCGCAATCTGCGTCAGGGCCTCTTCAACCTCCTTCTTGCCAACTGCCCAGATCAAGGCTCGTCCCATTTTCTTCAGCGGCCCGGACGGCGAGTTTAACTTTGAAGCCAAACGCTCCATTTGGTCACGCAACTGATCCAAAGGGCCGCCTTCAATTCCTAGCGCCCGCAACCCTCTGAACCATGGGTCTAAGAACTATTCGGCAGTGAGTTGTTCCCTGACTACATCACCTACTTTCTGCGTTAGTTGCGGGAGAACAGAGACAGCCGATCGGACCAGAAAATCCTCGAGCTGTTCATGGGAAAACCGGATTCAGGACCCCGTGGGCCATTTTTACAAAAAGAAGAGGGCGAGGCTACCCGAGGAGAAGACAATTTTGATTCCTGCAAGGTTTCGAGAACGTTCATCAACTCGGTGAGTGGTGGCCATCTGCTTCACACAGAACGAAATTTGATGGGGATGGCTTCAGCAATGGTCCAGAAGGGCGATGCCATATGCGTTCTTGACGAAACTGGGCATTTGGGCTACACAGCTCAAGAGACTCGGAAATTCTCCATCATATGAGATTCATCAGCGTTGGCAATAAGAACCAATCATCAACCCCCTTTTCAGAGCTCAAACTGTAAAGGAACGTGTCTGTCGTTACAATTCGCACTCGGGGAGCCCGGCCACCGCTCAACTCAAGACCTTCACCGAAACCAGTCATGGAGTCAGGAGTCTATCACATGAATGACGCTCATGCAACGTCCCTGGTAACGACGGTGGCATCAGCAGCACTTGAGTCTGACGATCAGCTGATATGCAGGTGCGTGGAATCAGGCTTTCTCCCACCAGGCAACGGTAACCGGGCTGGCTCAGCTCAAAACACTTCGGGCAGGTGTGAACCCGGTCAGGGGGAGTGACGGCCGGAACCGTGCCGCAAAATAAATTAACGACAGCGAGCCGACCACGTCACAGCAACGCTCTGGAAGGATCCTCCCGAATCACCAAACCACCGCCTGGCGGGAGGATGCGGCACTGCGAGATTGGGTTCTAAATCTATGCATCGAGCCCCCGCTGCCAAGCGATATTGTGGCTAATCCCTCTACTGTTAATTTAACCGTGTGGCTTCACGCCGGCAGTGGAAGTACCCGCTGACCAGGACCGATCAGTCCACTGGTGCGATTTTTCTCGCTGCATACCTCGGCGGCAAGGGATTCCCATGATGATCTGACAAATTCGTGTCGATGGAATCGGGGCAACCACTGTTCCCAATCGGGGAGGTATCAGTGATGGTGAGTCAGCCAACCGTATTTCTTTTCTTCTGAATCATTGTTCGAGGGATGGGGTCCTTGGCCGCAGTTCCAGCCCTTCGAGGGTGAACTGTGGTTTTTGGAGTTCTGTACGGGCTGTGCCGCGCGGCGACAGATCACTGACATCCTACAGATCGCCCGGAATCTTCCGGTAGGGCTAGGTGTTCGAGTTTCACACCAAGGCTTTTTGTCAATTGGTCTCTTGCTATAGAGAATCCAAACCCGATGACCATGAACTAAACTCGTTGATCGCCACATTGCCATCACGCAGATGCGAAGGGGTGGACACACCCGTGAGTGGTACGACACACTCTTACGGTTGTTTACTGGTTCCCAGGTGCAGGACGGACCCCTCCTGGCCAAGCCGCTGATTTCTCGGCCGCGGTGGGGAACAATGGACGGTCGGAGGAGCGGCCCCTCACACCGGCCACACTTTGGCAAACTGCGAGTCCGCCCCGCTGGCTTCGTGCATTCCCCCTCAATTTCCTTCCCATCATGCACAGTACTGTCGGTTCCGAGCGCGCGGGCGCTGCAGTTGTAATCAATCAGTGCAATTGCCGGCGTCTCAGCGCGACATCTGGTTGTGTCGTCCATGGGCTCATCTCCCTATCCGCGCTTCGGTTCTGCGAACGCGTCACAAACAACGACCGATCAACACGGGGCCGCTTTGACTGTGCCACAGCAAATGCGGTCGACTGGTGAATCGAAACGCACTCCCTTCATGGTCGTTGGTCGATCTCTGCGGCGCACAAACCACTTCCCCTTTTCCCCAGAAAACACGAAGCTGTGCCGTTGCCGAAAACTGGCCGTGGAGAGGCGCGACTTCTGGTACCGCGTGCGGGAAATGCGGTTCATGCCGCCTCGTTCCTGTCGGCGGATGTTGCGCAGAGGTGACAGCACCCGCTAGAGCAGCGTTGCGATCAGGTGCTGAAAATAGCCACCACTGACATGATGGACCGACCAATGGTGAGGCCGGTGGGGGGCGGGCGCACTGTCTCGGCCCGGCCAGTGCAGCGGCGGCGGCGATCATCGGGCGATGTGGGAACACCGGCGGACCACGACGGCCACGAGCAGCTCCCGGAAGGGCAGCTCGACAGTTGAATCGGACATTTTCCCGGAATTTCTCGGTTTTCACTTCTGCCCATACCTGAGGTTCTCATCTTACCCGCCTATTCAAACGGGGTTTTCCCGTGCCCCACATTGGCTCTCTCCGAAGGCTCGGACTCGCTCAGCCCTGCCAAATGTTTCCTATTGTGGTAGCCGAGCTAAGAGTAAGCATAAACTGACAGAATCCCTAAGCGAGATCTGAGCCCACCACTTGCTCGCTGCCTATGGGTGCTGTCAGTCGCCCAGCTCCAGCGGTCCCCTTTTAGGACTGCGTTGGTGGCAGCCACACTTACACGCCCTTGGCTGCAAAGTCCCCCTGAGCCCAACGCCCTTTCTCTTGGGCCTGAGGAAATACGAGTGTGACCGCATCTCACACAGAAGGATCAATGGGAACGTTTCCTGTTTTTCTTCCCCTCTCCAGCTTCCCCAGTCAGACTCGGAGGCTGAAGCGGCACTGCCAGCGTATAATCGTCCCATGTTTTCTGGTCAGGGGGGGTTGCCTGCATCGACTATCGAATTTTGACGTCTCCTCCCCCGAGGATTCTGCATCATCCTGACCACCCACCGCGGCCAAAGCTATGGGCTACTCCCTCATGATGGGATTATGCCTTGCTATGGCGGCTTCCCCATCATCGACACCACCCTGGCGTTGCGTCTCACCACGTGGAAAGGGGCTGCGTGACTCGTCCAAGACACGCCTAACGCTTTGTCGGCCTATCAAGATAGGGGCATCGACCAAGCACATCGGATCGAGGCGCTGTCTCTCAGGTTCACATCTCATCATACTTTCGTCTGTTGGTCAGCCCAACGTTCCATCCCTTCGAGACCGAGACATCTTCCTGTTCTTCTGAGGAGATATAAGACTTCTGTCTGGCCCCCTATCATCTATCCCCTCCTGTTCTATATCACCATCAACATATCTCCTTCTCGTCTTCATCCCTCTCCTTTTCTCATTAGCTTCTGTCATCATGAAGCAGTCACTCACTTCCGTCCTTGCCCTCGCGGCGGGCGCTTTTGCTTCGATCATCCCACATCACGATTCTGTGCAGCTCATCCACGAGCCAACACTCAAACCCCGCCAAGCTTGCGAGAATACACCCACCTCCCGGGAATGCTGGGGAGAGTACTCCCTCGACACCAACTACTATGAGGACATCCCCGATACCGGCAGGACAGTCGAGTACTGGCTTACCGCCCAAGAAGGCCCCTGCTCCCCTGACGGCTACCTCCGGACGTGCATGACGTTCAATGGAACGATTCCCGGCCCGACTATCATCGCTGACTGGGGCGACAACGTCAAGATCCATGTCTCGAACAACATGGCCAGCAACGGCACAGCTGTTCACTGGCACGGCGTGCGGCAGCTAGACAGCTTGCTCGCCGACGGAGTACCAGGCGTCACACAATGCCCTATCGCACCGGGCGAGAGTATGACATACGAATTCCGGGCTACACAGTACGGGTCTTCTTGGTACCACAGCCACTTCAGTCTGCAGTACGCTGAGGGTCTGTTCGGCGGTATGATCTTCAACGGCCCTGCAAACGGGAACTACGACGAGGACCTCGGCACGCTGCTCCTCCAGGACTGGTCGCATATCGAAACCTTCAACCGGTGGAATGTCGCCAAGCAAGGCAAAGCTCCGACTCTCGAGAGCAGCTTGATCAACGGCACCAACACCTTCAACTGCGCCGGATCAACCGACCCCAAGTGCATCGGCGGCGGCAAGAAATTCGAGATGGTCTTTGAGCCCGGCAAGAAGTACCGCCTCCGCCTCGTGAACGTCGCCGTCGACGGCGTCTTTCAGTTTAGCATCGACGGGCACGAGCTAACAGTCATCGCCAACGACTTCGTCCCCATCCAAAGCTACACCACCGACAGCATCCAAATCACCATCGGCCAACGCTACGACGTCATCGTCGAAGCCAAACCCTCCGACTCCGCGCTCGACGCCTACTGGCTCCGCGGCGGCTGGGTCAACCGCTGCACGCCGCACGGCAACATCGCCGACATCACCGGCATCGTCCGCTACAACACCTCCTCCACCGCTCCCCCCACCACCCTCAGCACCATCACCCCTTCGACCCACTGCCTCGACGAGCCCCTGTCCAAAACCATCCCCCGCCTGGCGCTCGACGTCCAAAACATCCCCCCCGCGGGCCTCATCCTCGAGAACCTCAACTTCACCAGCGGCCAAGTCTTCCAATGGACCATCAACTCCTCCTCCCTCGTGCTCGACTGGAAGAACCCCACCATGATGCACATCTTCAACGACGAATCCCTCTTCCCCACCCCTTTCAACGTCGTCCCCATCGGCCACTCCTCTGCCCCGTCATCCACTCCCGAGTGGGCCGTCCTCATCATCCAAGACGTCGGCACCATCAAGCTCGCACACCCCATCCACCTCCACGGCCATGACTTCTGGGTCGTCGCGCAGGTCCCCTCCGCAAAATGGGACGGCACCACATCCTCCTTCCAAACCACCAACCCTCCCCGCCGCGACGTCGCCACCCTCCCAGGCGGCGGGTACCTCGCGTTGGCATTCCTCTTGGATAACCCCGGCGCGTGGCTCGTGCATTGCCATATTGCGTGGCATGCGTCGCAGGGCTTGTCGCTGGAGTTTGTGGAGGACCAGAAGGATATCAAGGTGCGGGTGCCGCCGCATGAGGAGCAGCAGTTTAGGGATACTTGTAGTAGCTGGGCGGGGCACACGCCCGCTTGGCCGCAGGATGATTCGGGGATTTGATTCCGGGGGGTGTTAATTCCAAGTTTTTGGGGATTGTTTTGTACGAGTGGGTGTCTGTTTTGTTGTCTGGGGTTGGGCTGTTTTATACTATACCAATGTTTGGAGTTGGCGGTTGGCTTTTAGATATCACGAACGGGTACGATCATGGTTGGATACAACTTAGGAGTATTTTGGGTACTAATAGACTTGCGTGGACATGGATTAAGAACTGTATATAGGGGTTGGTTATCTCCTTGGGGTATATTCTGCATGATGTAGAGCGATTGATGCATATTTCCAACCTTACTAATAATAGCATCTCAAGAACTCGGCAAAGTTTCACAGTCACTATCCACCTAGTGAAAGACCTAGTGAGAATCCAAACAACCTTGCTCACCTTCGCTGGTACTAAGACAATCGTGAGCCTCCTGGTCGAAAGCTAGCATCCCAAGGGTCAACACAATAATCAAAGTTAACCCAAACAATACGCGACGGTTCAAGTCCCTAAATTCCAGACGCTCCTGCTATGCTAGATTACTATACAACTGAATGCGTTGAGCCAGAGCCGCTTCGTCGGGAGCCCCGCCCGACAAACGCGGCCCAGTCTCGGGTATAACTCTCATCAACCAAGGTATCAAACCCATCAGCCTTTCCTTTTGCCGTTTCCGCTGTGCTATAGACCCAGATAAATGCAAGCCCGTCATCATGACCTGTGATATCTTGAACATAAAAACCAAAGACAAAGTCGCAAGCTAGCCGAACAGTACCCAAAATGCTGCACGCCAGTGTAACGCCAGGTATCCAAAGAGGGGCAAATGAACAATCCGCTGCCGCAAAAGATTATTACATCGCCTTGCCAATAACGACCGCTCGGGTCGGTTCATATTCAATCATGATTTCTTCTTCTTTCAAGATCCTCCCGGGCGGTGGTTCCGGATACGTACCCGCTTCGCTATTCCGATTACTCCCCGGGTTGCTGCGGTTGGTGATGAAGCCCACGCTGAGGCCACTGAAGTGACTCAATTTGCTGAGCTGTCGGAAGTGGCCCTTCGGATAGTATTCCTTGCCTAGCCGGCTGTTGCTTCGAGAATTGGAGCTAATCACAACACTGTTTCTACCCGTGCCCTGAGCATTTTCTGTCCCAGTGTACATATCAAAGGTGTGGTAAAAGTCTGCTGGTCCAGGTGGCGGTCTGCCATCGCGCAATAATGCTCGGAGAATAGGGATTGAGGCAGCGATAATCGTGATGGCACTCTCGGCGCATCCTAGAATAACGAGTTGCGCGGGTGAGTCCGTGAAACTTGCGTTCGAGATGGCTGGTATCTGCGTGAGTTTGATGATCGAGGTGATGCCGGCGCTGAATTGCGTGTAAGCGTTGCCTCTCAATACTAGACAGTATGCAATGGAGAAACTCACAAGATACCCATGCTCATCGCAACTAGCACGCCAAACTTTTCTTTCTTGTTCATTGTGAGGGTCAATATGACCTTCCATGGAATGACAGCCAGAACAATATCCATCGTGCCAGAGTAGACTGGAAACCCATTAGCTCGGGTGATCACTACGGCTTTGGAAGCTGCGGACTCACTGGCTGTAAATATGTTGTACCATATCTGGATGTCTTTTGGCCAACACTGCCCTGGCATTTTTGGCCTCCATGTCTTGTCGATCGGCGTACATTGGCCCCAGGTGATAGCGACCGCGGCACCGAGTGCGAGGTTCACCGTGATGATGATAAACCAAATAAAGATCTTGACCCAACCTGACGATATGCGCAACACCGTAATGGCGAACGAGGTCTTGCTCCAACACGCGGCGAGGATGGAGAAGGAACCCGCCAGATTGGTGACGAGCAGAAACTGTTCCAGTAGTTTGGGGTTGAATTGCGAGAGCGGACGTCCAAAGCCCATGTTGATGGACGCCGAGACGAGGGAATTCGATGTTGCGAGAGTGAGCTGCGGCTAGGTTAGCTGGGGTTTGCTCTATCTGGGATCTAAGGGCACCCACCCATGAGGCAATTAGGACATGATCATCCCACCATAGCCCGCGATGCCTCAAAAACTTGCAGTATACCCGGAGCGCAAGGAAGGCAGCGGAGAGTGCGGTGAGGAGCCATATTATGAAGTTGACTTGTGGGCCGTAGTCCTCCATCTGGGTTACCTTGAACGGCGAGGACCCACCCGAGCTAACCGTCCTGTTCGACGAGTGTGGTCTGTTATTGCCCCGAAACCCCGTCCCATTGCGGCTTCTCGAGTGTGAAGCGATGGGGGTGGTCGCGAAGGTGTCGCCGGCCAACCCGGCTGCTGCTATCGTGGCGGCGAAGAAGCCGGACATGAGCGATGGGCGACGACACGCCGGAGGCTTCCGACTTCGTTAAGTAACGACAACGACAACGACGCGATCCAGCTTGCCGATAGTGTCATTAGGGTCGCCAAGTATGTGGAGCAAGTAAAGGAAGAAAGGTTCAGAGCAGATCGTCCATCCCGAGGACGAGAGGTGGGACTGCTGCCGAGATATTGGGTGAGCCGTCTCATCATGGATTCCCCGGACTGGCTTCCCCTCCATCTTGGGTAAACAGTCGAAGGCAGGGAAACGAGACAAGTGGGGGCGATCCCGCTGTCGGAACCGGGCGATCTTCGTCTGCAGTCCCAATGCAAGGCGAAACCGTCGGAGGAGGGGACCATTTTGCTGTGCAACGGATCTGCTGCCCAGCACTCGGCGCGATCTTGTCCCTGTGTGCCGATGCGCTCCACATCGGAATGGCGACATGAACATCCATCGCCGACGTTCCTTGGCATTGGCTAACTCGTTGAAGTGGCTTGACACACGATGGCAAGCGTGGGCGTCTTGTCGACACAAGATCCGGGGTTCTTGTTTGGGAAATCGGGAGGCCAGACCGAGCACGGGGCAAGTTGTGCCGTGTCAGAGCTTGGACTTGTTGTCTCACAATGCCCAACTCCCGGGCTCCCAACCCTTGCACATGGCGATCAGTCACGGCGACGCTGCCCCTCGCTGCCCTGACATTGTCGGCAATGCGACCGAAGAGGGCAAGGAGCCATGAAAATGCAGCCCGTGTGCAGTTGCCGGATGAGATTGCGGAGAGAAGGACGATGACAGGTTGGGATGTCTGCGACCGCTTTTGCTGAAAACCTCCGTGCGCTCGCGCTCAGCGCCCTCGCTGGAATCTTGGCGTCCGGCTTTGTGTCCTCCGCTGAACAACCGGACGACAGGACCCGGTCCTGACTTCTCGCGTCTGCATTGATGCGATGAGTGATACGGGAGAAGACGCATTTAGTTGCACTTGCACGTGTTGGCGTACGGAGGCTTGGTGTTGCTTACTTCTATAGTGTGAAGCGGTGTCCGCGAGGTGATGCTCACCAATGTAAGTAGAGTGTTCGGCGGGGGATGGCTTTGCGTGGGCGTACGAACGGCAAGCAGATTTGCTGATAACGGTATAGGGGATGGAGAGCCCTGTCATTCCCCGTCTCCAGAACAGATGGAACCGCAAACACTCGCAACAAAAGGACTTCAAGGTTGGCCGGAACTCGGAAGTGGGAAGTTTGGGGGGCCCGGCCGCCACCTGGGCGTACGGGCACGGGCCGCCCCCACCGTTCCGGAGCGACAGCAACTGGCAACTGCCTGCATTCCAAATTCGTGGCTTCCTCTCAGCAGGGGCATCCCAGCTCAACCCACTTGCCGCAATTGCCGCACCTGGCCATTTCACAACCTCATATGTCATTTTCGTTCGATCAACAGTCAAGGTCTCCAGGCGTCATGCACCTCTCGGAACAAAAGCACGGAATTTAAGCCTTGGAGCATCGGAACAAATCAACTCGATCCCACGGATATTATTCCGCCTATCATTCCAACGTTTCGTCCGCCTAAAACACGCGCAACAAGGTATCCAACTCCTTCGCCTGCTGATCAACAACCGAGAAACACAGAAAACCTAGCCTACTCCCCAGCAACGCATCTTTCAGCAACACCAACCGGGCCAGTTCTATGTCATGAAGATTTCTAGATGTCCGCCGTTTGACCACCCTTGACAGCCGCCCGTGGGGTTCCCATCGGGGTCGACACTTTGCACCGCGTTCGTGCCTTTGCACCCCAGCAGATTATAGGTCCCCGCATCGCCGCACGAGTCGGTGTCGGTGTCGCAGGCATACACGCACTTTCCCATGTCAGCCACACACCCTCCTGTGGCGGTCACCGTCATCGAATTCCCCGACATGGTGACCAGCCGCGACACGTCGATGGTGGCCCACTCGCCCGTACTAAACTCGCCAAAGGTGTTGTCGACCTGCCCGTATTGCGTTAGCGTGGTGGTGTGGTTGTAAAGCGTCGACCACCCGCCCGGCACCGCGTTGGCCAGCGAGATGTTCACGGCACTGCCCCGAGTGGGGAGCGAGTAGCTGATGGTGGGCGCGCGCGCATTCACAAACGATGCCTGATCGTCTCCTAGCCCCCGATACCAGATGATGAGTGTCATTGGGACATCGGCAGCGTTGGCAAATGTAAAAGTATTTGGACCGTCTGAGCCGATCCAAATACCAGTCCCGTTCGAAGTTGCGACGGCGTTCTCGCCCTGCGCGCGTATGCCAATGGACGCCATGTAGTTGCAATCCTCGGCGGTGAGACCGTAGGCGAGGGAGCCGCAGTCGAACTGAGCAGTCGACTTGTATCTGGTTTTGTCGTGTCTTGTTGGTCTTGACACCACGTAGGCTTTCTTTGGGTCCCTGCCCTCGTTCCGCCATCCAAGCCCATCTCTCGGAGGGATGCTTTGGGCGGCGATCGCGGCTATCGACAGAGCTTGAAGGGCGAGAAGCAGACGAGACATTTCGTTCCAAGTTCGCATTGCCTGATTTCCATTTCAAATTCAAGTGTGCGGGATGGAAAAGTTTTTAATTCCTGTCTGATTGAAGCTTGAGATTTCCCCTCTCCTCTTTCCGGAGTTTCTGTCCGAGTCATATGTCATCTTCTCGCATTGTACAACCTCTGCGCTGTAATGTACCACTGCAACCTGTCAGGAACGAAAGGAGTGGCGAGTGTCAGTGGAGAAACGAAAACGAGTTCGGCGTACGTCGGACAACATTCGGGTCCTCACCTCGTGGTCAAATCACACAGAGACTTAATCGCACAGAGAACTCGGCTGTTTGTTTCTAGAAGGATTATTGGAAGAGCCCTGGGCACACAGCTGTCTACCATGGCCCCGATCGCCCTGTTTGCACAGCATCGAAGGAGATAAACCGAAATGTTGGAAAATAGTGGGATAAGGTATCTCATGTAATCATCTCACGCCCGGAGGGCTGTGTACGCAACGGGGTGTTCCCGAGGGCTATTTTCAGGTAAAGGCATCTCGCCACGCTACCGTGGATTTTGTGGTCGAAGTTGGCCGGGGCAGTGAACCAGTAAGCCGGAATCGAGTACCACGACCTCAAAGACCACCATCCCTGATAATCACTCAAACTTTCAATAACAACATGAAACATGAAACAGCCACGGACCGGAAATTCCGCCCTGCAAATAAGGTAAATGCAAACCGTCGCGAGTTTTTATTAGCACTGCACATTGTTTCCTTTGTTGGAGAAGATGCGCATCGGAGATTACTGGGCTTCAGGTACGGGTTGCCGTATGCACAGCTCAAAGGATGCCAGTGGATGTGGCTCAGCCATGTCAGACCTAACGCAGTTGCTCAGAGCGAGGCAGGGTAGAAGCAACAAGTACCAACAGCCCATATTGAAACTCATTTCACAAGGTCCATATCGCCCCAGACTTGTTCCGGCTTGGATTTCGTTTCCCTGAAACAAAAGGCCTGTCAAGCCCACAACGTACCTGGCCGCCCATTTGCACGATCGCCAATATTCGCATCAGATCGCCGGGCAAATCGCACCATGGTCGTGTCGTCCTTCGGGCTCAGCTGCCCAACGGGGGGCTCATTCTACATCTGCCAGAACAACGCAACCGAATTCGTTGGGTGCTGCACCACCAACCCGTGCGCCGATGGATCGGGCAACTGCCCCAAGAGCAACCTCCGATCGGCTTCGTTCTCAGGGGACAGTTACCACGAAATACCCGCACAACAATGCAGTGGGTCTAGCTCGTCAACGCTATGGTACACATGCCAGAAGAATGTCCCACCCTTCCTCGGCTGCTGCAACACCAACCCATGCGCGCAGGGGTCATGTCCATCATCCAGCCTTGCTCCCGCGGTCTTGAGCTCCAACACCACCTCTCGAACTACCTTCCTCGCCATGGGCGCCGATCCCATCGAGCCGGCGCCTCCATCCAACACCCCCTCGAACACACCAGCTGCGAGCAGCCACGCTTTACTGTCAACCGGGGCAATCGCCGGCATAGCTGTGGGCGGCGCCTTGCTTTTGATCGCAATCGCAGCGTTCGTCATCTACAAATGCGGGTGGCTTGCACGGAAGAAGAAGGATGAGAAGGGGTCGTTTACGTCTCCCTTCATCCCAGCCGGGTTGGTGTCCTACCCAGGAGGGGTCCAGCCCGCTGGCAGTCCGAGCATGCATCCCTACCCTGGTACGTTCCCATGCCAACTTAAATCCTTAGGATAGAAAGACATGAGACTAACAGCTCCCCTAGCACCCCAATCACCAGCATTCGGATATGTGAGCGGTCCCGGATCTCCACATTCTTCTCCACAGCCATATGCCGGGTACAAACACACCTCCCCCGTATACAGCAGCAGCGCAGGCAGTCCTCCGCCACGAGTCTCTCCGTTCTCGGCATATAACGGCAGCGATATCACATACCATCAGCCCGTGTCTGAACTAGATGCCTCGAGTGCAGCTATACCTACCCCTGAGTTGATGGGTAGTGAGGCTGGGAGGGATTGGTCGGCGCCCGGACCGATGGCTGTCGGTGGTCAGCGTCACGATAGGCATCCGACGTCGCCGAGGGGGTGGGCGGGAAGGAATGAAGGGGGGAGGAATGTGTGGGATGGGTCTGGTAGGCAGAGGGGCTATGGGTCTAGGTGATACTAATGAAATTGAGAAGAAAGGGAAAGCCTGGTTTCTCAATGTAATATCTGCCCGGGGGTGTTGAGGATCTAGAGGGCTGTGTCGAGGTAATAATAATGACTCATTATGGAATGACGGATAGGATGGTCGGGACTACAGCGGCGTTGTTTTTAGTTCTTGTTGATACGTTTTATATATATATTCATTATCTCCAATGCGAATATCTCTTTGCACTAATAGTGTGGCCTCGCCTCTGCTTGCAACGAAGTCGCAGATTGAGTTACCCCCCTGTCCACCGCCCTGCTGGGAGCTCTCTCCATCTATCCTCCTCAACAACTCCGCAATCTCATCCCTGATAAACTTCTTCTACGCCTCAAAGCCAACACCGTCCTCTCTCTCAACCGCCAACTGTGCCAGGTTGAGCTTGTCCTTGTACAGACCAATATGCCCAACCGAAGACTCAAGCTGTTCGTACGCGTCTGGTAACAGCCCCGAGGGCTCGGAACTCTGCAAGTCCCGTGTGATTCTGTCGACGTATACACAGGAAACCCCCTCATGGTAAATTTCGACGTGTTTGGCGTTCCGCAAACGACCAAGCCATGTCATGAGCGCCCTCACCAAATCTCGTTCTTCTTCCTCTTTGCTAAAGAGCCTTCTGGTCCACGTCCAAGGTAATTGAATCGTCAGCCGCAAGGACTCGATGGTCCCAGTAAACTGCTGGATGTGCAGGAGGGCACGACCAACATCGCGTGCGCCGTCCGTGATCATGGGCATGTCGCAAGCGTTTGCACATCGGACGAAAATCTCGAAGCGCCGTATATATTAGGTCAGGGGTACGGGCAGGTCCTTCGGCCAATCTGGAGATGGGCCGGGCTTGATATCCTTCACAGGCCAGCGCCACAAGGGGCTGTACCTCTCGTCACACCCGCCACCAAACTTGCAGTTCAGTATCATCATTTTCCATCTGTTTTCGCCGTACAGAATGGAGACTGCCTCGCGGTATACCTGCCGGCAGGTGCGTAGGATCTGGCCGCTTCGAAGTGTGGTTCGAACGGTCCTGCGCTGGAAGAAGTTGTGGATTTCGATGGCGTCGTCGTTGGGGTCGCACACTAGGCGAAGGCGGTAGATTATGTTGCGGACCTCGCCTGGGAGGTCAAGGAAATGGAATGATTTGGAGGGAGCCTAAGACCTGGCTGCTCTCGCTGCAGGGCGACGTTGGGTTGTCACTGCGACATCGACGCGGCTGAAGATAGTCCTCATTGTTCCTGCGGGGTCCGATTTTTGTTTGGGATGAGAAGGGGAGTTTTCTGGGCGCACATATTTGTCCAGAAAGGTCTCTTATAAATAGGCCTGGGTTTCGGTTCAGAACTTTGATTTTGCCGAGGTTCGGGCTCTGGCCGGCTATGGTAAATGCAAACTCCCAAACCATCTGTCCTGATTTTTACAGCTTATTTCGACATAGTAGAGCTTTGCGATGGGGAAAACTTAAAACTGCCAGGGCTGGATGTACCTGCCGTCGAGCAACCCAAAGGTGGAGTAACCTGGTCTCGGTGGTTCGGCGTTACGCATGGTGGCCCGAATCTGGAAGTCGTGCTTTCCACACCGCATTGCCAGTTCCCCACCATGGCCTCAATATTTGTACGCTTCTCCCCGTAACACAAAGATCAAGACGCCATGGCATCGAGTTTCACGCGCCTCCGATCCTGGGGGTCGCGACTCGCAACGGAGAGCGGCGTCCGGGCCATCACCCAATCATGCCGCGACACCAAGGTCCTATGCGTGCAGCGCTTTGTGCGGCTTTTCGCTTACGGCACCTCGTTCCTCGTTCTTGTGCACTTCTTGTCGGGCCTGGGCTTCTCCGACGCCCGCATCGGATTGTTCATGACGCTGACGCTTCTCGGCGACGCCGTCATTAGCTCGCTGCTGACCGTGGTGACGGATCAGGTTGGGAGACGGCGCGTGCTGTGCATCGGCGCGCTTTCCATGACGGTGAGCGGGCTTGTCTTCGCCGTGGGCACAAATTACTGGCTTCTGCTGGTTGCAAGCGTGGTTGGGGTCATCAGCCCCAGCGGCAATGAGATTGGGCCCTTCCGCGCCGTCGAGGAGTCCATTCTTGCGCAGCTCACCGACAAGGGGGAGTGCAGCGACGTGTTTGCCTGGTACACGCTCTTTGGCACCGCTGGCGCTGCCCTGGGGGCGTTGACCTCCGGCTGGATGGTTCAGGCGCTCCAGGAACTCGACTCTTGGGGCACAGAGGGCGCGTACAAAGCTGTCTTTCTCTTGTACGCGGCCTTGGGAATTGTCAAGCTCGTTCTCATCTTCTCCCTGGGCCCAGAGGTTGAGCTTGAGAGGGTCGGGGCACAGTGCCAACAGGTTTCGACCGAGCAGGACAGTTTAGTTGCGGCATCAGATGAGGACGAAGGACAGGTTTGCTCCGTCAACGGCAGCAAAGAACCCCTTTTGGAACGCTTGCGTTCTCTGTTACCCCATATCACCCCCACGTCTCGGTCTATCCTCTATCGGCTGTTGGTGCTCTTCATTCTCGATTCCTTCGCTTCCGGAATAGCTTCGCCGTCCTGGCTCACCTACTTCTTCACCACCGTCCACTCGCTCAGCCCGTCAACTCTCGGTACACTGTTTTTTGTTACCAACATTTTGGCTACGCTTTCCAATCTTCTCGCTCTGCCTATCGCTCGCCGCATCGGCCCACTGAAGACGATGGTGTTCACTCATCTCCCCTCGGCGATCTTCCTTGGACTTATCGCCCTTCCTCCCGCAACACCTCTTGGAACATGGCTTGCCATGGCTCTTCTCGCCCTCCGCGCATGCACGCAGAGCATGGACCAAGCGCCGAGACAAGCCTTCCTTACTGCAGCGGTTCTCCCGGCAGAAAGAACAGCGGTGCTGGGCGTGGTGAATGTCACAAAGACTCTTGCTCAAGCCGGAGGAATTGGCTCCGCAGGCGTGCTGTCCAGCAAGGGCCTTTGGGTGGTAGCGCTTGGCGGGGCGGGGGCGATGAAGGCATCTTACGATCTGTTGATGCTTTGGATGTTCTTGGGTTTAGTCGATCGAGAGAATGTTGCAATTTGATACGTTCATTTACCTGGGCCAAATACCGGTGTCAGGGCAGAGAACATCGAGTTCAGGGGCATGCAGGCCAGAAAACAAGCTCAGGCCCCTTGCATCAGGGTCGCGGCACCACTTGACTGCCGGCATATCCTGATCTCGGTTCTGGAATTGAGTGGTCAGCGAGGGACAGTTGGGTCTCTTGCCGAGAAGCGGTGGCTTGTTTTGTGTGGTTGGCACCTGAGGCGGATTGCGGGTGATGCACCCAAGTGGCAAGGGGACTCGTTCCGTCGGCTGATGGTTGGCCAACGTGACCTCGCACCACACCCACCGAACGTCGTCTGCCAGTCCTTGCGGGGCTCTGTAGCATTTTGCAGCAGCTAGTTTCAGGAGACAGTAACACACGACACCCACGGCCTGGGATTTCGGTCAACCAAACCGACGGGGTGGTCTGCTGCGGTCAACCACGCCGTCCGGTTGTCTCGAATGACTCTACAAGCCACAATGAAAATGATATCGAGTCGAGGGTATATAATTCAATCTACAGACACTTTGCTCATTCGCTTCGTTTTCCTTTTCGCCATCCCACTCTGTCATTTACCACAACACTCGGAACTACAATCATTTGAACACAACCACAACGGCCACATTCCTTTCAGTGCACGCCAATATTCGCGACACCATTCACAGTCCTTTCTCGGAGTAACACAACACCAACACTGCCACGCAGTGGCACCACCCAACCAACACTCCCTATCATCGCAGCCGATCTCAGCATGTCGTACCAATATGGATACTGCTACACTTGCCACCGCTATGTCCCAGTCTACACGCGCAGACGACATCGAGATCGCGAAGACTGTTGCAACGTCTGCCGCCGGAGATACCACCACCGACGATACCGATATCACAGCTCTCACCACAGCTATCGTCGCTACCCCTTCGACTGGAGATACCCGCTCCGCGATCGTTTCAACATCTTGCCCGTTTATGATTGATGCCAGTGATGGACTCGCGCTTTCGTTTCGTCGAGCATATTGATTTCAACCCATTTCTCCCGCTTGAGTTGAGTCTATCCCCAGGTACTAACTACCTTTTCATATTCTGTTGTGTTTTTGTTCGTCCTAACTTTTACAATAGCCGATTACCATGCATCGAATATTTCAACTCCCACGATGTTGTAAATGCGCGCACTCTCCTAACGAACCACATTCGGCTGCAGTTGACACCCCTAACGAACATTTGCACAGCAATTCGCGCGAACTAGCGTTGGCCTTGATCTTGCTTCGGGTTTAGCAATACCCCTTCAGGTGTAGACAGGGATATTAATTCGAGATTTTGCGGTGGAAGATACCCATTCATTGTATTTCAGCACCGGAAGGCCAGGGATCGCCTCCGGGGCCAGCCAGAACGCCCCTATGTATACTAGCATAGCCTTCACCGCCATGAGGGCATTGCCGCTCATTTGGAATCCAACTACCAATACATAGTAACAGCCAAATCGCCTTCTTGTTTCTTGCAGCAGTGGGACCGCTCCGTCGTTATGCCGCGCAGCTGGAAGATCGAGGCTGCCGCACATATTTTCATCTGAAAAGGCAGACCCATACAATGGAACTGTGCGACGGCCCAGAGCGACAGTTCAGCTCAAGGAAAAGAACAAAGACAACTTGGTGGTGCAGCAGCCAGCTCGCGTACAATATTGGTGAGCTTACCGCGCCGCACCAGCATTTCAGTGTGTATTTTCCCAGAATGGTCCGTGTGCTATGGCAGCTGTAACGGTCCCCACCCTGAGTGAGATGGCGCTGACAACTTGAAGGGGGCCACTTGAAGTCAAAGTCCGTCGAAAACGACGAGAGCGAGATCAAGGTCGAGGTCTAACACACGATCACTGCTGCGTTGGTTTGAATTTAGTATCGGCTAGCTATTTTCTGCGGGCTAGCCGTTCTCTTCGCTAAGGGATGCCTATCGGTGGCTCATACTATGTAACACAGGACTCGTTCCGCGTGGACGTCGACGCCTTGACCAGGGTCACAAAGTGCAAACAAGCGGCCACTACGACGGCAATATGGAGGACCTGATGGCTGCAGCCCAAGAGATCGAACTTGTGCGAGAACCACCGCTCGGAAATCTGCAAGGAATTCAGCAAACTTTGTATTGGGGTACGATGGCCCGACTGGGATGGAACCTACCCTTGTCACAAAGATCAGCGCCCCGATGAGATTGGCAACCGCCATACCTGCCATCCACAAGAAAGGCATGCGTCGATTCTGCGTCTCCCATCCAAACACGACAAGCCCATGAATGATGAAAACGAGGCCGGTCAGTCCAAGGGATGTGTATATCGCGACCTTCCAGGAATGGTACTCGGGGGTTCGAAACTTGGGGAGAAGGGTCACGGCGGCACAGAACATCAGCGTCCAATAGGTGGTGCGAAGACGGGCGTCGCAGAGGAAGCCATAGTGGATCATGGAGATGCCGGCCCCCCACATCAAAATGACAATTCCAAGGTGGTCGAGGTGGTGGAAGAAGCTAGAAACGCTCGGGCTGTGGTTTTCGAAGGTGTGGAACCTGTCGGTTCGACCAGTCAGTGTCAGACAACAAACAAACTCGGTTGCCGGGGAGGAGGGGACCTGCAGTGCGGAAAGAAGAAAACATATCGCCACCCCCTCTAGAAATATTGTCACGACGATAGCGTCGGCAAGGGGGGGATCAAAAGCCAGGTGGAAGTAGATGGGGAGCAAGGCAAACACAAAGCCGCCGGCAAGGTGCGAATGGATGTTGATCGTCTCGTTGTTGAGGTACAAGGCGCTGGCAAGGGAAGCCAGAGCCGAGCCGGACGGTGCACTAATAAAAGCGATCAATGGTTAGGACAGGAGTGTTTGCATGTGCCAAATTGGATGCTGCGGGCGGGCCGGTGACATCTCAACCGCGACGCGACACGACATACCGATATCCGGACAAAAGGTAGCAGTTCGACTGCTGCCACTTTGGGATTTCCTGATACGACAGCAAGCCTTTTAGATCCGGCGCCATGAGGGGCGAGTTGGGGCGATGCGGATGGAAGGTAAAAGCAAATATGGGTTGAGAAAAGCGAAACGGGAGGAGCAACGGAACGCCTGCGTGGGTGCGGGAAGCGGCAACACCACGATTTATAGGCGGGAAGTTCCTCTCTTTGCAAAGCACAAAAACCAGCCGATCGTCACTGAAGGTTCAGGTTCTTTCTTCCGCAAATGCGTCAAGCTTTCGCGTTGTCTTTGTTCTCAAGCGGGACCTGTCCAAGCTCCCCACCAGCTCGGAATTAAATCCAGGGATGAATGGATTGGCTGGGCTATATGCGTCACTGGGACAAAGATCTGTGAGACTTCTTGTTTCTGTTTCCTGCTCAAAATGAAAATTCCGCTGGCGCGGCTTGGGTGGAGATTGCCATTGCTAGTTCGCGGTGTTGCCGGGGCCCTATCTTCCCTTTGTTCCTTGGTCAGGCAGCGGTTTGATTTGATGCCCAAGACTCGAGCGATCTCTCGCCTGGCTGTAAGTATGTTCCAACCATATTATTCAATCTTGTGTCTCCCCCCTAGCCAAGCAAGACTTGAAATCTGACTTCACCCTCCGTTCCTGGATTAGTTTGGCCGCTTACTTCTTGCCCGTCAGCACGAATGGACCGATGTTCACAGCTTCTATGCCGGCATGGGAGGCTTTGTCATCGATCTGAAGGCACTCGACGTCGGTATTCTGGAGACAAGATGCCTGGGTGATTCGTCACAGCTCGTCTTCATGCCGTACAGTGTTGAGCTCCTCATGCGGTGCGGATATTTGCCTGACATAGGCAAGAAGGAGATTGAGGATAAGAACAAATTCGACATCTTCTCCAAGGCAATTTGCTGCATTTAAGTCGGCTGGTTCATATTCTAGAGTCTCGAGTGGTTCCGTTTCCAACTGGTGGCATTCATGTTCATGACCAGCCAGCTCAGCGCGCCGGACCGGCCCGCCAACATAGTCTTGAAGAAGTCCGCCAAGCCGGAGCTGGCTTTCATGGACCCCTTTGTTTCCCCTCACCAAGCCGCCCTTGCCCCAGCGAGTGGAGAAGCCAGAGGACACCATGGTGTTAATATTCGCGACGATTGGGCGCGACGATTGCGCGAAAACCTCGCGCGCAAGGCCCTCCACCGCTTCTCCTCCCTCTTGAGCTACATCGAAGGTCTCACCCAGGTACTCAACGAGACCGACATGCCCAGTGAGCGGCTGAAGATGCAAACGGATCTTGTGACCGATCATGCTAGCAACTGGCCCGATCACGGGCTGCTGCGCGCGTCGGGCGATGGCGTCATGGGCACCTGCGTTTGGCTGGCGAGCGTTGCTGGATCAATAACTTCGTCTTCCCCTCCGACGGGGAGAAGTGGGCTTGGATGGCTTCGGCGAGCTATCTCGTTTTCAGCGGCGTTCTTTGGGCCATTCTTGTTGGCCTGGAATGGCAATTCGCGGGGTGCCTGTGGTTCTGGGATGAGCTCTTACAGGGAACTTCAGGGAATGCCACGAGGTACTCGCTGATACCGCTCATGGTCCTGGGCGGCACTCTCAACGGGGCCGCGCGCCTTTTTCTCTTTTCAGAATCGTTTGCGTCCTTGCGGGCGACATTGGTCCAGGTTTACACGTCTCCGCAGTGGTCGGCGTCCACTCCCCATTTGTAGGTAATTGCCGGTTCTGCTCACTCCTTGCTGTACTATCTCTCAACGGGGGTTGCGCCATCTCAGACGTTCAAGTTTTGGCGATGCGATGACTGGATTGGCAGAGGGGAGGGGAGGGGAGGATTTCTAGGTTCGCAGGGTTGTTGCATGTGGCGAAGGAAGCAGGAACGAGGGGGAAGGGCATCGGCCACAAATTGTCCTGGTTACCTGACGCTGAATAGCTCCACCGTACATTGATACCTTCCTACACGGTGTTCATGAGATGAAAGGCGGGTGAATATCGGAGCGGCACTGGTGTTGATTAAACCACCGAAGCTGGGAAACAGCATCCGGTGAAGTCCAGAATCGGGGCAACGAGACTGAAAGAATACCCCAAGGCATTAGCTTGGGCGGGAGATCTCTTCTTACCGATCCATCTCCTATTCTGAAAAGGACTTGATTCCCTAGGAACAGGCTGTTGGAGCATCTCAGAGGGCCTTTTGGAATGCAAGGAGGTCTTAGGGAATGGATGATAGCTTGGCTGTTATTTGGATAGGTCGCTGGAGAATCCAGGAAGGACTTTTCAAATTACTGCCCCAGTATGATTTTTTTAAAGATGTATCATGACTTTTCAGATCCCGGCAGGGTGCTTTCAAAATGCAACAAGGTGTTTTCAGAACGCAGCAGGGTGTTTTCAAAACCCAGCAGCACTTTCCAGAGTCCACAGCCCCTGGCAAAGTCTAGTAACGCCTTATAGAATCAAGCCGCGCTTTTCAGAATCAATCATCATTACAACTGATGGTTGTCCAAGAAAGGCGAGAAGGCTTAAGTCGACAGTGAGCAAGCAGCTTGAGAACATCAAGGCGGGCAGGTGGGTCTATCCCACCACTGCAAGACATTCCAGGTAACGCACTTGATGAGTACAGGCTGGTGCGACACAGCGAATAAATTAGGAGATATTATTAGAACGTCAGGCAAACTGGCCGAGCTTAACTGACAGCTAGAGATACAGAGAAATGTGAAGTATCTCATCATATTCCCAAGGCCTGACAACATCAAGTGCACTGCAGCACAACGATAGAAGAGCAATCTACCGACCTAGGTAATGAATGCAACCTCGAATCCGTCCCCAAGGCTCACAAATCTGCTTCCTGGGAGGATGCACAGAATATCGGAGATCACGTTTGCTGTTAAAATTGCATGCATCTTTTCCTGGGCAACGGCTGGAAAATACGCGAGGCATGATATCGAAATTTAAGAGACAAGTGTGAAAAAATGCTGTTGCTTGACAAGTTACAAACGGCGAAACCCTGGAAAGTTCTAAATTCAGGGTGAGCATCGGAGAAGTGCACGCCACTCAACGGCAGCCAAGGCACAGCCGATTTATCGCGGCGGGGTCGATCGAATCGCGATTGCCAATCAACCACATTTTCCTCCGCGCAACTCCCGAAGGCTGAGGACCACTCACAGCCGCGCAAGGCATTTTCTGCCCACCGTTTCCTCGTGGCCGGGGAAACTTCGCACCTCATTTCACTTGGCGCTTCAGCAGTGCTCACCTGGCCCCCCGAATCGGGATGTCATTCGGTGTCAAGATCCCACCGGCCGTCACCATGTGGTTGCACGATGACCTCACGATGGAGGGGCGCGCTGCACTGTGGATGGCCCGATTGAGACGCCCCACAGCACCGTCTCAGGGGCAGCCAGGCACTCGCGGCACTCTGTCAACTTCTCGTCCCGACCGTCCCACCGGAGTGGCTCCTCCATCCTCAGGGCGGTGGCTCTGTCGACAGAAAATCGATGCGGGGATGCGTCTGATTGGCCGCCGGGCGCATCGTGCAGCTAGCGACACGCAACAAGCAGCTCGGGTCGACCACTGAGGGGTAACACCGCAGCTAATAAGTCGATTTTGGCCCCTGCTTCCCGCGTCTCAGCCGCAAGGGCAGGTCTTCCCGACCATATTGGCCGAACGAGACACTGGGCAGAAATTGGAACTGGCCAGTCGCTGTGATGACTCAGGTACTACGGGAGTGTATTGGGGCGGTGGTATAAGTGAAGCAACGGGACGAGTCTCTCCTCACCTTGGTTCTTCCCTCGAAGTGTGCCAAGGCGTAGCAACATTCTCGAAGTTCTGTTTCTTTTCGCTTCTTGTTCCTGATCGCTCGTTTCAAGAGACTCACACTCGCTCAACACCTCCCCTTTTTCAGACTAAACCCCACTCGGGAACAACCACCAAAATGCGCACCACCTTCTTCCTCGCTGCCGCGACGGCCCTCACGCTCGCCGAGGCCGCCAACAACATGTTGACTCCCTACGGCGGCATCTACAAGCGTCAAGCCTTCGATCCAGACGAGACAACCGGATCCGGCGCCAACTGTATCGAGGCTTTCGGCGAGGGCTACATCGAGTGTGTCCCCAAGACTGACACCACGCCCCGTCTGTGCATCAACCCCGCTCTCGGCGAGACTTGCTGCAACAACCTCTGTATGTCCTCCCGCAAACACGACATTCAATCAACACCGAACTTGACTAACACACTTTCGTAATAGGGGGCTGCCCCGGCGGATCCTTCTGCCTCGTCCAAGACCTCTGCTGCCCCGACGTAAGCCCCCCCCCTCACAATCCACATTTCCCCAACCCACAAAAAACACCACTAACACCACCCAGGGCCTCGACGCCAAAACCTGCGCCGCCCAGAACGACGTAACTCTCCCCCCTGACTTCGCCGTCCCCTCCGCTACGGCCACCAAGCCTTCCACGTCTACGCCGTCAGTCGGTCCCAGCAGCATCGTGGGTGGTCCCAGGCCCTCGGTGACGTACGGATGGGGATCGGGGAATGTCACGGGGGGGAAGCCGCCTGTTGTTACGGCTGGGGCGAGTCATGAGCGGGCAGGGGCTGTGATGGCGGTGGTCGGGTTGGTGGCTGGGTTCGTTTTGTAGATGGGGAGGACTTAGGAGAAAAGGGGCATACATAGGGCATGTAACAAATGGTAGTTACCTTAGGGATGAATTGGGTATTATGGCGTCAAGTGTTGAAGGTCTTGGGCTGTTTGCGCTGTTTGGATGTACTTTAGGGAACTTAAGGATTTAGGGAGTGAATTTATACCATAGCTTCAACTTGGTCGCAGACTTGACTGACAACACGGGAGGTATTGTGCTTGCTCTGGTGTGGCGGCCTTGGTGTCGTGATAAAGAAATGGAACCCGATTTTTCTTAGACTTAGCGCCAGTTATACGGCAAATTTCATTGATCTTGAATAGCGGGTGCCCATCTGTATTTGCTGGTGTGGGTTGTGCTCAGCTGTTGTTGGTGTCGGGCTCTTGCAGGAGTTGTATGAAGAGGTCTGATATCGGGTTATGTCACCCAGTTGGGCCTAGAGAATCAAGTGCATGTCAATAGTGCTATCACTTTTTTGGATCATACCTACAATGCACTCGTTCACCCAACCAAGTCCCGATCGCCAGAATATCTCATAATTGCCGATTTGTTTTTAAAATGTTGCCGAAATTCGTCACATTTCAAGTTCGCATGCGACGGCCTAAAGTTGAACCGTAGGATTTCAATCTAGCCGGAAGTCCACGCGGCCGGGTCACAGTTGCCCCTCTTATTGTTCCCCAACCCAGGAACCAAAACCAACCTCATCCGGTGGAAATCCCCACATCTCAATCTCAACATCACCTCACCTCACCTTTACCAGAATTGAACCCACGATGGCCTCCCCCTCGCTTTCCCCGGAAGAAACCTTTCTCTCCGACCCCCGCTTCAGCCAAACATTCACCCTCCAACCCTCCCCTGCAAACGGCCTCACCGAGCCCTTCACCCTCAAATACGCTGACTACGGCGACCCCACTTGTGAGTATCCCCCCCTCAAACCAAACAAAACAATTAATTTCCTTCCATTTTCTTCCATTTCACTCCAGATTCTAACATATCCCAGCCCCCAAAACCCTCCTTCTCTCCGGCCCCCTCCTCTCCTCCCGCTACCACCACACCCCCAAAGACCGCCTCGCTGCCTCCCTCAAAATCCGCATCATCGACCCCGACCGCCCAGGCGTAGGCGGCTCCTCGCCCTGCCCTGCACACCTCCGCCTCTCTCTATGGCGCACCCTCATCCCTGCCCTGCTGTCGCACCTCAACATCCCGCACGTGTCCATCGCGACGCACAGCGGCGGCGTGGTTTTCGCTCTGGATTTGATACTGGCGCATCCGGAACTGTTGGCTCCCGAGGGCGAGGGCGGGTATCTCGCGATTGGTACGCCGTGGGTGCTCCCGTCGCATTCGAGCTCGGGGCTGCTGGCGGTGGTGGACATGCTGCCAAGGGGGATGGTGGCGTGGGCGGATCGGCTGGCGCAGGTGG
>Ga0247760_1000347_pt1 | contig 51123 bp, 10 predicted proteins | sample UWRJL171409R4_FD_179936 | JGI IMG/M metagenome (GOLD analysis project Ga0247760, IMG submission 179936) | Plant litter microbial communities from Arlington Agricultural Research Station in Wisconsin, United States - UWRJ-L171-409R-4 | ecosystem: Environmental > Terrestrial > Plant litter >...
TTCTACTAATTTATAATTAGTTTTATTAATTAAGATTTACCCCTTTTTATAATGTAGTTACTAACTTAATAATAAGGGGCTAATATAGTAATAAGAAGTTAGCAAATAATAGCTTAAGTGTGTAACTTTATATAAAATTTTAAGTTAATGTAATAATTAAAATATATAGTTATAATACCTTATTAGTTTTTAATACTTAACTTAGTATTATTTTTCTTAATCTTAAAGCACTTTCTCTTTAAAGCAATTCTATTATTAACATTACTTTAATATAAGTATAATAATAAATAAAATTACTAAGAGTTAAGAGAGGAGGCCTTATACCAGAGTGTAGCGGAGGTTTATAAGGCTGACGATCGAAACGGCTTTAGTAATTTTATTTATTATTATTTAAAGATCCTTTCACTTTACTTTTATTCTTTATATTAGATCTGTAGCTCTGGAATGTAGAGGGGATTCCAGCCTTCAAACCTTATAAGAGTCAGGACGGGAATGCCTCTAGGCTAGAGGGCCTGTACTAGCTTACAGACTTTAAAGTCCTACTAGCTTTCAGACTTAAAGTCTAGCGTTAATAAGCTTACTATGTAACAGTTACGGAAATTAAAGGGTATAGTATTATTATAACCTGCACTTAACACAGACCTGAATGGTTAGTCAGGTTAAGATAGAGCGTATAACAGGACGTTAAAGATTAAGTGGGCGTTTTAAAGTCAGCTTATTAAACTAGCACTCCTAGATGGGGGTATAATGTCACGATAGGTTGCTGTCACTATAATGTACAGAGGTGAGTCTGAAAAGTAGAACACAAATGAATAATATAATATTAGTGTGAGGAACTAAAAGTCCCTTACGGCTATTATGGTCATAATAATAACTATCTATACTAATTATCTAAAAGGTGCTTCGTACCTTACTTAGTGTTACTTACTTACTTACTTAAGGACTAAGCACTCTATCACTAAACACCCTCTGCTTAGTAGCCTTAGGAGTGCTTAGTAGCTAAGTGCTAGCGTTAAGACTGAGTAACTCCTGATTATTTGTAAGGGCTTTAAGTTTTTACACTCTTAATCCAGCTTAAAACACTGTGTGTACTGTTTCCTGCACGGGGACTTAATTGGGCCGCTCTAGCCCTGATAACGGCCTGTAGGGTTGTTACAGGTATAGTATAATAATGATTATTCCAGGGGTCTTTTAGCTTTAAAGAGGTGCGTGGTTTTAATCCTCTTATAGAGGCCTGGCTGGCCCACGTAACTACAGCCTATAGGTCTGTAAGATGTTTACAACACTTCCTTTATGTAAGTTTAAAATAATTTCATTTTTCCTCCTTTACATCTTCTCTTTACACCTAACCCCTTCTTTATTTATTATTATCCACTTCCTCTCTAGTGATCTCCCGTATACGAGACTTACCACTATTAAAAAGCTTAATTAAGATCGGGTTCTGTATACGATAATGATAAAAGTATATATAACAGTTATCCTTCTTTAAATGACAGTTTATATAATCCCATGATTGCTTAGCTAGTAGTTTAGTCCTGTAAGTACGTAGGAACTGCTGGAAGTCTTAGATATAACCTGAATTAGCACGAATAGTGTTAAATACAGAATTAACTTCCTTCTATTTACTATTAGGCTTATTAAATAGCAGAACCAGACATCCTATTAAGTAATTAATAGCAATTTCTTTACAAGCTCCACAGTATTTAAAGGCTCTGATATAGTTTAATAGCGGCTTTATTAACAGGACAGCGTTATCTAACACTTCCTTTAAGGTAGGAATAACTATAGTGATATAGACAGGTAATATTACAGGCTTAGATAAATAACCATAACTGATAATCTTTAAACTATCACGGTAGTTAAGGTAGGTCTGGGATGAAATAGAACTATTATAAAATGTCTAGCAGTTAGCACAGAATATATGCCTGCAGAAGAGAGTAACCCCGGTACGTAGCTTAATAGTTTCGTTTAGTAATGTATTTAGCCTAATAATGTTAAGCTGGGTATAGTAGATTAGATATACTATCTACCTAGCTGGCTGATTCCCAGTGAGACTTAATATATACTGTATTACTTAATACTATAACATAAGAGTTATTACAGAGGTTACTATTGTAAATGTTTAAGGAATAGGAGCTTTTATACTAGTGGGTTAATATGATTATATACTACTCTAGCAGGCTGGTATTATATAATAGGTAAATATATATATAATGTACGTGTGTTACAGCAAGTGACTATAATAATAATAAGTGGTATAATAATAGTAAGTGTATAAGTAAATAGAGTAATAATAATGTATAGGGAAACAGAGCATAAAGGAGATAAATAGAGTATAAAGGAGATAAATAAAGTATAAAGGAGAGCTTTTTTAACTTATAACCCAAACTATAATGGCGATATTATAATAGTGGAATAATAATTATATATGTTTAAGGTTAAGTACTATTTCTATCATACTTATAACGGCTTTAGCAAGGTGCTTATTAGGTCGGGTTAGTTCTAGTAATTAAGGTACGTGGGGTAAGTTACGTATACTGGATGTGTTAATTATTTATCATTATCTGCAGCGATAATGGGCTATTATATTACTATAAGTCTTTAAGACTTAGTATAATTACTAACATTAAACTACTTAATATACTGTAATTTATTAAACTAAGTGGTTTAAAGTCTAATTATATTATATTCTGTGTGTATTAATATTAAATCCAGAGTTAGGAGAAAACCTTATTGCTAATCTACCCTAAGCTAACAGCTTAAGCATAGGTTATTTAATAAGGAGGTAAATAACTCTTAAAACGTTTACCTATTTAGATCTCATTATTACCCTATACTGTTCCTTAATTCCTTATTATAGCCTGAGTAATCTGGCGGTGTTGTAAGGGAGGAGGGTTACCATTATCTGTTATCTTTCTTTTAATAGGTATCTTTTTTACCGTCTTTAATCTAAGTCTCTTCTTTATACTGTTTACCTACTTTCCTACCTTTTCTATCTCCTTATTAACATTATCTTTCTTAAAATCCTCTTCTTTATAAATAACGTGCTTAAGGGGCCTGGCGTAGTTAGTAAAGTGGGTGTGATTACACTTAAGTTTACTAATAAGAGGATGACTGTACTTCTCTATAAGTTAAATCCTTTTACGCTTAATCTCCGGGAAGGCGTTAAAGACAGTCTCCCACGTTATAGTATCGGGATTAAAGCCTAATTCTATAACACGCGTGCCATTAGCCCGGACGATGGGGTTTCTATCTTTACTAAGTTTATCCCAGATATATATATTAACGATAACGGGTCTTAGGAAACTTATATATAGAAGGATAAGCTGATTTTTAATAAAGTCTTTAACGTTAGTAACCTTTACTAAGTTTATTATAAACGCTTTAAAATTAATATTAATATCCTCTCCCTTATTTCCCTCTTCTGGTAGGCTGGAGCTTAGGAGGCGGATAATGGATAAGTAGATCCTGCTGATAAATAAAGCTCTGTCGCTTAAGTAGTTGTGGATGGATTGGGGTGGCTTAACTGCCTAACTAAACCGGTTTATTAGGATGGTTAAGTTATGTTTAGCGACCTTATATATAAATAATAACTTTAGGACTAGGTCTTTAACCTTTACTAACATTTAGGGGCTGATTTCTTTAACCTATTAATATATATTAGTATAAAATCAGGTTAGTAGTAAATTAGTTAGTATAGTTAATAAGTATATTAACTAATCTAGTGTTAGGTTTACATACTTTATATAGTCTGCACTTTATAAACTACTTATTAATAGTATTAATAATAATGGGGAGATACCACTAGATAGGCTTTATCTGTTTAATACAGTATAGTTAACTAATGTACTGTTAGATAGTTACTATATTCTATATAAACCCTACTCTAATGTTATAGTTATATTAATAATGTGCGTTAAGTCTAGCGCTAAATACTGACAAGTTTAATACTAGTATGTTAAACGCGGTGTTAGCCTGATTCTATTACTCTATAATAGCTTAACGCTCGTTTATTAAAAGTCTTAAGTGAATGGACTTAACTTTAAAGTTCACTTTAGTGAACATAGTAGTAACCTCCTTATATTTAACTGTTAGTATATCTGTTTATCTAAATCGGCTAGGGGGATATTAAACCTATTAGTGTACTTATACAGTATACTAGCTAGTTTAATTCTAACCTTATTAGGATATGGTCCATTTATTATTACATAATAGGGCTGTTTATTATAATTAAGATTTTAGCGTTTTCTTAACCAGGTTTAAATCAGATCTCTATCACTTATTAAAGATAGTATAACTTAATTGGTGACTTAAAGCATGTGAAAAAGAGGGAGTTAAGTCAGTCCTTAAGGGGGATATGGCTATTATCTTTATTTAATATTACATATATGTAGCTAATGCTATTATCTGTGCTGTTATATATTAATAACTGGACGAAATTAACACTAAGCTTCGTTAAACCTAAGCCATTAAGGTTAACCTTTATTTATTACCTTAGGTTAAAGGCCCTGCTAAGTGTAGATTCTAATGTACGTTTTACCTTTTTTACGGTCTTAAGATCGGTGATTATTTAAATCTCCTTCTTTATCAGCTGACAGATAGGATTATCACACATTATCATTATATATACATGTTTACTTTAAGCCTCTACTGTAACGGCCCGGAGTAACGCTATATTAAGCGTATTAGTCTAGTCTAGATCTTTCTCTTTACCTTTCTTAAGATTACTATTAATATAATTGTCAGTAATCTGATTTATCTCCTTAAGTGTGATATTACTTAAAATTTTATTAATATTATTATAAACAGCGTTATAATCTTTATTATATCTAATAAGAGTTAAGTTAATTTCTAAAAGGCTTAGTCCGTCTTAAGGATAATACTTTAAGTTATTTAATAAGGTTACAGGAGTGTTTATTCCCCTATTAATAATAAATATATTATTCGCCTTTAAGATATTTTTAACATTAAGGTTAATATCTACCTTATTAGAGTCCTAGATATTATCTTAATAAAAAGGAACTAGTTTCTATTAATGCCATTTATACTCTTAGTGGATACTATATAACTCCATAACAGTATCGTTCTTATCAGTATAATATTTAATAATAAGTATATTAAACCCCTCCTTATATATTAGTTTGTCACTTATATAATAAAAGTTTAAATTAAGCTGGAATATATTTAATATCTTTACTACGGTAACCTATATTATCAGGCTGAAACCTTTCTAATCTGTGATCTTATTCTAAGTGGGAGTTGCAGACGTACTACCTTATAACACTTTTAAGATAACCTACATAAGACACTAATATTAAGAGTTGGAGTTATATAAATTAGTAGCTTTATCGTATATTATAAGCTGGAATTTGAATTTTTTGCTTTTCGTAATATAGGTATCGATATGGCGGACCTGGTAGATCTTAAACTTCTGGCATTTTAACACAGGGATTATAGTAAGACTAGTTATATATTAATAGATATAATAAGGCGATTAGAAAGTAAATTAGTTAAAATACTAAAATTTATATACTAACTGGTTTACTTTATAATAAAGTAGGGTGTGAGGATGGGATGTATAGTTAGTACTTACTTAAGGTATCAGTTAAGGAATAATCTATATCTGTTTACTTTAATATACTTACTGTAATTACCTTTAAATTTCTTATTAAGTTTACTTAACTGCTTAGCGTATTTCTTATTACTATTGTTATCGATATTACTCTTATTATCTACCTTAGTAAGCTTACCAGCTATAATGTCTAAATTACCCCTGTTGTCTTTAAATTCGCTGCCAGATCCTGTATTATTAAAACCCTTAGGGCCGGGGGTTACCAGGCCTATAGGAGCAGCAGAGATCCTTAACTTCTAAACCACACATTAATCGTACACCTATCGTCCAGCATATTTAGACGTGTTTATATCGTACTTAGTTATAATTATCTAATAAGCGGCTACAGTGGTATATACTGAAATGTACACGACTAACGCCACTTTAGGGTTTTCTATATCATTTACGTAACTATAAAAGTTATTGTCCATCTATTACGTGCTTTAAGTTTACGTGTAGTAAGGGTTGTCTTACGGAATCTGGGTAATGTTTTAATAGAAAACGCGGAGCTTTAACTTAGGGAAATTTAAGTGTAGCTTATTAAATGTCTAAATAATTAGGGGTGTAGGGTATAGGTATAGGGTAGGTTTAACTTTAATCTTCTTACTTACTTTCTTCTCTCTAATAAGTTAATGGTAGTGTATAAGTACTGTTAAGGCCATTATAAAGGTTTTATTAGTGCTGACCTTATTTATATAAAATTAGGATTTGATTAGTGAATTAGAAAGGTTAAACATAACGTACGTATCTTTTATAATCAGTTTTAAGTATTAAACTAATTAGAATACTATATTAATACACTAATAGGTATAATATGTAATTTATTAATTATCTAATAGGGGAGAAGATGTTTCGTTCCTTTATAGATTTTTTAATTCTAAGCCTAGCTATACTTATTCTTCATCTTCTTATAATTAAAACGTAGGGAGTCTTTAATACTCTTATTAAATACCTTTTCGAAATCGTCTAATGTGACTAGCTTTAGGTGATTAAGTGCTATATTTAAGATAGTTAGGTTATCGTTAACGCCAGTGAACGGATATGCCTGTGATAATAACGACTTAATGCTGTATAATCCTTCAAGTCTAGCCTTTATTAGCTTAAAACGCTTACTTTATAAACGCTTAATTAGATAATTATCTTTATTATATTCCAGCTTAGCATTTACAGGGATGTTAGTAAGATTTTCTAAAATAGTTGTCTGTAATGCGATAAATTACACTAGGTTGACTTTTTACTTAGCACTAAATAGGTGACTAAATTAGGTAATAAGGGTTTTATCCGGCTTATAAACGACAGGTTTTAAGAATAATCTTATACATTAAAGGTTCCTTACTAATAAAATTAACACTGGGATATTAATAGGTTCTATATTAGTGTTATCTGCAGAGTGCTAACCCTGGTTTTTATTTATATAAACTGTTAAGATTTCGGCCTTAGTAATCATCAGGTGAAGATGTTTAATCTGGTTACTAAACACCCTCTTATATCTAAATTCGTTAATTAGGGACGTGGTAGACCTGCTTAGTATACGTATCGTCAGGGAGTGGAGTTACAAGTTTATAATACCCTATTTATTAACCTCGCTTAACTTATACTATTCTTTATTAAGCTGTTTGCTAATGGATGTTACGTTTATTCTTATAACCTTAAATGCTAAACCTTTCTTAAGACCCTTACTATTTAAAGGTAATTAGAACGTATATAAGTGACATTTATTAAAGTATAGTAGATATAATACAGTACAGAACTAGTTATTAGCGACGTAACCTCCCTATGTATCTAGAGTACCGTTAGGATAGTAAGTGTACTAAGGCGTTATATTCTAATTATAGCAAGTCTTTACATTACGGAGATATATATATAGTATAGTGATATTTATCGCTATAATGTAGTATTAGTGCTAGGCTTCTTCACTAATTACATTAACGTTACTAATATCGCCTCGCCGGATGAAGAGGACTGGGATGTCCCCTTCCATTTTAGTAAGTGCCTTTAAGATTTTACTAACCTTAGGATAGTTAAACATAATTAGAACATTTATATAGATGTTTATCTACACCTTTCTAATATGTGGGTTACTGGGAAACGATTCTCTGCTTAAGGGGTCGTTGCAGAGATTACCATTCTTAAATGTCATATCGTTATGTTTTAAAAAACACCAGAAGCTAAAGTAGTCTGTAATTAGAAGATATATGGTCAGTAATCGTTATTAGGTATTAAACTAATTAGTTTATTAGGGAGTGGTGAATATTAAACCAGTTAGTTTATTAGGGAGTGGTGAATATTAAACCAGTTGGTTTATTAAGGAGTGGTGAATATTAAACTAGTTGGTTTATTAGGGAGTGGTGAATATTAAACCAGTTAGTTTATTAGGGAGTGGTAAATATTAAACCAGTTAGTATACTAGTAGTAGTATACTAACTGGTTTAATATGTAACTTACCTTTAAGGTTTAAGTGTTTAGTTAAGTTAGCTTTATCTTTATACCTTAATACGGCAGTGAAGTCTCTGTCATTTTTAAAACTGTTAGTATCTAGCACATACGTAAATGTCTAATTAAGGAGCATCTTATCCTAGATTTTAAGGTACTCCTTTAAGAAGTTTAAGGAGATAAACTTAGATTTATACTTGATTATCTTATATGTAACGTTTACGTACTATGTAGGCGCCTTTATGTGGTATAACGTAAGAGCTAAGATGTTATAGAATTTAACGTAGGGTATAATTATAGACTTATAAATAAAGCCTTTCTCTTTACTAGCCTTTATTACCCTATATAAAAGGTGATTCTGTATGTTATTTATATTATATCTTTAGATCACTGGCTTAAACCCCTACTGTATTATAGTGATGTCCTTTAAGACTGAAAAGAATACCGTCTTTTTATTTCCTTTAAGGTTGACATTTATGTTAATAAACGTCTATTTGGCTAATTTTTAGGCCTTTATATTAGTAGTATTTATACTAGCAGTTACCTTACCTTTGCCCTTAGCTTTAGCTTTAGCGGCCTTTGGAGGTATGGTCGCGGTTGGTGGGGGTGATGTGAATTAAGGTGTAGGGTTGTGATTAGTGAGGCGTAATGTTACGATTAGCGAGGTTAAAGTCTGGTTAATTGATAACTAAGCTTTAATAAATTAGGCTAATTGAAATGGGTTAGGGGTAGAGATTAAACTAGTTAGTTTATGGAAATTAGTATATTAATAAGGGTTATTAGTCTATTCTCTGGAAGTTTATAGTTTTTTTTAAGGGGGGTAGGTGTAATAGTTATATAAGGTGGGGGTAGGGTATTATTTATACCCTTAGGGTTAGTAAAGTTTACACTTATAGATTAACTAGTTTAATTACGGCTTAAAGTTCACACCTGTGGGTAGACTAACTAGTCTAATTGTTACCTTTAAAAACTAGTGTGCCTTTAGAGCAGATTCTCACTTTTTAATAGGGTTTACTGTATTACACGTTTAGTAGGGATCCAGTGCTCCAGTTTATTCGGTTACCGGCATGATTAACACTTACATCACTATAAGCTAAGGGGTTTATAATGTTATATATTTAATAAAGGTTTAGTATATTAATTTATTTAGTTCTGGTGTAATAACTTAATTAGTTATAATAGTTTAAATAATGTTTCACGTGTTTCATTACGGGTAATATAGTATCCTAAGTCTAGTGTTAACTGGTGATGCTATCTACTTCGCTTTACAGAGCGGCTGAGTGCTGTAATATAATAGGTCGGCCTTTACCTACAGTGAGATCTGTAATACTATACTTTTAGTGGAGATTTAGTATATTTACTTATTTAATTCTAACGGTGTAATTTACTTAGATTGTTATGGCTAAGTAGTGTTGCTTAGCGTGGTAGGTAGTATTATAAGTCTGGTGTTAGCCCATCACATCCCTTAGCTTAATTTAGACTGGAAAAGTAGATATATCTTAGGGTTGCCACATCTAGTAAATTAATTTAGAGGGGTCCACTATTACCTAGGTTTAGTAAGAAACGTGACAATTAATGTGACAGAGCGGTTAGTTATTAGTTTATAAACTTAATTATTAAGTGTTCCACTTTATATTTATATTATTATTTATAACGTGTGAAAGATAAAGGTTCCTTTATAGTGGTGTTTTATAATACTGTTAGGTTAGGTTATTATCGTCGGTTTTTATTATAGTAAGGAAGGTTATTATAGTAAGGAAAAACTTTAAGCGATATTAAAGATAAAATATAAGAATATTAGGTACGTTAGTACTATTATTATTTACAGTTTATAATAATAATTTATTTATTAATTATATCTTATATTTAACTTAAATTTAAGGTGCTGTTACTGCTGGTGTAGCTGGTTACATAAGGGGAGCTATACGTTTATTAAACCAGATGTTAAGTTTATCTATTAATGGTGACTTTATAATAATATCGTACGTTAGCATCTAAGGCGGGAAATTAACCTTAACTACTAGTGTTAGCGCGCTATATTATAAGAGTTAAAGGTAAGCTTTACTAAGTATTTAAGTGTAGCTTTTAATATCCTGTAACTATACTGTTACGTTTAGCAGTTTTAATATACTGAAAGTCTTACTAGCCTGTTACACATCCTCCTCCTCCTCCTCTTCCTCCTTCTCCTCCTCCTTATCCTCGTCACTACCGTCTTATATAACTATATTATCTGCTCCTTAATATAGCCCGCTTATACCGTTGCCGTTAGGACTGAGGGAGTGGTACGACTTTTATAAGATTTTTTAAAGATTGTTACTAAGGAACGCTGTATATAGCTCTTATCTTCCGTTATTATAATAGTATATATTACCAGAAAGGAATTACTTAGTTATGTGATTACCCTTCCCCTTTATATAAGAAGGGGGAAATGTAAAGATAGCTAAAAGGAACCATATAACCCGTTTAAACTTAAAGGAGAAGAATAACGTTCCTGTTAGGTAGGGTAGGATCTATTAGGTAAGTAAGATAATGTAGTAAAGGTCTTAAAACCACTTATTAGCTGTTACTACTTTAAGGAAATAGTTAAGTATGTTAAATATCCTTTATATTACTACCTAGTAGTTCTTCACTAACTATACCTTCCATGCCCTTTAGTCCCACTACTTAAAGAGAAAGTGGATAAGCTCCTAGGGGTTAGTAATACTGGCTTTATTACTATAAATAAGGTGGGGATGGCAGGGCTTCTCTAAGAGCGCGTTTTTATTAAAAAACCTCCTAAATATAGCACTTTAGTAATATATCGGCAGCTTCCAGTTAGGACCCTAGTTAACAGTAGGGACTAGCTCCTTAAAGTTCTCGTTTTAGCGGGTTATCTTATCCCAGATATCTTAGTTAAACTAGTGGAGTATTAGACATATTAGATACTTTATTTATATAACCACTACTGCTTCGTTACCTTTAATTTACTTATCTTAATATTACAGCTAAGCCTGGAGTAACCACACCTAAATGTGCTAAACCTCTTTAACTGCTCACTACCATTTACAGTACTTAATATAGAGTAACAGGTTACTAATAAGGAGCCTTTAGGTGATTACTCTTATAAACTATTAGAATAGCTATTAGAATAAACTTTACTACCACCACTTAAAATTATAGCGGATTATTAAATAATACATCCCTAGCCTTATTTAATATCTTTCTACCAGCTAAGGTATATCTAAGTCAGCTACACCCCTATTAAAAGCAGTAGCACGACTAATAATAATACTAGTTAGCGTATCTTCTTTTAACTTGTTATAAGATATCCACTCCCTTTAAGTCCACTTATGCTTAAAAAGTAACAGCTCCTTATAAATACTATTATTATTATAATAGTAATAAAGGCATTATAAGGTGATAATTATAAGTACTATATTAGCAAGTGAGAATATAAGGCCTATTTGGCTAAGGATGTACTTAAACAGGAAATAATAGCGGTTAATCTAGGTATGGAGGAAGTTAAGTATAGTGGTGGTAGGGATTATAAACCAGGTAAGGGGGCGGTTAGCTGCTATAAGATTAGGTGTACTAGTGTTGTTGTTATTAAAGGTGTCCTAGACTTAATATATCTCCTAAAAGAGGGTTATTATTATACGGTGCTCCTCTTACACACTGTAAAAGCGGTTCTGGCACTCCTGTATATTTAGGGCGGCGTGTGCTTTTAAAAGCAGGTAACTCTTTTTAAGGGCAGCTTAGTAGATAATAGTGGCTTTACTTACTTATTAAAGCTACTTAACGTAAAGGGGGTTAATAGCCAGGTTCTTATAAGTGGGTAGCTGTAAGGTGTAAACCTTTTACGTGTCAAACGGGGCTTTAAACAGGTTATACTACTATAAGTAGATAAGCTTACTGTTAATCTTTACCCCCCTAGGCGTTAAGGTTACCGTTATACTACCAGCCTCCCCAGTTATAACTTATAAGTAGAAAGCTACTAACAGCTTAAGTGTATAAGGGCTAGGAGGTCCCTTATCTTCCTTATTATCTCTACCGCCTTAATGTCTCCTTAAGTGCTTTTACTACCCTTATTTGCCTTTACCTCTATTATTATTAAACTGTACACTACCTTAAGCTATTATTCACTCTACCCTAACTGCTACCTGGTTAATAGCTTTATTAGCTCCCTCTTTAGGAGACTTAGGTGGGGACGTAAAGGCCTTATAATAGCGAGGACTAGTAACTTTACCTTCTTTATCTAAAGGTATACCCTCCTTTTTATTACTTAGGCCGTTACTATTCTTATAATTACTGTCTTTTAAGTCCTATGTAACCTGCTTTTTAATCTACTCCTCCTAGGATTTAAGGATTACCTCTAGGTAATAGGTGTGGTATAGGTACGTCTCTGCTACCTTATCCATTACGTTATATAATAGGGTAGTTAGCACAGTAATAGTCTACTTCCCTAAATTAACAAACGTCTTATCGTTGTTTAAGAAGTGGGAGTTAAAATAAGTCTCTTAATACTTTAAGAACTAATTAACTGTGGGTTTAAACCTTTCACCTACTACTATTACTTTATAATTAACTAATAATATAAATTAAAGTTTAGTGTTCTTACAGGTAATATAGATAATAAAATCCCTAAAGTGGGAAAGATACTTAAGGTTACCCTTAATGTTTACTTAAATACTATTAGTTAACACTTTAAAGTATTACCCTCTTAATATAAGCCTTATATATTATATCCTCCCTATGCCTTAAGGCATATTATAATCCTTGCCGTTATTATTACCCTCTCTAGTAGCTGTACCTTAGGGGCGGGCTGTCCTAGCTTCTCCCGGTACGTATGTAAGATATATTACAGCCTGGTAACTTTATAGGATATACTAGGTAATGTTTATATTGTAAACTATTACACTGTTTTTATTAGGTATTAAAATAGCTGTAAAGATAGTAAAAGTTAATACAGTGTTAAATTATAAGCTGTACTATTCGCCTAATAACAGTATTAGTATAAGCTTACAGGCTAGATTATTAACGATAGTGTTAATTTACGGCCTCTTATTAATAAGGTGTTTATATAGCTTGGGAAAGAATATATACACACTTATTATATCCTAACTTATTACTTACTTAAGGCTGTAATATAAGATGTAATGTAACAGTATAGGGACCTATTCCTTTAGTAGTAAGTTTAGTATTATTAGGATAGGGATATTAAGATAAACGTTAGTGATAATATTCTTATTATTGTACCTATTTAAGTATTAGCAGATCCCCTGGCGGATAGTAATAAGTGACGTCCTAAATATATATATACTGTTAATATTATAAGATATAAGTGATAGGAGGGTAATAGCGGTTATGGTGCTATAGTGTACTGCTATATAAAGGTGTGTCGGCACGTCTTTATCTTTCCAGCTGTTATGGCCTTTAAAAGTAACATAACAGTTAAGACCGGGAGGGTATTTAATAAGGCTTAGTCGTCCATTATTAAGTACGTTTAATATTAAGCCCCTTTTTACTGCTGTAAACATTACGGTAGGGTCTTAATTATCTTACTAGGGCTGCCCTTAAGCTGTAGGTAATAGTTTTAGTTATTACTATAGCCTGTCAGTTACGTCTACCAGTAAGCTGTAATCTAATAAGACTCTTTCACTTTAATAGAGTATTATGTGCTTAAGGGAGAGGGGGTTAGTAATTACCTTATATACTTTAGTAATATAGGTAAAAAGTTATTATAACTGTTATATTAAAAACACGTAAAGTGGCTTCCTATAGGCTGGTTAGGTGTAGGGTGATCTTAGTGGGCTGTTATAAGTTACGTCCTTAACGTTAGCCTCTGCCTTTTTACTCTGGTTACTATATAAGGGCAGTTCTTAACAGTCTAGTATTAACCCTGCTGCGTTACTTTAAATTTATAATAACTACCTGCTACCTTAGCTGGATAATGTACCCTTACTATTAAATGGTAATAGCCTGTTACTATTCCTAACTTAACTAACACTCTTAACTCTATAACCGCTACTGCTTTACAGTGTAGAGGGATATAAAAGCGATAAAGACCCTAAAGTGTTATTTCAGGCTTCTAATACCCCCTTACAGTCCTAGCTAAATAATATACCCTTATCACCTTTAAATAGTAATAACTTGCTACTACTCCTGCTATCTCCTGGTAAGCTGCTACTTCTATTACCTCTACTAACCTAACTAATGCTCCTAACCCTGCCTCTATTACTGCTTTATAATGTAAGATTATCTAGCAGTAAGGGGGGAGGTTGTAGTAAAGATAGGAGTTAGCGTTATTAGGTAATAATAGGAGTAAGTAAGCTGGGTTAAGAGTGGGGCAGCTTAGTACTTACCTTTGCTATTATATTACGGATATTAAAAGTGCTGGCTAATATGTGTTAGGTAAGGTGGGACTGTTATAAGGTAAATAATGACAGCCTGCCTGTATGTTAATTACTAGTAGCTGGTAAAGTAGGTTATAAATGTTACGATAAGCTATTGTTTTCTTCCATTTAGTTACGGTTGTTTTATATACTGGCCACTGTTAGCAGGAGGGTTAATAACTGTAATACTAACAGGTATTACTGTTATAATAGGTTACTAAGTTATAAGCTGTTACGGCTTCTTATTATTATTAAACAGATGTTATAGGAGTTGATTACTGCCGCTTTTAATAACACCTTTTTACTAATTAGTTTAAGGGTTTTCTTATTATTAAGAACTTCTTTATTTTTCTGGCACCTTAGGTCTTTATTATCCCCAACCCTAACTGGCAGCTGTATAATAGGACTTAATAATAGCTAATTATGTAACATCATTATAAGTTCTGCTTTTATAATCTTACACTCTGTAACTTGCTAGGAGAGGTTTTATAACGCGTTCTTAAGGAAGACGTTATTAAAGTGGCTGTTATTTAAAGGCTCTTTAAGTTCTAGAAGGTATGTCTCTTTTACCTATATTTCCCTAGAAGGTCTTTAATTACCCCCCTTAATATTAACTTATTTATATTAATCGTTACTATTAGTGATATTTTAAGTTAGCTGGTTTATATCTTCTTATACTGTAATTATAATAGATGGTTATTATAGGTAAGTGGCTGGTACTAGTTATTACGTCTAGTTAAAGAGGTTATAATATAGTGGGTATGTTACTTAGGAAGCGTACCTGTTATTATATTAATGTTACTCTCCCTCCCTCCTCTTCATTAATAATAAGCGCTATAAGTGAAAACCTAAACTAGTTGTATATAGGTTATTATAACAGTGGGGACCTAATATAGGGGTGACTGGCTGGGATAAGATCTGGTATTAGTGCTGTTAGTCTGGTTACGCCAGTATTGTCTCTCTTAATAAGTATAGTAAATAGTTGCTAAAAGTAGCTTTGTGGTAAGTTATTAACGGCAGTTAGACGTGGTAATAGAGTTAGTGGTGGCACATGTGGTAGAGGAAGACTACTATTTATAGTGATGCTGGTAGTTAGGTTAGTTATCTGTGTTTATATTTATAAGGGGGTTAGTTACTAGTAGTTAATTAATAGTCTTACAGGAACACCTTTATATTACCTCCTTACTTAGTTAGCTATATTACGTTAGTTTTACTCTCTTCTAGCTACTCTTACTTCCTCCTTAATGGTGTATAACTTAGGATAAACTATATTACATTACTAAGCTGGTTATAATAATGGATGTTAATTATATAAACTTACTAATAAAGCAGCCTGGTATATTACTCTTTAACGGCAGTAATTTATTAGTGTGCAGCTTTTTATATTTTCCAGAAAACCTTCTTTCCCTTATAGTTAATCTAGGGTAATCCTTTAACATTAGCTTTGGATAATAATAAGGTGTCTATCGTTTATGTTTTTATGGTTATAACGATTAATAGTGTTATGTTATTACCTTTTTTAAAACCATTTAATAAGCTGTGGTTACTAAACCAGTTAAAGCAGTCGTTTTAGTAAACTAACTAGTTTACTAATAATGTAAAGCTTTTATTTATATCTCTCTTTATATAATGTACGTATAATATTACTTTAATAAAGCTTTACTTAACACTATTAATACGCATATTAAAAGGTGCCCTGAACACTAACATTTGCTTACGTTATAAAGTTTTATAACGTGACACTTTTACAATTCCTATATAAATACATTTAAATTCTAATTAAAGCTTTTTTATACATTATCTATAATGTGTATTAGTTTTAAGGATATTTAAATGTAGATAGGAGAAGGAGTTAATTTACATATTAAACCTTTATAATTTATATAATAAAATATATACTTTTTCCCTCCATTATAAACTATATTACTACCTTTTTTCAGATCTCTTAAAAAATTAAATAAAGCGATTAAAGAGGATTAGGGTATTCTTCTATATAAAATATACAACCTCTAGCCTAATTGTTAAAGTGTAATTGTTAAAGAATTGTGAATATAGTAATGATTTAGGTAAACGTAGGGTTTAACTACCTGTTACGTTATAAATAATTACCCACTTATAAAACAGTTTACATTATTAGAATCCTTATACTCTTACCTCTCTATTAATATAAGACTTACTTTAGTAAGATATATATTATATAAAGGATGTTATAGTTTCTTTATATGTTTAATAAGGGTAATAGGGTTCTTTAATCTTAATAGGTGCAGCTTAAAGAGTTATATACGTAACCTTATGTTAATAAGTCTTTACTAGATCTTACATATATAATAAGGATTAGCGTAATAACCTTAACGATAAGGTTTAGATAGTTAAAAACCTAGGAGCTATCAGAAAAAGAAAAGTCTAGGTAAAAGACAGCAGTAAAAAGCTTCAAGAACTTCGTAAATCTTACTTAAGGGAGTCCGATCAGTTCCTGACCTACAATATCTAAGGCACATTTATTAAAGGCCAGCAGCTACTTAACACAGGAATTCTAATCTAAACATATAATAATAAAAAGTGGCCTTAATATATCTGCCACGTAACATATAAGGGCCTTAATAAAGCTAAGCCTTCAGTATTCCTAAGGATTAAAGTAAAAGGATTTAACGTACACTAAACAGACTTACTAGACTTCTAGATTATACTGTAAAAGCATTTAACTTAAAATAAATAAATCTAAGAGATGCGATAGTGTGTATTAAACAGACCCAGACCTATTAGACTTCCAGATTATGCTATAAAAGTATCTGACTTAAAATAAATAAATCTGAGAGATATAATAGCGTATATTAAATAAACCTACTAGACTTTTAAATTATACTATAAAAGCATTTAACTTAAAATGAATAAATCTGAGAGATGTAATGGCGTTTACTAAACAGACCTAGACTTATTAGATTTCCAAATTATATTATAAAAGCATCTAACTTAAAATAAATAAATTTAAGAGATGTAATAGTGTGTATTAAACAGACTTACTAGACTTCTAGATTATACTGTAAAAATATCTAACTTAGAATAAATAAATCTAAAAGATATAATAGCGTTTACTAAACAGACCTAGACCTATTAGACTTCCAAATCATACTGTAAAAGCATCTAACTTAAAATAAATAAATCTAAAAGATATAATAACGTGTATTAAATAAACCCACTAAACTTCCAGATTATACTGTAAAAGCATCTAACTTAAAATAAATAAATCTAAAAGATGTAATAACGTTTACTAAACAGACCCACTAAACTTCCAGATTATGCTGTAAAAGCATTTAACTTAAAATAAATAAATCTAAGAGATATGATAACGTATATATTAAAGGGTATTAAAGTGTTAAACTCAGATAATACACCACCTGGTAACTTAAGGTGCTTAAGGCTCGGCATACTAGAAGCAGCATAAGGGCTATTATAAGGCTACCTTTTAAAGGTCCTTTTTAATAAGTGATATTACACCTTCCTATATTATAAAAAGACCTTTTTCCATTAGGAAAAGGTCTTCTTACATTATGAAAAGGCCTTTTTCCATTAGGAAAAGGCCTTCTTACATTATAAAAAGACCTTTTTCCATTAGGAAAAGGCCTTCTTGTATTATAAAAAGACCTTTTTCCGTTAGGAAAAGGCCTTCTTACACTATAAAAAGACCTTTTTCCGTTAGGAAAAGGCCTTCTTACATTATAAAAAGGCCTTATTATATTAGGAAATAACCTTCTATTACAACCTATACTTATTACAAGCCTTAAAAGGACTAGCACAGGTTAAGACAGAACGTATAACAGGACGTTAAAGACTAAATAGGTGTTCTAAAGACAGTTTATTAAGCTAACACTCCTAAACAGGGGTTTAATGTTACTATAGGTTATTATTATTATAATAAATAAAGGTAAGTCTAAACAGTAAGATATAAATAAATAATTAAATACTAGTAAGAGGAACTAGGAGTCCCTTACAGCCATCTTAAGCATAATAATATTTATTTATATTAGCTAACTAAAAGGTACTCTATACCTTACTTAATAAGGTTCTACTTAATAAGGGACTAAGCACCCTATTACTAAGCACCTCTTACTTAATAACCCTGTAAATACTCAGTAAGTGAGCAGGTTTACTAAGACTAAGTAATAACTAATTAGTCGTAAGGGCTTTAAGTCTTTACACCCCTAGCTTAATACACAGCATTATATGTGCTACCTCCCTACACTATTCTTTCTACAGGGGTTTTATCAGGCAGTACCAGCTTAAGTGACGGCCTGTAAGGTCGTCTAACCTTCCTATATTAGGAAGACACCTTCCTATATATATAAACTAACCATCCTATTATAATCTTTATATATATTATTATTAAAATAATCCTATCTTTTATTAAAAGTCTTAATAAGTTAAATCTTAATGTTCCATAATCTATATTAACTACCTCTACGGCTCTTAAGTTATTTATAACTTAACTGGAGAAGAAGACCTTTTAAAATTAATATCTGCTTTATATAAAACGTTAAAAATCTTAAAATCTACACTTACTTTTTATTTAACTAATATACTAGTTTAACTTATATTTAAAGACTCTTTTTCCTTTAAATGCCCTATAGTAAACCAGCTAGTTTAAAGTGCTGTAGTTTATTAACCCTCACCTTTTAAAGTATTAAACTGTAAAAGGTAGTTCTAAATATATTATAATAATAATTATAGTTATTAATAGTAATAATAATGTTTTATAAAAGTGGTGTATTATAGTGGTTATATACTAATGTTAATAATAGTTATATATATTAATATTAGTTATAATGGAGTTAGAATATACATACCTAAAGGTGTATTTGGTTTTTATGTAGGTGGGGAATCTGTAGCTGTTAGCCAGTGCACTATAGCAGTGGTAGTGGCTAATAAGCTAGTGGAACATATATACACTAAGCTGCGTTTAGTTTTTACTTAAGTGGGGAGTCTGTAGCTTTTAGCCAGTGCACTATGGCAGTGGTGGTGGCTAGTGGGCTAGTGGAACGTGCATACACTGGGCTGCATTTAGTTTTTACTTAGGTGGGGAGTCTGTAGCTTTTAGCCAGTGCATTATAGCAGTGGTGGTGGCTAGTGGGCTGGTGGAACGTGCATACACTAGGCTTCGTTTAGTTATTACTTAGGTGGGGAGTCTGTAACTTTTAGCCAGTGCACTGTAGCAGTGGTGGTGGCTAGTGGGCTAGTGGAGCGTGCATACACTAGGCTTCGTTTAGTTATTACTTAAGTAGGGAGTCTGTGGCTTTTAGCCAGTGCACTGTGGCAGTAGTGGTGGCTAGTGGGCTGGTGGAACGTGCATGCACTAGGCTGCGTTTAGTTATTACTTAAGTGGAGAATCTGTCTGTTTTAAGTTATTACTTAAGTGGAGTATATATGGGGTCCTGGTATATACGTAAGTTAAACTGCTTTAAGTTATTACTTAGGTGGAGTCATTGCTGTTTTAGGTTATTGCTTAGGTAGGGTTCTAAAGTGGGGCGTTTTAAGTGAAAAAATGAAAAACTTACACTTTTTAAGAATATTTAACTAATTAACTAAAATAGTTAGCGTAAAACGGATTTAAGTTCTGTATTACAAATTAGTGAAATATTGTAATGTGTAAAATCTATATAATTTTATCTTTAAATAAGCCTAACCCTAAGGCAGAAAGCATAGAGAGAAGCCTGTTCTATACAGTAAGCTATAGTGAGAAGGCAGCTAGCTATAGTTTTAATTTTACCTGTTCTATACAGTAAGTTGTAGTAAGAAAGCAGTTAGTTATAGTTTTAGTTTTACCTATTTTATACAGTAAGCTGTAATAAGAAGGCAGCTAGCTATAGTTTTAGTTTTACTTATTTTATACAGTAAGCTTGTTCTATATAGTAAATTATAATAGGAAGGTAACTAGCTATATTAGTTTTAGTTTTACTTATTCTATATAGTATGTAATAGTTATTGGAAAGTACAGGCTAGGCTCTTGTATGATAAGATTTATAAGATAAGAAAAGTGTATAAAATAAGCTAACTAGGTAATTATAAAGTACAGGTTAAGCTCTTATACGATAAGATCTAATAAAGTGATAAGGGTATGTGGAATAAACTAACTTAGCAGTTATAGGGAGGGCATTAACCAGTTTCTACAGACGACTTTAAGGGAAAGTTATATATAAGCTTACTTTAATAAGAAACTAAAGGTAAAAATAAACACTTAATAGAAAGTGACTAAAGTGTTATATAATGTTAGAAGGACGTAAGGTAATATGTGATAAGGTTAGGAATTAAATAAAACTAATTACACGAAATTTGACTGGGAAAAACGTAATAGACTCTTATTTAGAAAAATCGTAACAGACTTTACCCCCTGTGTATAACGGTGGCCTAAGCTCCTACACCACTAGAGTAACGGACTTTTATAAAGTCTGTCGGGGAATAGAGGATAAGTGTGTAAAATAAGCTAATTAGGTAATTGTAAAGTATAGGTTAAGCTCTTATATAATAAGATTTAATAAAGTGATAAGAGTATATGGAATAAACTAACTTAGTAGTTATAAAGAGGGTATTAACTAGTTTTTATAAATAACCCTAGGGGAAAGTTATATATAAGCCCACTTTAATAAGAAATTAAAAGTAATAATGAATACTTAATAAACGCGACTAGAGTGTTATATAATATTAGAAGGACGTAAGGTAATATATAATAAGGTTAGGAATTAAATAAAACTAATTATATGAAATTTAATTAAGAAAAACGTAACGGACTTTTATTTAGAAAAATCGTAACGGACTTTACCCCCTGTGTATAACTGTAGCTTAAGCTCTTACATTACTAAAGTAACGGACTCTTATAAAGTCCGTTAGGGAATAAAGGATAAGCAACCAGCTACACTGGTGTTAGTTTTGCTTATTACGTACAGTAAGTTATAATAAGAAGGTAACTAGCCTTAGTTTTAATTTTACCTATTCTGAACAGTAAGTTATAATAAGAAGGCAGTTAGCCTTAATTTTAGTTTTACCTGTTCTAAATGGTAAACTGTAGTAAGAAGGCAGCTAGTTATGGTTTTAGTTTTACCTGTTCTGTACGGTAAGCTGTAGTGAGAAAGCAGCTAGTTATAGTCTTTATTTTACTTATTTTAAACAGTAAGCTATAGTAAGATAGTAGCTAGCCCTGGTTTTAGTTTTACCTATTTTAAACAGTAAGCTGTAGTAAAAAGGTAGCTAGCTTTAGTTTTAGTTTTACCTGTTTTATATAATAAGCTGTAGTAAGAAGGTAACTAGCCCTAGTTTTAGTTTTACCTGTTTTAAACAGTAAGCTATAGTAAGAAGGCAGCTAGCCCTGGTTTTAGTTTTACCTATTCCGTATAGTAAGCTGTAGTAAGAAGGTAGCCAGCTATAGTCTTAGTTTTGCCTATTCTGTACGGCAAGCCTGTTCCGTACAGCAAGCTATAATAAGAAGGCAGCCAGCTATAGTTATAGTTTTACCTATTCTATACGGCAAGCCTGTTCCGTACAGCAAGCTGTAATAAGAAGGCAGCCAGTTATAGTCTTAGTTTTACCTGTTCTATACAGCAAGCCTGTTCCATACGGCAAGCTGTAGTAAGAAGGCAGCTAGCCTTAGTTTTAGTTTTACCTATTCTAAACGGCAAGCCTGTTCCATACGGCAAGCCGTAGTGAGAAGGCAGCCAGCTTTAGTTTTAGTTTTACCTGTTCCGTACGGAAAGCTATAGTAAGAAGGCAGCTAGCTTTAGTTTTAATTTTACCTATTCTATACAGAAAGTTATAATGAGAAGGCAGCTAGCCTTAATCTTAGTTTTGCCTGTTCCAAACAGCAAGTTATAATAAGAAAGCAGCTAGTTATAGTTTTAGTTTTACCTGTTCTAAATGGCAAGCCTGTTCCGTACAGCAAGCTGTAATGGGAAGGTAACTAGCTTTAGTTTTAGTTTTGCCTGTTCCGTACGGCAAGCTGTGGTGAGAAGGCAGCCAGTTATAGTTTTAGTTTTACCTGTTCCGTACGGCAAGCCTGTTCTGTATAGTAAGTTATAGTGGGAAGGTAACTAGCCTTAGTTTTAGTTTTGCCTGTTCTGTACGGCAAGCTATAGTGAGAAGGCAGCTAGCCTTAGTTTTAATTTTACCTATTCCGTACGGCAAGCCGTAGTGAGAAGGCAACTAGCTATACTGGTCTTAGTTTTACCTATTCTATACAGTGTGTAATGGTTATTAGAAAGTATAAGCCAGGCTCTTATATAATAAGATTTATAAGATAAGAAAGGTGTGTAAAATAAGCCAACTAGGCAATTGCAGAGCATAGGCCAGGCTCTTATATAATAAGATTTAACAGAGTGATAAGGGTATGTGGAATAAACTAACTTAGCAGTTATAGGGAGGGTATTAACCAGTTTCCACAGACAACCCTAGGGGAAAGTTATGCACGAGCCCACCCTAATAAGAAACTAAGGGTAAAAATAAACACTTGATAAAAAGTGACTAGAGTGTTGTATAATGTTAGAAGGATATAAGGTAGTATATAATAAGGTTAGGAATTAAATAAAACTGGTTACATGAAATTTAACTGGGAAAAACGCAATGGACTCTTATCTAGAAAAATCGCAACGGACTCTACCCCCTGTGTACGACAGTGGCCTAAGCTCCTACACTACCAGAGCAACGGACTCTTATAAAGTCCGTCGGGGAATAAAGGATAGGGGTTTTATTAAGTGGTGCTAGCTTAAGTGACGGCCTATAAAGTCGTCTAACCTTCCTATATTAGGAAGACACCTTCTTACATATATAAACTAACTATCCTATTATAATCCTTATATATATTATTATTAGAATAATCTTATCTTTTATTAAAAGTCTTAATAAGTTAAATCTTAATGTTCTGTAATCTATATTAACTGCCTCTATAGCTCTTAAGTTATTTATAACTTAGCTGGAGAAGAAGACCTTTTAAGATTAATATCTACTTTATATAAAACGTTAGGAATCTTAGAATCTGCACTTACCTTTTATTTAACTAATATACTAGTTTAGCTTGTATTTAAAGACTCTTTTTCCTTTAAATGCCCTATAGTAAACCAGCTAGTTTAAAGTGCTGTAGTTTATTAACCCTTACCTTTTAAAGTATTAGACTGTAAAAGGTAGTTTTATATATATTATAATAATAATTATAGTTATTAATAGTAGTAATAATGTTTTATAAAAGTGGTATACTATAATGGTTATATACTAATATTAATAGTAGTTATATATATTAGTATTAGTTATAGTGGGGTTGGAATATATATACTTAAAGGTGTATTTGGTTTTTATGTAAGTGGGGAATCTGTAGCTGTTAGCTAGTGTATTATAGCAGTAGTAATGGTTAATAAGCTAATAGAACGTGTATACACTAAGCTACGTTTAGTTTTTACTTAAGTGGGGAGTTTATAACTTTTAGCCAGTGTACTGTAATAGTGGTAGTAGCTAGTAGGCTAGTAGAACGTGTATATACTGGGCTGTATTTGGTTTTTACTTAGGTGGGGAGTCTGTGGCTTTTAACCAGTGCACTGTAGTAGTGGTAGTGGCTAGTGGGCAGGTGGAACGTGTATATATTAGGCTTTGTTTAGTTATTGCTTAAGTAGGGAGTCTGTAGCTTTTAGCCAGTGCACTGTAGTAGTGGTGGTAGCTAGTGGGCAGGTGGAACGTGCATACATTAAGCTTTGTTTAGTTATTGCTTAGGTGGGGAGTCTGTGGCTTTTAGCCAGTGCACTGTGGCAGTGGTGGTGGCTAGTGGGCTAGTGGAACGTGTATACACTAGGCTTTATTTGGTTATTACTTAGGTGGGGAGTCTATAGCTGTTAGCTAATATACTGTGGTAGTGGTGGTAGCTAGTGGGCTAGTGGAACGTGCATGCACTAGGCTGCGTTTAGTTATTACTTAAGTGGAGAATCTGTCTGTTTTAGGTTATTACTTAAGTGGAGTATATGTGGGGTCCTGGTATATGTGTGAGTTAAACTGCTTTGAGTTATTACTTAAGTGGAGTCATTGCTGTTTTAGGTTATTGCTTAGGTAGGGTTTTAAAGTGGGGCGTTTTAAGTGAAAAAATGAAAACTTGCACTTTTTAAGAATATTTAACTAATTAACTAAAATAATTAGCGTAAAACGGATTTAAGTTCTGTATTACAAATTAGTGAAATATTGTAATGTGTAAAATCTATATAATTTTATCTTTAAATAAGCCTAACCCTAAGGCAGAAAGCATAGAGAGAGTAAAAGGCGTTTTAAACGGTTTTTAACTTATTTCTACTTATCACGCTCCCTGTATATTTTAATGATTTCTTCCTTGAAATAAACCTATCCTTTATCTTCGTCAAAGATACGGTTAGTTATAACGTAGTGTTTATCAGGTACGTTATTAAAGTAATCTTTAACAATACTTAAAAACCACAGGTTTAAATCACTTATTAATTAACTAATTATGTAAAGGATTTTAAACTTAACGTTAACGATCTTTTACAGGTGGAAATTAAGTTTAAGGTAAGTGAGTTAAGGTAAGAGCTTTAAACTCTTACCATTAAATATCAGAGGTTTACTAGTTTTAACTTTCTAAAGAGTTAACACAGTTATGGTAAGAGCAGGTGGGGTTACAGGCTCTTTAAGGGCTCCCTCCGCCATAAGGGGCCTGGCAATGGTCTCTTAAACGGCCTTAACTAGGCTCTAACTATACCTTAACATAATTCGGGTAAGTTTATCCCAGGTAAGACCTTTATCTTAATTATCAGACTTATCAGACAGGGAGATATTATCGTCTTTAACACTGTTATTATTACCAGAGGAGGGGTTAAAAGGTACGACAGGAGTGGTCGGGGTAGCTATAATAAGGACGGGGGTTAAAGAGTTTAATAAATAATAATCTTACGAAAACACGTTAATAACGTGTTACAGCCTGCTTCTAACTTCACTTAAGTAAGGCTGGGATAAAGACAAATCGTAATAACAGACAAAGTCTAATTACTATAAGGTGGTTAAGGGTAAGATAATTAAATAAAGGCCAGCAACTCTTAAGGGGGTTACACTGTTAAACAGGACGTCATTTTATAAGTTCCAAACAGTAAAGTGCAGTAAAATAGTATATTACTAACGTGAGGAACCAGAAGGGTCCCTCACCCATCGTGGGCACGATAATGGTTTCTATACTACTAAGGGGGGAAGTAACTTATACCTTACTCTATTGCTCCGTGAGGTTCTCGCGACAGATCACAGAGCACGCTCTGTTCCTTTAACCGTGATCTGTGGCGGAGCGAGGGCGCCAAGACAGAGCGCCTCCTGATTGGTCGTGAGTTCCCCCAATCCTAGGAGCGTCGGGCCGGTGCGGCCCACGTCGCGACCTGCAGGTCGTGACACTCCTTTCTTACCCTGCACTTCCCGTTTGTTGTTTTGTCCCGTACTATCCCGAACCCTTCTGAGCGCGGGTGCCGCGGCCGCTTAGGCTCGGAGCTGTCTATATGTCCCAGCTATAGGAGATAGACGTGCACGCTCACAGCACACCCAGGTCGAAGCGAAGGCGCACCGCTGTACGTATGTAATCTTCTTCCCATCCCCGTATATCACGCTTCAGCCGACTCAGGCGTACCGCATAGCGCAAAGAGCTTTCTCCAGCGTGGCGCTGGCCATTGAGGGCAAGAAGCAAGACTTGCCCCGAGGTGATACCGCTCCACGGCACGAGCGGACTGCTGTCGAGCTCGGCAGCCTCCCCACTGCCCTTCAGCTTCGCTTGGTCGGTGAAGCGGCCAGCAAGTAGCCACTCGACGATGCAGGGATATGCTGCCGCGGCCAATACTGCGCTGGTCCACCGGGCTTCGCTGCTGCTGCTGCTGCCTTTGCTTTGGTACTGGATGAGGGCCCCGCGGCGAACTAGGTGTTGCACCGCCTCGATGCGGCCGCGGGAAGCCGCCGCCATCAGCGGAGTTCCGTACGTCGAGTCCTCAAATTCTATATCGCAGCGCGCGGCCATGAGCTCGTCCATGCAGGCGAGGCGGCCGGTCGCCGCGGCGAGACTGAGGAGACTGAAGCGCTCGGACGAGGAGGTTTGGTGTTCAAGTAGGGGATGAACCGATTCCACATCGCGTTTTCCCAGTCGTCGACAGGCGCGCCAGCTGGTCAGAAATTCGCTCTGATAATAGTCGTTGGCCGAGCTCCAAACCGAGAGCTGCCCCGGCAGAGTGCAACTCTCACAGAGGCGCCAAAACACATCGGAATTCAGGACGTGTGCGGCGCAGAAGCTGCGGATGAAGTCGACAAGCATCAAGGGCACGGATCGAGGGCGTACGCTTTTTTGGATTAGCGTCTGTTGCAGGACAGTCTGAATGTTGCTCAGGTCGGTGTTGGAGAATAGGTAATTCCAGTCTAGTAAACAGTAGTCGGCCCCACGTCGAGCCAAAAGCGCGGCCGAGTCGGATTGGCTGTTTGACAGGGCAGTCCCCAGCGGGGCGTCGCCGCACCCCACCATCGAATCAACGTGCAGTCCTTGGTCGATAAGATACTTGACTGTTTCCGCCTCACTGGCCAATGCTGTGGAGGCTGATGGTGCGGATCTGGAAACTGCCAAGGAAAGTAGGTTGCAGTAATATTGACATATCGATTGCATGTCAACAATGCCTTGTTTGTTTATCAGCTTCACCATCTCAACATCGCCCCTCAAGACTGCGAAAGGCAGCAAGTCATCAATTTGAGCATGCATCGACTTTTTGAGTCTTGTCGCGAGTCGATTGCTGGGCGTAAGGGACTGGGTAGCAAGGGATTCGTCGGAAGAATAAGCTAGCAGGTTTCGAGCGTAGGTAAGCCTGCTGTCTATTTCTTCCCTGCCTATAGGCGGTAATGGGTAAAACACGTTGAGCAGGTAGATGAGCTCTTCGTCTGGGACGAGGGAAAGCCACTCCTGAAGATGACCAAACGGCTGGCCTGATGCAAACATGAGGTCCAGCGTTGAGAAGAAGCAGGGCGGATTCTCCGCTTCTCCTTCGGAGTGGCTGGCATCATCGCTATCGGAGGAGTCGCTGGCGGAATCATCATGGATAACGTCCTTGGTAGAAGAATCATTGGAGTCGCTGAAAGCGACGAGGGTTCGGTACAATAGCCCCAAGCGGCGTGCCCTCTTGTAGATAAGCCGTCCGTGCCGTGTGCAGGTACCACCCAGAAAGCTGGACCCGTGTCTCATCAGCCAGTTAGCTATGCAGATACGCCTGCGGCCAAGAGCATACAACAGGGGTGAACACTGCTGGCAAGTCATGCGGATATCTTGGAGGCTTGGGTGGCTGAACAGCACCTTGCATCGTTCCAGGTCGTCCTGTTCTATCAGATGCTCAAGAGTCGCTGGCACGGCGAGCCGCGTTTCTTTGCAGAGCGGTTCTCCCGATCGGCATTGGTCCAAAATAGACTCGAGAAAGAGAGGAACGAGGCCCGATTTTCCGTGCTGAAGCGCTAGCTGGAGCGGAGTTCGGCCTACCCCGTCGCTGAGGTGAAGCGCGCCGTGGTCCAGCAACGCTCGAACAAGTGCTGGCCTGCCGAGACGAACCGCCAAATGTAACGCTACTTCCTTGCTGGATCGGTGGGTTTTCATGTTGACGTTGGCCCCGCGAGAAACTAACAGACGGAGCATATCCGTCCTCGAGGCCAAGGCCGCTAGATGAAGAGGCGTCAGTCCTTGGGGCGACATGATATCGACATCCGGCTGTAATTTGTGGTCAAGAATGAAGCAAACGGCCTGCGTATTTCCTCCGAAGGCAGCCTCGTGCAACAGGCTATGCCGGTCGGAAAATTGGGATTCGCCTCTCAACGCGACGTGGAACGTGTAAGGTCTGGTCACCGTCTGGAACGCAGCCGTGTCAGGATCCCTTGACACCAGCACCTTTAAAAAGTCCCAGGAGTGCAAACCCAAGGCCACGGAGAGCGGACCAACCCCCGATCCGTCCGCTGCCTCGGGGCCGTAGGATGCACCGCTCTCGAGCAGCACAAGAGCGCTGGCAACGAGTCCGAGTCGCAAGTATAGGGATAGGGGCCGCTCGCCTGCCAAACCGTCAGGGAGATTTGGGTTAGCCCCAGCAGCCAGAAGCTGCTTAACGTGTTCGCAATGCGACTTGCTGCATTGAGCGTGCCAAGCCACTAGTGGTGAGGTGCTAGGCGGCGGCGCGCTCGGCGCGAGGAGATGAAGTAAGCCCCTCCCGTCCTTGTCGAGCTCGTCGAGGCGCGATTTGGTGGCGAGAGAGAGCACCTTGGCAAGTATCGCATTGTCGAGCACCTGAAACTGCAAGCAACAAAGCTCCAACGCCGATCGAGCATTCACTTTTTGATGGACATCGGCTTTGTGCTCATCGGCGAGATAGGACAGCAAGTCGATGTCGTTGGCGATGATGGCCCAATGGAGAATATCGGTGCTGCGTGTTTCTAGCTGATCCTGCGCATACTTGGGGTACTTGGAATGGCTGATGACGTCAAGTATGAGAGCTCGTACGTCTGGCGTGGTATGAGTCTGAGTGTCGGGGCGAAATTGCGTCAAATGGGGCAAGATACGACCCAGGCCAGACTCTTGACGGCGGGTTTCGTACGACAGGAGGCCGCCCGCGACGACGAGTTGCCTGAGGACCTTGAAGACTGTGGGACTTGGGTTACCGCCGCCGGTGGCGATGCCGCACACAGTCTCCCATGTATGAACAAAGCTGTCGTCGGGGCCTAGGGCTACCAACTCCTGCTTCGTCAGCTCGGTGACGATGTCGAGATCCCATTTTGCATTCCTTTTCAGGTAAGAATCCAGGGGGGTATCGCCGTTGTCGGCTCTCTGGTAAGGATAGTAGGACAGCATGCCGGAAACCGTGGCGGGATCTGCGTGCCGGTTAAGGTAGAATAGGGGCGAGTTCGAGGCGGAATCTGGGGCGACTAAATGACCATGGTTTTGGAGGCTCTCAAACACATCGACCGACACAAGGTCAGCAATGAGTTCTGCGGCGGGTGGGTCGGTACTACGTAGAATGCCCGCGCTGGAAACGCAGTTGCTTGCGATTAGCATTGCGGCGTCGTGGTTACCCTTCACCAGCGCCTCTGCGAGCGGGGTTCGCCCTGCCTGATTGGGAACCCGAAGAGCGACAGGCCATTCCGAGGGTCGGCAACTTTCAAAGAGGAGGGAGATGATACGGAGGGCGGTGCCTGTGCTTCGGTGTACCGCAAGGTGCCATATTGTGTTGCCTCCGTCGTCCTGGGCCGTCATGGCGGATATGTGGTGGCGAAGATTCGGCAATATTGGGCTTCGGTCCACTAGCCTGTTGGCCTTGATCATGGCGAGAATGTAGGAGATAATATCCATGGAATGATTCTGGATGGCCTTGTTCAGGAGGCTAGCGGCGATGCTGAGAGACAAAGCCGTATGATTGGCCGACACCCCAGCAGCGTCGAGGAGCTTCCCAAACTCTGCGACGTCGTTATAGCGAGCGCAGGCATCGAGATCCCGTAAGAAGCTTTTGTCAACCGACCGCAAAGACTCTAGGTATTTCTCCTTGCGCGTGGTAGCATCGGCTAGCGCTGTTCGGAATGGCCCCATGGCATCGGGAGGGGCTTCTCCCATCGTCGTCGTCGTCGTTGTTCCCACCACCGTGGCCGCGGAGAGCAGGTCGAGGATGGCTTTGAGTTCGTCGTATCGGCGGGCGGATACCTTTCGTGATGCTTCATATTCCCATAATTTGCAAAGATACAGGAAATCCTGGAGCCCTTCCCCTAGTGCGGCTTGGCCCCGAAGAATGTGGGAAAGGATGCTGTAGTCGCCAGTCCTGTCAACGGCTAACATAGACATCCCCAGGGCAAGAGGACACTTGGCGCCCGCGTCGACGAGCACAGAGACTGTAGCCCCCTGCGGCGTCCACGGCCCTGGTGAAGTCACAGGGTCAAACGCAGCAAGGCCCATAATCCCGCATTGAAGAGGGCTTCCAAATTCGCTCTGGAGGTTGACGTCGGCCCCAGCACCAATCAGGCGGGCACAGATCCCCGACATGCCCAAAGCCGCTGCCATGTGTAAGGGGGTAAAGCTACTTCGGCGGATAGAGTACACCAATTTTAGCAGGCCGGTTGGATCGTCTGACTCTAAAGCTTTAGCGTGCCTTGCTAGTGAATCGATGCTGGAACGACCAGCGAACGTCGGATCCTTCTCCGTGACGCTTTGTGTCCAAGAGCTAGCGGTAGACCAACTATCGCTACTGGTAGACGAATCATCGCTATCCGACGACGAGCCATCCTGCACATCAAAGCGCACGATTCGTCCAGAGTGGCGGCGACGGCGGCGGTGGTGATAGTGGTATTTCGGCCGGTCGTGGCGCGGTGCCCAGGAGACCATAAGGCAGAATTGGCAGGCCCAGGCTAAAAAGTTAAGAGATCGGTCGGGGCCTATGAGACTCATGCTGAGGTTGACTAGATGGTCGTCGTCCTGGCCGCATTCCGCAAATCGAAGAGGCCAGTTGAGAGCAGCATACTCATAGAACGGGTGTTTGTGATATCGTTGTTGGATGAAATTATGCTCGGAATGCTCTTCCCGTGGCAAGCGCGTAAAAGCCCGCAGCGTCAAGAACCGCAGACTAGAAACGGCGAGGAGGCGGGACGACTGTGATGCAGACAAGTGATAAAAGCCGTATGACGTATCACTGGGGTTCAGCTGCGATAGGAATTCCCTGACTGTAAAATGCGCAAATTCGAAATTCTCCCCGTCAAAAGACTTGCGGATGAGGCTACTACAACGAATGGCGACCTCGATCTCGTCAATATGCAACTCCATGTCGGCATCGGGTTCCTCGTCGCCATCCAAGGAGGTGGATGCCCAGAGAGCTTGACACATCTCTCGGGTGCTTAGTGGCGGATCAGCAAAGGCAATCCACAGCAAAGTGTTCCGGACAATCTCGCGGCCGTTGGCGTTGAGAGCGTTGACTCGAGTCAGGATTCGTTGATATGTGCCATGAAGAGTCGGAGGTAAACTCTTGAGCTCTCTCTTTCGCATAGCATCATTCTGCAACTCGCAAAGATAGTCGATTTGGCAGGAGACCCAGAGGAACCTAGACGCAAAAAAGTGTGTCAGTACGCTATCAAGAGAAAGACTGGTGGTGGAGGAGGAGGAGCTTAGCTTACATTCCGTCAGCCGCTTGCACCAGCTCTCGGATAACCTGATCCTTGAACCCAGGACTCTTGATGCGGAGTTCTTTGCGTGACATCCTCCGCTCCACCTCTGTCGATGTGAATATAGCCAGATCGTCTTGGCTAGCCGATATTGTAAGCTCCTCAAAATCGTCCTCCAGAAGGTTGCGAATGTGCTGCTCGTTGCGACTGAACAAGGCGAGATTCAGGCTGCTGTCCCGCTGTTCTGTGAGCTTGGCGAGGACTTCGACCATGTCCAGCGCCGTTTCTTTACATTCGTCGAGGCCGTCGATGATGACAAGAACGTGGTCAAAACAGTCGAGCATCTCGAATAAGAGTGTCGTCAGTCTTTGGATGGTGGTGAGTGCCCGCGCCAGCCTGGGCTCGCGGTTCAGCTCCTGGTAACACGCATCCAGCTTCGCAAAGGCGCTCGAATGTTGCCGGGCCAGCTGAGAAGCCAGGGCAGACAAGACGTTAACAGGATCCTGGCTGTCTGCGTGAGAGTAGTGGCAGAAGAAGTAGGCTACCGCGGTTGTTTTGCTGCTCCTCTGGATGGCGGCCTCTACCATGGCCGCTGCGAGGACCGTCTTTCCTGACCCCGGGATCCCGTTCAACCACAGCCTCGAGCCGCTTGCTTCTACCCAGCGGATGAACGGCTCGCTCTCGAAAAGCCAGGAGCCGGTCAGCGGATGGCGGAGCCTCGCAGCCTGGGCGAGATGGGGCTCAGGGTCGTACTTGAGGAAGAAAGCAAGCACCTTGAGCCGCGCGGACTCGAGGTGGACCCGTGTTGTGATGCCTAGCTGGATGCTTGCCAGCGCCCTGGTTTCTTCCACGACGTCATGCACCTGGCGTTGCAGCGAGAGGACTTTGGTTAGCTCCGTCAACGAAGATGCGGAGAGGCTGAGCGTGAGCGTTTCTTTGCGCCTTCCCAGTTCCGATATCAGATCCTTTGTTTCCGATACGGAAAACGGCCACCGTAAATGCGCGGACATGCTTATGATGGGAGTGCTCCCGGCCTCCTCGGGGCCACCGACGACCTTGTGTTTGAGCAGAACCTTCTCGATCCGGCCAAGGGTCTGCTGGCAAGACACGGCATGGTGCAATCCGAGGAACCTGGCATGGCTCGGCGCATCGGGCGCATCGGGCGCAACGGGCTCCTCTTCGAGGGTAGATGCCAAAAGCGAAATCTGATGCAGAACCCCGGCTAGCGACTGCACCTCGCTGGCTAGCTTTTGGATTTCCTCCTTTGCGCTCCTAGCATGCTTGGTGAACTTGAAGATGCTCCTGAAAACCGAATCTGCGAGTGATGCCAACCCGGCCACGCTGGCGGCCAACGCTACCGCCTCCGCCATCAGAGAGAGGCGAATAGATTATCGCGCGCGCGAGTGGTCTAGAGGATGCGTGCTTTGCATATGGGTTCCGGGTGGCCTCATAACCTGCGTGGAGGAGTCGCGCATCTCGGATATATGGGCAACCCAAAGCACGAGGAGATGAAAAGAGGGAGAGGGGGGGTGGGGGGATCAGAAAGCGGGGGTAAGGCAAACTGGTGTGAACCGGCCCACGAATCGCTGCATACAAAGGCTATTGTAACGGTTACACACACACCGACCGGGCGTAAACCCATATCGGACATAATCTTAGTGTTGCGGCCTTCCCCGCCGGGTTAGGCGGCATCTAATACGGTAATTAACCCCTATCAGCGCCGCATTACTCTTTGCGTTATAATATCCGGCTAAATTCACACCCTCTCCCTTATTCACATCAGCATCTCCACTAAAATGTATCCACTATTGACATCTCTGCTCCATACCTCCAGCAGGGGTCTGTGGAGAATGCTCGTTCTACAGTATGACTTATTTAATAACTCATTTACAAGATACCCACACCATTCAAGAAATCCAGTTTAGCAGGAACTTAATCTCAGTGTCGCGGCCTTCCCCGCCAGGTTAAGCGGCATCTAATGCGGTAATTGATCTTTGTAGGCTCCGGATTACTCTTTACGTAATGTCTGGATATTTTCACGCCCCTTCTTTTATCTATCATGTCATCAAGTCAAGTATGTCATCAAGTAGAGTATGTCATTAAGTGATATATGTCATCAAGTGGAGCATGTCATCAAGTAAAGCATGTCAGCAAGGAGACTACGTTATCAAGTAGAGCACGTTATCAAGTGGAACTGTTAGAAAGGAAGGAGTTCCGGCCAGAGGCTCTAAGGTTCCCTACTTTTCAGCAGCGATACTGCTAGTGCCTCGCATACTTGTCAGAAAGGAGGGCACGATCCACTCCGTGGATCGTGGCCCCAACCTGGGAAGCGTGGCGATCAAACCGTCAATCAGCCACAACCCTGCCATCTAGTTTATGCACTTAGATACACAAAAGATGGTCCTCTGGCTTCGCTAGAGAGCTAGAAAAACAGATGCAATTACAACCTCAACCGTCTGATCGCTCTGGTAGTGATCACAACAGTAGTGTAGCGTATCCAACAGTATGACAGCGCAATTAAGGAATTTAACCGCTTTCACGTAACGAACGTAACATAATCCGACAAACAATCTTTCAGTCCGATTTAAGTAGCCTATATTCTTCGCCCTAGTCTCCCCGGCCGACCTTGACACTGGAAGTATGGTACTTCAATTATCCTACCGTATCTGCGTCGCCTCGTCGTAGATGATGCAGACGAAAAAAGAAGTTTGCAACTTAATTGTCGCTGGAAATTGAATATTCCTCCTCGTTGTCAGTTTCATCATCATCGTCATCATCATCATCGTCATCATCATCATCGTCATTATCATTATCGTTATCATCATCATCGTCGTTTTCGCTTCCCCTATGTTCGTCGTGCTCGTCATCCTCTTCTTCCTCATCTTCAATAGCCTTAAGTTTAACGAATTCCGTCTCCGCAAACCTCATCTTCCCATAGCCAGATTTCTCCAACACGAGCGCATCCAAAGTTATCTTCGCTATTCTCGCCAACAGCGCTTCCGCTATTAGCCGTCTCTTAGGGTCCCTTCTTAAACAGCCATTAGTGACATCCAGTAGCGGCTTCGGAACGCGTCGGCCGTTTACTTCCTTAAGACCTTTCTCCAGCAACTTAAACATAACCCGGCCAATCGAGTACATGTTAGACTCCTTGCCTATCTGGCAGCCTAAACTAACTTCAGGGGCGTGGAAGTTATTATCGCCGTAAGTGTTTGCACTCTTAGGCAGCGTTTCGAGTGTCCGGCTCTCGCCGAGATCGATGAGCACTATTCGGTCACTCGATAATATGGTTAGGCTTTGGAAATGCGATTTATCTCGAATTATGATGTTTTCAGGGTGTATGTCACTACCGGCGAGCCAGGTGTCGTATATTATTGTCAGCTCCTGCCACAGGTAATGGGAATGGGTAATGAAGCGGGGAGTGGGGTGACAGACCGGTAGATAATATCCCTTCGATGAATGGTTCTAATGCTGTCAGTAAGATCCTCGAATCCGTTAGCTATGATATCCTAGGTTTTATCAGTGTCGTTAAGGGCGTTACTAAGGTATGTAAACAGGGTCCGCCAAGCATATTTAAATACGAGGTAGACACTATCTTAGCCGAGTTCTTAGCCCTCGCCTATAGTCTTAGATAAAGCGTGATTCGCCGGCACCCTAGTGAGGCCATAGAGAATGTTAAGGCTGGCTGGCCTTTAGACTGAGACTAAGAGCGAGAGTTTAAGCTGATTTACAAGTTAGCTAAATAGAACGTTTAATTAGGGGTCTGAGAACGTGTCTATATGGGAAGAGGTCCGACTTCCGTCTTACACATACCTCTCGAAACAGCTTCTTTTCAGATCTTCCAGGCTTTAGTGGCCATACCCTCTTTAAAACCACGTCAAGTTCCCTGGGCGATACCGGTATGTCGATCTTACAGGGATAGCTCCAGCGCGTGTGATATACGTCGCGGTTTCGGCCACTAAGCGGCATTTCGGTGCTAAAAGTGATCTGGGTGAAGTCGATTACGTCTATAAGGCCGTAGTGCTTCTCTAGCCATTATATATCCGCAGATTAGTACGTCTTCTAGAGGATATCTGACAGCTGTAGCGATGGACTGTGGCGTTTCTAGTCAACGATTCGCCTAAAGTATGATCGGGCTATGTTAACTCCGAACTCATTCCCGATTCGGCGGAAATCTCGACCGGGAATCGTCTCGAGCAGATACCACTGTCCATTCTCGGGGTCAACCGTTACAGCACAGTCGTTCTATTGATGTTGATATCAAATTAATCTGGGATTTCATCATCATCTTAGGCTCCTTGAAGTATAAGTCGCGCGAGGGGTTGATCGGAGAGCAGCCCACGATCAGCTGAATTAGGAGACAAAACCAGAGGTTGATGTTTCTGACTGCTGTTGGTACGGGTTCCTGGGTAACAAACCCGGCTCCCATCCACTTGCTGGCCGGTTCGTCGATAGTAATCGAGGACGAGAGGAGGCCATCGGTCAGATGTATCCCGCCTAGGGTCGTCTCCAGGTCTTGAAACTGAGTCCAGTTCGCTCTTAGAAGCCTGATGTCGTCCTTCATCCCCTTTTTCTTTACCCAGTCGCCGACGTCCTTGGATCGCTTCGGGTCCTCCATCCATACTCTGTTGGAAGCCAAGCTCCAGAACTTTCTCAACAAGCTACAACCCGAGACTTGACTATCCACCGGCGATGGCGCCACAGCCTTCCAAATCGACGTGAACCATAATCTTGATTGCGTTTCCAAACGATAGGCCAGGTTTGCCTGCAGGACCAGATTGTCCCCGTTGCCCAGAGCCAGACATTTTTTGGTGCTCTCGTAGTATTTGAAAACGCGCCAAGGCTCAACATCTTCATTCGCTTCAAGTAGTAAGATGCCGATGCCAAGAAACTCCTGCTGAGTCGAACCTGCGCGGGTACGAAGAATGAGGACGCTGCTGCTTCCATAGACCCTGAAAATGTTCAGGCGCGACCGAGTAGGATCGAGTCCGGTTTCCACGCGGCCGCTTATCCTCATCATTAAGGTGATAGCGCAGCCAGGTGCGCGCCCAGCCCTCCGGAGTGTAATCTGGCCGGGGGCCGCTAACTCGGATGTTTCGGGTGCTTGCGTGAAGTCGTCGGCATCCTGTACAAGCCAGTCTCCACTAACCACCAGCCCACCGTTGAAGAGTGTACGATGGGAAGCGGGATATTGATCCTCTATGCTGAGTTTGTATGTAAGCTCGCGGATAAGGCCTGTAGGGTTATCTAGGATAGGCCGGTGGAGGACGATGGAGCTGTAGTGACCGGAGGGCCCGAGACTCCCGATACCCTGTAGCCATTGTATCCCTAAGTCTTGTGAGAAGTCCTGCGCCCAGTTCGGTACCCATGACGGAAGTGGGATGATGGTCGGCCGGCTTCGAACCACAAGTTCAAGGATACCGTGGACGTCCCCAACCTTCAGGGCTATGTAGGCCGCAAATCCCGTAAAAATCTCAGCCTTAGAAAGGGTGTAGTTTGGCAAAAGCCCATCGCGAAGAGCGGCCTCGGGGTTATATAAACCAATAAGCGAGAAGACGTGGTCCCGTGGGTCCGCACAGTGCGATCCGCCGAGCGCTACAACGAGGCTGAGCAAGCCCTGAGCATCCAAGGAAGGCGCTATACTCTCCTCCAGCCATCTCGGCAAGACCGATTTGCCACTAAGACTTGGTAGTGATTTTTTGTGGTCGGAGCGGTAAGGCGAATCATCGTCGCAGCGGAAGCCCAGCGTCCTGGCGAGGCACATTTCCTGGACTATCTAAAGCCTCGAGAAGTACCGTCTGCCGAATAAGTCTTGGATATACTTTAGTTCCGACGGGAAGAACTCGAAGGCGTCTTTTTCGCCCAACTGCTGCCAGTGCTCTGCGCGCCGGAGGGCTGCCAGGGCCTAATCGCTGCTTTCTGTTTGGGGTCCGAGATAGGCCGTGACGCGCGACGCGTACGAGTAGATGCGACTCATCATCCCCACCTGGTAAGATCGCTCTTAGTCGCTCTCCTGGTCGATGCAGATCGAATCCACCCAGACGGTTCGTGGGGTGAAGGAGTCCCGGAGGCATCGGAGCGCGCTCTCGCAGTTGGCCGTGATAGGTACAATGTCCCAGAAGGCGCCAATGTAAATACGTCGCGACCGCGAGCTGTCTCCGTTGTCGTCGGCCCACGTGTAGGACAGGGCTTCATAGTCGGGCTTGGACTGGAGCCCGGCAATGCGCATGTTGCCGTGCAGAGGAGCCGTTCTGGGGCCGGGCGATATCCGCAGCAGGCGGATGTGATCCGGCTCTTCCAAGGTACCGTGCGTCAGGGCCTGCTTGGTGCATGGGCCAGAGGCACTGCCGGGTAATGGGACGGCATTGTCTGAGGGCGACTCCGCTGGGGCCGAGTCATGGTCCGCCGCTATAGTTCCGTCGCCTGATTCATCGGCGTGAGCAGCGGAGATGAAGTATGTCGGCCAAGAAAGCCTCAGTTGTCCATCTGGAGGATTTGGGGGACAAGGTGGCCGTGAGGTCGTCAGCGTGCCGGGCACCTCTTCCCCTTCGGCTGGAGCACATTCGAGACAGAACTTGCAGGTGAGGAAGCCGCCCAGGTCTACAACATCGGGAGCCTTGCATGATCGGGAATGCCACCGGGACATCTCGATCACCTGGGGTGAGGGTTGAAAAGCGCCAAATTTGGAACCCGGCGCTAGCTAGAAAAGAGGCGAGGCAATGGAAATGCGACTAGCGGATGCTTGCAAGTGAAAGAGAAGAAAAAGGGGCGGCGCGTGGAAGAGGGAGTGTTTTAAGTCAGGTGGGGTCGGCATGCCGCAGCTGATTTGCACTTGGAGAAAAAATGGGCCAGGGCTTTGAGCCGCAGTGGGGCAGCTCAAGCCCACAAGACCTTCAGGGCTGCCTAGTCGGGCCCAAGCCACACACTAGGCGTAGGCATCCAGGTACCCACGATTGGCTGCCTCTGAGTGGAGACCGTCTGTTTTGTGATTGTGTGACGACCTCGCAGGCCGTCACTTGGGCCGGCGCGGCCCGACGTTAGCCCCGCGTTGAGAACAGTGCACACTGTCCTGTATACTGGGCCAGGAGTGCATGTCAGATGGAAGGGGTCCCTGGCCATCTAGTCAGCGAAGCTGACTGGATGCCTGGCACTGCCGGAGCGCCAGTGAGCCTCAGCCATCTTGGTGACGAAGTCTGAATCCTACGAAATAGTCTATAAAGAAGAAGGTTCTGGCTTCCAGCCAGAACCACCAAAAAGAGCAGAAGCAATACAATCAATCAGTTGCAACCTCATCAATCCCACAGCAATCCAGAGTGCGTGCTATCTGACAGTGCAAAGACTCGAAGCCCCTACGACTGATTGGAAGGTGCTTGGTGCGGCTGTGTCTTGGAAGCACCAAACAGCGACCCAACGCCAAGAACAGCGGTGCTTGGTTGTAAGTGCTCGGTCCAACACCAAGCACCTCTCACCAAGCAAGGTACGAGTTACTGTCAGAAAGAAGGGGGTCTGGCCGGAGGCCAGAACACCATAGAGGTGTGGCCATGCGAGCTGAAGTGTGGCCATAGCAGCTGAGCTGTTCAGCTGGTGTGGGCCACCATTTGCCACCAACTTCGCCACCATTCACAACTATAATAGTAGGCTGTCTGGCTTCGCCAGATAGCCACAAGCAAGAACAAGCAATTCAATCACACAGTTTGCAACCCCATCAATTGCACAGAATCCAGCAGTGCAGTGCATCTGACAGTTACCTCTAGATAGCCTAGTATAGATACCATCATCGTAGCCACGATGGAAGTGAGGGACTTAGTTCCTCACGCAAGTAATACACTGTTCATTTGTGCTCTACTGTTCAGCTTGCCTGTGCATTATACAGCAGCGGCCCACAGTGACTGTGTATCCCCCTGTCTAGGAGTACTTGCTTCAACCACTAGTCTTCCGAACACCAACCTACAGGGTACCTGCCTTACGCTCCGGCGTGACGCCTACCCGCAACCTGTCTTAACCCCCACGGGGTGCGGGCCGTAACAGATTGGTGTTTGAGTCCACAGCCAACTGATACTACTTACAAGTGGTCAGCCCCTGCATCTACAGGACCTTGAACATTGTGTTTGAGATAAACCTGAGCCGTTAGTTCAAAGTTCAGGTACCAAGGATGCCACCGCTATTAAAATGGACAGTATCGCTTAGAGCACCCCTTAGGTGCTCACTACGCAGCCGAGCTTCCTCCCAACACACTCATGCCACTGGGACCCGCTGAGCTCCATGCAACTTCAACTTTAAGAGCCACTCCGCTAACTCAGATCAAACCAGAAATGATTGACAGCAACATGGATAGCGAAACTTTACAACTCCTGGAGCAAAAATCCCGTGTTGAGGAGCGGCGGAGGGCTTTAGAGCTGAAACAACTTGAAGCTAAAGCAGCCGCTATTGCAACTAGATTAAGTCACCTGGGTCAGCAGCGTGAAGCAGTAGAGGTAGAACAAGGGGAAAAAAGAATCGGCTGCGCTTATCAAGACTGATGCCCGCCCGTTCATCCAAATCGTTATCGTGACAGCCGGCGCCGTTTAGGTCTGGGCACAAATCTAAGGTGCTTTATCTGAGTCTCATTTAGAACGATATCTAAGTCTTAGTGCACATTACTATTCCTTAACCGAGTTGTGGACACTGCCAGATGCTATTATTATAGTGCTGAAGCACATTATCGAAGATAGAAAATGTTAGCAAATAAAATATAACAGCAAATGGAGCATATTAGCAAATGTTATTAAGTGGAGAATGTCACCAAGTGAAGGATGTCATATTATGTCAGCAAAGCGGAGCATGCCATCAAGTAGGAAATGCTATCAAATAGATCATATTATCAAATAAAGTATGTTATCAAGTAAAGCGTCTTGCTAAGTAGTTATTATCAATATAATATAATGTCACCGTTTAGTGCTGACTGGAAGTGACTGTGGCAAAGCTTGCATGTCAGCATAGTGTAACATGTTATTAACTTATGTCATCAACGCACGTCATTAACACATTAAGTTTCATGTCAGCATAGTATACCATGTTATTAACGCATGTCATCAACGCATTAGGTCACAGTATTAACAGCTAAAAAAATATACTGCTTTATATATACGTCACTGGTGTGAATTTAACAGCTGAGGTAAAGAAGGTCAGCGGTTAAAACCGCTGAAAATGGTGGCATTTACCGCTTAATTAGGAGGTTAAAACCGTGTTACTAAGACTAATGGTATAATAATAGTAAAGTTACTTACCACTTGCTACTCCTAATTAAAGTGGACAGGGATAAATAATAAGTGGATTTTAACGTTACACTAATTATAAGGTACAATATAATCTTAAGTTTACCCCAGCTAGAAAAGTATAACTTTATAATTAACTAAAGGAGTGGCTACCTTACCTTCAGTAAGTCCCTTAACGGTAATTACTATTTAGAAGGAATTAAGAAGGTACTAAACTGTTTTAAAGATATATAAAGTATTTAAAAGTATATTACATTATTAAAACTAAATACAGTTTAAGTTAAGTTTATAAAGATAGTTAAAGGATTAAAGAGTTTACTATATTACCTAAGTGATGATTTAAAAAGTGGAAAGAAGTAAAAAGTTAATTTATAGATAAGCAAAAAAGTCAACTTATTTAAAGTACTTATAGAATATAAGAAGTTTACCCTGTTTTGAAAAAAGATACTGCAATTACTAAACTACAGACTATAAGATTACAAAATTAAGTTAAAGCTAGGAGTAAATTTTTATAACTTTTAACTTTACTATTTAAACCCCTAATAAGTTAAAGCTTTAAAGGAGTACGTTAATAAAAACTTAAAGAACAGGTTTATTATAGAATCTTAATCCCTAGTAAAAGTTAATAGCTCTATTCTACTTCCAGATTTATTACGTTAAAGGAAAAGATAATAGACAAGCTAATACCCTTAGTCAGAGATAAGATTATAAAGATATTAATCTAATTCTAACTTTTATTATTATGTTTAATAAAGTAAAAAACAGTATATTGAAACACACATTATAAATATTAGATAACTAAACATTAGAATAAACTATTAATATCTATATAAACTTATAAATAAAGTATAATATTTATTAATAATAACAGGACTTTTAAGTAAGAAGGTTAACAGAAGGTACCTATAAGCATAAGTGCTCCTTAGGAGATTTCTCAAGGCATGTGTAAGATTATAAAAAGGAGTGCTTAATATATTTAAACTATAATAAAACTAGTTACGAGTTAAAATAGCTATTAAAAGGTGTAGATAACGTGTCTAAACTAGGAGTAAAACTCTAGTATTAAGAGAAACCGTATATTTATAACCTAGATAAGCGGAAGGAGCATGTTTAGTAAGTTCAAAAGTCTTAACTTAAGGGATATATAGGCCAGGCTAAGACTCTTATGTAAGTTTAATAAGCGTACGCCTTCTTAGGAATAAAGAAGTTAGTTAAGGAAGTGATTAATAATTATAATATCTGCTACTAAAAGTAAAACTAACGTTATAAACCTTACAGATTTCTTAAACTACTTCTTATATTATAAGCGTTATAAAGTTCTATCTTACTTAACTTTATTACTAGGATTTTAAGGTTTAAGGACCCTATTATAAAAGTTACTTATAATTAAATCTTTATAATAGTTAATAGGTTAACAAAATAGGCTTACTTTCTGTTAAATTTAAAAGATATAACTGTAAAGTAACTTACTTATATCTTTAAGAAAGAGGTAATTTTACAACACCTTTAACTAGATAATATCGTTACAGATTAAGATAAACTAATTATGTTAAAGTTCTAGTAAGGGCTAATGTAAAGAATAGGTGTAAAAAGTAAGCTTTTAATAGCTTTCTACTTATAGATAAATAGCTAAACAGAGCAAGTTAATTAGATACTTATAACGTATCTCTAAACTTACGTTAACTTTAAATAAGATAATTAGCTTAAGCTGTATTAATAGTATAAATAGCTTATAACATAACGTTAGTCAAGTTAATAAGTATATTACTATTCTTTACTAATTATAATAAGGAGCTTAAGCTCTATTAAGGCTCACCTACTAATACTTCCTAAGCTACAGTTTATATAAACTAAATGTAAGAGTTATACAACTACCTATAAGCTAAATTTAAGTTTATATATAAACAAATGAAGAAGTTTACTAATAAATACTAAACAAAGTAACTAATATTTAAAAAAGAACTTTATTATAATAGTGGATAAATTAAAGGGCTGACTTTTTAAAAGGGGGATTACGTTTACCTTTTTTTACAAAACCTATATTTAAAACAACTTAGTAAGAAGCTTAACTTTAAAAGGTACAGACTGTTCTAAATTAAGAAAAAAATCATTGCTTTTAATTACAAATTAGATTTACCTATTAATATAAGGGTGCAGATTAAGGTTTTCCACATCTTACTTTTAAAACCCACCTTAAAGGGAGTTCCCTTAGAAAAGAAGATTAAGATCGATACTGACAAAGACAAGTACAACGTTAAGGAAATTATAAATTTATAAAGGGGAAAGAATACGTTTAAATATTTTATTAAGTGGTTAGATTATAACTTTAAAAGTAACTTATAAGAACCTGTTAAAAATCTTAAATACTTAAACCTAATTATAGAGTTTTACTAAAAGAATTTAAATTAATTAAAGTTAACAATAAGAATTAGAAATAAGATAAAGTTTATCATTTAAACTGTTATACTAAAGAGTAAGACTACTGTAGGATTTAAAGCTTAAAAAGCAGTAGAAAACTCTTTAATAGGTATAAAAGGATAATTATCAGGACCCTTAACTAAGGTTATAAGGACTTTAGACTTAATAAGGAGGCTAGGCCTTTAAAACTCCTAGTAAGCTTTACATAAGTTACACGTGTAACAGTATAAAGAACTAAGACGAAGTCTCCTAAACTAGTTATATAGTAATATGTAGCAGAAAAGTGTGTTTATAAGAACAAGTATTACTAAGAAAGGAAGTTAGTTAAAAAAAAAAATAATAAAAAAGTCGCTTTAAACCCTCTAACCTTAAGGGGTAAGGATTTAAAGTAACAGAAGACCCTTATAGGACTTAAATTTATAACCTCTTACTGGAGGAAGTAAGCGTACTACTACTATGTTAAAAAGCTGGTTTATTATTAAAAGAAAGAAGTTACAAATTAGGTTAAAAGGACATTATAGGCTGTAGTGACCCTTTAGGAGGGAAACCTGTAAAGAAAGAGTCCCAGTCTTAGGAAACTAACAAAACCTTAACCTTACAGGAAAACACTTTTATTACCTTTATTTTAATAACGTGTTATTAAGTTTCGACACGCTATAACTTTATAAGGGAGTTACAGTATTTAGTAACTGCTTAGTTATATAAAGTATTTAACTCCTTTTTTTTATTTACTAAACCTTTAATAAACTTATTAAAGTGACTAAATACGTTATATAAAAAAGGTATACTAATAGATTAGTATTTACTATAGCTGTTAGATTATGTTATACCTTAATATAGTAAGGACTTAGTTTAATAGTAAGTGTAAGGGGATACCTGTAAATTAAAGGTGTTAAAGGATTTTATAAGACAGATGTAGTAATTATAAAGAGCTTTTTCCTGTTTTCTTTACCTTTTACACTTTGTAACGTAATTAGAAGATATGATAAAGGTGGGGAAAGAAGGAAATTAACTTAGTGATTTTTTATGGAAAAATAATGTCGAAGAGGGGGAATTATGTGATGACCTTATAAGCTGTTACTTAAACTGGGTGTGACGACCCTGCAAGCCGTCACTTAGGCCGGGGCGGCCTGACGAATCCCCGTAGAAGGAACAGTGTAAGAAGACAGTGTACACCGTCTGGGCGCACTAGGCCAGGGGTGTAAAGACCTGAAGCCCCTACGACTAATGAGGTGCTGCTTGCAGCATACCGAGTGCTTACATTGCAAGTAGGAAAAACCTTATAAGCAGAACGCTTACACGGTGTAGGGTGCTTGCATAATAAGCACTTGTGACGTTATAAGTAAGGTATAAAGTACCTTTTAGTTAATTAGTATAGATAGTTATAGTTATACTTATAACCGCTGTAAGGGACTTTAGTTCCTTATATTAATATTTAATTATTTATTTATATCTTACTATTTAGACTTACCTTTATGCATTATAGTAATAATAACCTATAGTGACATTAAACCCCCGTCTAGGAGTGTTAGTTTAATAAGCCGTCTTCAGAACGCCCTTTACCTGCTAGTGTCTTGCTATACATTCTGTCTTAACCTGCACTAGTCCTTTTAAAGCCTATGTTAAGTGTAAGTTATAATATAATACTAACGTTACAGTTCTGAACGCTGTTTATTAAATTCCCAGACACCACCTCCCTCTTATTACTAACATATTAACCTTTAGAAAAAGAAAGGAGCTTAAGGAGGTTTAGGCCTAGCCACGGCTTCCCACTGTTAATAAGTTAGCTGTACGCCTTAAAGAGTTAAACCTTAATTAGTAGGGATTAGTTAAGGAACTTAATAAGGCCTTCCCTAGAGATATTAAAAGCCGTATTAATCTTATTAAGAAGCTCTAAGCTTAACTTAATACTGTTAAGTTAAAGAATAACGACCTTAAAGGCTTATAGAAGAAATAAGTAAAGCTCCCCCTACCGTTACGCTTTAAAGGAGACTTTACGTAATTAAAGTCTTAAATAGCCTAGCTTTAAAGTTATGTTACTTATTAAAATAAGTAGTTTTTTAAAGAAGAAGGAAAGGTCAGGTTCACCAGAGCTTTATTAGATAAAGTAACCACTTGTTAATATAAACTTTATGTGAAAATAATTAATAACCTTTCTGTAAATAAAGTATGTAAAAAGGCCTTTAAGACTTAGGCCCTTTTTAACGACTTTAACGTTTTCGTTAATTAACTCTAAACTAAGTTTAGAGAACTAGACACTCCTAAGTAAGTTAAATAACGCCTTATAACCTTAAGACAGACGTCCTTAGTCTTTAAGTTCTCCACCTGCTTTAAATTAAAAGTAATCAAGATTAAGCTCGGTTAAAAGGCTTTAGTAATACTGTTTTAAAGTGGTCTGAAGGAGTACGTTACTGGAGACCTTTACCGAGAAGACTAACCAGACCGTCTTTAAAAGTTAGTTAAGATAACCATTAAAGTTAATAATTAATATTATAATTATTATTATTAAAAGAACTTTTAAAAGGAATAAACTCCTTATTAGTTAAGTAAACTTAAAAAGGGGAACTAGTTAACTGTAATAGGTTACCATCTTAGGTTAATGGACATTAGTATAGTAAACTGCTAAAACTAACCTAACTGTAATAAACTTTAATAATAATAGTAATAAAAGCAGTTTAAGGACCTGTTATAAATCTAGTATTTTAACTATGATAAGAAAGGATATATAGTATGGTAATACCTGTTATTAAAATAAGTTAGTTAAAAACCTGTTTTAAAAGGAGGGAAACATATTAAGTTTAACTTAGGAGACGTTTATATTAAGATAGTAGGTAATAAAGAAAACTATACCTAGATAAATAAGTGTAATATAAGAGATGAGGAAGAAGAAGAGGAAAAACCTTATTATTATTATTATTATTATTTCCTACACTGATATGCCCGCAGGCGCGCTGGTCCTTCTACTGCTATGTATAAAGGAAACTGTGCCGTATAGGCCGGATAAAAACCTTCGTTAACTCCTTCGAAGCCACTAACTATGCGAGTCCATCTTGTTACAAACGAACGGAGGCCTTTGTCGGCCTCCGGCCCTATTAGCCCTCCTCTCCTGTTTCCAGCTTTAGCCGTCTGGTTAGTCTGTACTCCAGTAGCCGGCCAGAGTCTATCAGCTAGCTAAAGACCTTCCGAATAAGCCTTCTGCTCCAGGTATTTGCTACCTGTAATACGGCCTGTAAGTCCCTTCGTAATCGAATCTCTCAGTAGTCTTACAGCCTCTGTAACGGTAGGTTAGAGCACTAAACCACTAAGTGCTCTACTGTTTCCCTACTTTCCTTATATCTACAGTAAGGAGTACAGATCTTTAGAACCTTTACTTTAAACAGGTAGTCTTTAAGGTTTATATCCCCTGTTTAAGCTTAGGAAAGGAAGTTACTTTAGGCCTTTATAAGGCCTTTATGTCGCTTTAAGGCTTTATTAGTAAATAAAAGGGAAAGGGGGTCTTTATCTGCTAGCTTTTCCATTAGCTAGCTAGCTCTTTAGCTCTCCTATTAGGCCTGCTAAGCTAATTCTATAACTTTGTTTATTTTTAACTTTTTATCCTTCTTTTCCCCTGTTTTCTACTTTTAGCTGGCCTATTAGGTTACTGTAACTACAGCTTATTTAGTAAGTGTTAGGCCTTATAGTCCTTACCGAAGCCTCTGTCCTTAGTTTTTTATTTTCCTTTTAAACTGTTAGCTAATTCTGTTATAAGTTTCTGTAATTAAGTGTGCTGTTAAAGCTTATTTAGCTTTTAGCCTTTTTCCAGTTTATAGGGCTTTCTCCTGTAACTGGTCTTTAAAGTTAGTTAGTTGTTTATTAAGGTAGAGGTCTAGTAGTAGGACTTAGGCCTCTGTTTCTAAACACCTTACAGGGGCTATTTAGTAAACTTTAATTACAATACAGAGGCTCTTATTCTAGGCCTTTAATAGGGCTTTTACTAACCCTCTTAGCTTATTAGTACCTTTTGGGGCCGTTAGCTGGTGGAAGTTAGAAGCCCTGTAGGTTATAGCGTTGCGGATACACTTAGTATAGACCTCCCTGGCATAGGTAAGGCTTAAGCCTTATGTTTTAGTTATAATCCTTAATAATGTAAAGTCTTAAGTTCTTAGCTTTTATTTAACTGCTTAGTAATAAGCTTTCTATAATAGTTTCTAGTCTAACTAAACCTTTAAGAACTAGGCTAAACTTACTGGTTTAACTAAGCTGTAGCCCTCTTAGCCCTTTATATTAGTAAGAGTTATAGGGTTCTTTTATTACCTTCAGCTTTTGTTAAAATGGATCAGTTTACACTTCTAAGCTGTAAAAGCTATCCTGTAAGTGCTTGCCTACTGTAAGCATGTTTTTTAAGCTTTCTCTAGTTACTTAGTGTTAGCTTTAGGGCTTTTTCTAAATATTAATAAGTTTATGTCGTTAGTAAAGCTTACTATACTAATAAGTAAGTAATCCTCTTTTAAAGCTTTATATAGTAAGGTTATATAAAGGATAAAGAGAACGGGGGAGAGTAGGGAGCTTTAGGGTACCCTTGCAGTTACTAAAATATCCTCTGTTTTCTAGCTATTAAAGTGGAGGATTGTAACTCTGTTATTTAATTAAGCTTGTACTTATAGTACTATCCACTGTAGGAAGCCCTGTTACTGGAGGGTAGATAGTAGCCGTTTGTAGTTAACGGTATTAAACGCTTTTATAATATCTAATTATAAGAGGGAGGCTGTTACCTTCTGTCTTTAAGCCTCCTAGACTTATGTGATTACTAACCGTATGGCTAGTTTAATAGACTGATACTCTCTATTACCTATCTGTTTAACTAGTAGTAAGCTGTAAGCTTCTGCAGCCTTTATAACCCTTTAAGTAACTAAAGCCTTTATTACCTTCTTAACAGTAGGTAGGAGGGTTATTAGTCTGTAGCCTCTTAGGGTCTGGTAGGTTTTTAGGGTTTTTCCTGGCTTTTGTAAAATTACTATCTTTACCTTCTTAAACCTCCTAGGGAACCACTTAAGCTGTAAGTACGCTTTTATAAGTACTATTAGTACCTTGAATAACGGTTAATTACAGGCTTTTAATAAGCTTATAGGTAAGTGGTCTTTACTTAAAGTCTTTTAAGGGTTAATCTTTAATAAGATAGCTTTAATCTCCTTTACTGTAACCTTTTCCTTTATACTGAACTTCGGCTCCTACTCTTCTAATAGGTCTGGGTCCTGTATGTTAGAAAGGTTAGCCTTTAGGTAGGGGAAAAACCTCCCTGCTAGGGCTTTAGCTTTTTTATAGTATGTAGAGAGGTTTAGGTAGCCTGGGGGGCTTGTGAAGGTAGGTAGTTTTAGGGGGTCTGGGGGGTTAAAGCTCTTGCAGTGGGCTTACCGTTTAAGGCTTTAAAGTAGGTCTTAGTGATGGGTGGCTTTTTAAAGTGTTAGCCTTTAGGCTTTTATTTTTTCCTTATTGATAGCTGCTTTGAAAGCCTGTAGGCTTTAGCGTAGCCTCTCTTTGTTATATGTTGTTAGGGCTGTTCTGAACTCCCTTTTAGCTCTCCTAACCTCCCTTTAAGCCTCTTATACTGTTACTGACCATTATAGGGACCCTTAGCTCCTGTTAGCTTTCTTTTAGGGGGTGGCTGCTTTAGTTATCCTTTATAGCTCTCTAATTAGCTGTTTGAAAGCCTTTTCTAGGCTTTCTCGCTCTTTAATACGGGCCTGAAGGCCTTATAACCTTATGTCTCTTAGCTCTATTGTTACTAAGAGGAGGGCTGTTTTAGCCTTTACCTGGCTTTAATTCATCATCTTTTAATTCTATCCCTTTAGCTTAATTTATTATAGTGGTAATCCGTTTATGTAAACCTTTAGTACCTGTAGGTAATAGTTTAACTTCCCCTTATACTCTAGGCTGTAATAAGCTGTTTAGAAGTTAATTATTACTTAGAAGTAGTTGATAGTTAAAACTTGTCCCTGTTAAGCTCCTTAAGGTGCTTTAATTATAATACCGGCTGGGGTTTGGAAGTCAAGGTCCTACTGTAGGGCCAGTTCTAATAAGGCCTTAGCTTTCCTTTTATACTAGTTATATCAGTCTTACTATAAATAGTGGAGGTTAAAGTCCCCTGCTAGCACTGTTAGGTGGGTTAGGGCTTGCTGGTTTAAAAGACTTTATAAAAAAGCCCTATCCTCTCGAGGGTTATAGATTGATTAAAGCTTTAACCCCCTATCCCTTATCTTTAGGAATTATATCCTGCAGTAATTACCTGTAGCTTTATACTCCTATTACCTAACTTTGAACTTTTAACTGATAAATATAACTACATTACCTTTTTATAAGTAAATAAGGTGGTATTTTAAGCCTTTAAGGCAGTAAGTTAACTTAGTTTACTAGTTAATCTAAGGCTCTTATATTGTAAGGAGGTTATACTGTGCCTCCTTTAGTAAAGCCTTAAGTGCCTCTTTATTACCTTTAGTGTTCTAAAGTAGGATTTTAATCTTTATTAATATCTATCTTAGTAGTCTTTAGGGCTTAGGTAAGCTAAGTAGGCTGGGTAGGTTAAGTAGGTTGGCTGGTGCTTAATGTGGGTCCCTTTAGGCTAAGGCTGATACAGCTTTGAGAGGGGTCTCTGCTAGCTACTGAAATTAATATTAGCTAGCCCTGTTATAGTAGTTAGGGTCTCTTTATTCTAACCCTTTGAAAGCCATCTTTATCTTCATGTAGTTAGGCTTTTCTAAAGGTAAATGCTAGCCTTAAAAGGGGGCTAGTTACTTTAGTTATTATCTCTGCTGCTAGTCTTAGTTTGAAAGTCTTTAATTAGTGTTAGTAGGCCTTTTTAGCTTCCTTTTTAGCTTTAATCCTTCCTAGGCATTCTTTAGCCTAAGCTGTGTGGGCTTCTCCGTAATAAGGGCACTTACATAGCGTTTAGCCCCCCTAGGTAAGGTAGAGGGCCTCCCCAGCCCTCCCTCCCTCCCTGTAGGCCCCTGTACTATATCTTTTATATAAGGCTTCTTTACGGCAATACCTCTGTATATAGCCCCATTTCCAGCACCTAAAGCACTGCTTCGGCTCTAAAGGGGCCCAGTACGGCTCACAGTCTAATATTTAAACATTTTAAATTATACTTTACTTATAAGCCTTCTGGGCCTTTTCCTAGCTTTTTACTATAACTAATACAGTAGCTTTAATAAACTTTTAGTTATATGGGAGCTGGAACTTAACCTTATTAATGGTCTTAAGGCTGATATTAGTGCTGAAGGCTTCCTTTATAGTGTTCTGTAAGTTGGTTTACTTTAATCCTTTTACTAAAACTGTAAAAGTCTTATAAGCTTTTTTAACCTGCTTCCTAAAGGCTTACTGGATCTACTGGTTATTCTAGTTATACTACTCTTTAGTGGTAGGGTCGTTAAAGGTAACTACTATATTTCCGCTTAGTAGCTTTTAGGCTGTAATGGCTCCTTTCTTTACTAAGGTTTAGTTGATGGCTTAGATGATTTCGGCTAGGGTTCGCTTAGTTAGGTCGGCTGGCATGTTAGCTCTGCGGACTAGTATCTCCCAGTTAATCCTTTAAGGGATAGTCTTCGTTATTTAGCTTAGTTAGGCTGACACAGGGTTTCCGCTAGTTACCGCTGCCTATAACCGGGCCTGTAAGTTCTGGCCAGGGCTTATAGCAGCTCGAACCGCTTCCGTAACTACCTTCTGTAGGTAAGTTACTGTAAGTACCTCTGGGTTATAGCTCTTATTTTCCAGGGCTGTAAATAGTGCTTGCAGTTCCTTTATAAGGCCCCGTGCTGTGCCTTGGCTTCCAGTAAGCATTAGAGCTATTAGGCCGTTAAGGAGGCCTTTAAGTGCCTCTGTCCGGAGGGGTGTAGGCTCTGTGCCTCCTGCCGCTGCATCT
>Ga0247760_1000348_pt1 | contig 51112 bp, 60 predicted proteins | sample UWRJL171409R4_FD_179936 | JGI IMG/M metagenome (GOLD analysis project Ga0247760, IMG submission 179936) | Plant litter microbial communities from Arlington Agricultural Research Station in Wisconsin, United States - UWRJ-L171-409R-4 | ecosystem: Environmental > Terrestrial > Plant litter >...
CTATCCCTTGAGTGCCCCATTGTGTTCACACTTCATTCGCTATGATGCACTGTGAGATCCACAACAATTGGGGACTTGGCCCGTGCGGGAAAGATTCAACATTGAAATTTCCGGACACTGATTTCGACCTCTACTGTACTTGATGTCTTTTCGAGCTGTGAGAATAGTACGGCTTTGGGAACCTTCCATAACATCGCCACCTGTTACTCTTGCTGCATATGGCCGGCGGATACCTACCTTCTCCTAAGCCACTGTTGTTTGACATAAACGGTAGCAAATACTCATGTAACATCACCAACTCTGGTTGTTGCAAGCGAATCTCCCTGACCCGGACAAAGGGCTTGTTTGTATCAACGCATACGGCCTGTCCTGATATTAAGAAGATATCGTTGGCAGAAGCTCTTATACAAAGGCCGGCAGTTCTTTTGCTGGGCTGAGGCTGGTTGATGCTACAACCAAAATCGCTGGTTGAGTTGGCATAAATCAAACCTACCTAGGGAAGTATGCTGTCGCCGCCATGTTCACACCTCCATTCCTGCCACCAGAGCCAGGACTAGCATCCTTCTGCTAGTACCCAGGGGCAGGCCCGCACAACTCTGTGCCATTGCCGTAAAGTCTCCTCCGCTGCCTTCTGGGGGTGGCGCTTCTCGTTGTGGCTCTCCTCCTTTCGGTTGGGTTCGAAGGCTGGCCTGCTTCTCTTTAGCTGCCTTCTGGTGGTGGTGATCGGGGTCGGATTTTTCGTCCAGGTGCAGCTGCTCGACCTCAGTCACCTCCAGGAGAGACCTGCGTGAGTCGCTGTTGGTATGTGGATTCGTCAACTGCGGCGTTCGCAGCGGTGATAGCAGCTTGGTGAGCCCTACGCTGACAAAGCCGGGAAGGGCAGTGAGAGTGAGATAGATGACTGCTCCATTTTGTCCTTATTCCTTGTCACATTCCGGCTTTTGGCCCCCCTTGTGGCTTGTATTATTTCTGTCTGGGAAGCACACGAGTCTGTGCCATGGCTGGCATGCTTCTTCTCCTTCCTCATCTCGGCCTTTTTGCGGCGGCGGGTCTTGTGGCGATGGTTCCAGCGGCGGAGCTTCTCAGTGTATTTGGACGTGCCTTGATCTATGATAGAATCTGGTTAGTATTTCGACCAAACGTTACCTCAGGAAAGTACGTGAGGTTGGATGATGAAAAATAGTGCCCTCGCGGTCTCGTCTGGTGCGGGCGTGCGGCGGGGTTACCTAGGTAGCACTCCACCTACCACTTCCCCACCAACAGTCCCCTGGATAGGTTAGGTAGGTAGTGTGATTGGTGCTCGGAGGCTCCAGAGCGCATGAGCCTTTACTATTGCTGGCCTCCACTGCCTCTCCTTCTCCTTCCCCGCCTTGGCCTTCATATTTATCGTTGAAGAACCTAAACACAGCTATATCTAGAGAGTACTACGCGATGGGATGTGGTGGCGGGTGGGTGCAGGGTGCGGGAGTGCCCAGTGGGGATGCGGGAGGGAAACTTGGCTATTTCATGCGCTGATCCGACTCATATCTTGTACTTTAAAATTCAAGTCTTGGCAGGGAGGAGTGACGAAGACGAGATTCGAAAACTGTGAGGTTTCCTCTTCCGGTCTGAAGCAATCATCCGACGAATAGGTCCCTAACGTACCTAGTAAGGTGGGCACATTTACCTAGACGGAATGCATGGGTGCTGGTGTTGTGTCAATGCGCCGCCGGGTCCAAGAAAAACGGCGCCCCGTGTTGGAATAGAAGGGAAGTACATGACAAGAGAGTGAGGGGTTGCCAGCCGTTTTTTTGTACCTTGCCTTCAAATCCGTAGGTACCCAGATACGGATTACAGTCAACCCTCTCCATAAGAATACGGTTCCATTAGAATAATCGCTTTGTAAGAATAAAATCTCGGCCCCCGTAAGAATTTGTATGGCAAATAAGAATAACCTGTTTATTGGAATTATTCTTATGGATTCGGCTTAGTCATCCACTAGATTCTTATGGCCAGGTAGCTGGGCTCCACTGATTTTGGTGGGGAGCCCTGTGTTCTCAGGGTTACCAGAGGGGTAATGGCTAGGTGTGAGGGTTATGTATGGGTCCAGGGGTGGTATAGATCCGTGCACCCTTCTTGGTAGTTGGAATAACCTCCCTGTAAGAATATTATTCCTGCGACGAGGCTGATTCTTATGGAGAGGGTTGACTGTATTCGAGGGATGATGGCACAAGCCCAGCTGCGTGAGTGCATTGGATGATCGGGCACTTCCATAGGTTGGTTGTGGAGAAGCTGTGCTGCCAGACGTTTGGCGTTCCATTATTGGGGGTCGCAGGAGCTTCTTCAGCCCGTAGCCGAGCCATCTCCCACCCAGAAAGTTGTGATAAGCCACTGTATCATGTGGGGCACTCCCTTGTTTTTTGCCCCATGCAATGCCTACTGCTTCAGGATTGATTCGATCTGGAAGACGGCCGGACCCATAGTGACTTGCATACTACCCAGCGTATACGGTGGCTTATCGGCGGTCCGCACAATTGCGCTGCAGGCGCTAGGCCCCATCCGGCCGCTTACCGCCCCCGCTCGCCAGTGCTGCGTAAGCCCGCGCAATACGCCCTCGCGCCGCGATAAATCCCTCATGGTAAGTTATTTGGTTTATCGCCCCCTTGCCAGCCAGCCAGCCAGCCTACTGCTTATTTTACCATCCTTCCTAATAACCGTCATTTTACTCGCTATAGGGATTGAAGAGCGCCATGGTCGGCACGCGTCATACAGGGGCCAGGGGGGGCGCGCAGGCCCTCCAGCCGGCGACCGATATCGCGTACGCGGCTGCCGACGAGCGCGCGCGCACTGCTCGTACGGCTGGCCTACAAGCCAAGAGAGACGAGCAGCCGAAGAATACAATGCGCAGCTACGCATCGAAACAGAAGCAGTGGAGGCAGTGGTGCTCAACGCCGCGCCCTGGCCCCGACGGCGTACTCTCGGCGTGGCCAGACGGCGAGCTCGTCACCCCTGATAAGCTGGCCGCCTGGCTCAGCGAGGACCTCCTTCTCCGCCGCGTCGTCGCCGTACGGGGCCGGCGCCCAGCCAAGCAGCCTGCCCACAGTGCAGATGCCAGGCCGGCCGGCCCTGAGGAGAGCCCCCTCTCCAAGGCAGAAGCCCTAGCCGAGACATTGCGCATACCACTAGCCGAGGCCGTCCAGATCCTCTGCGACGACCAAGAAGACTACGAGCCGCCAGAAGATATCGATACCGAGGAGGGCACTCCCCTGACTAGGGCTACCCTTGACGCCTATATCGCAGCCGTTATGGAGCTGTGGCGGCTGCAGGTCGCACACGGCGGTAGGAATCTCGAGAACCCTCGCAGCAGTGCCGTGCGCGGCTTCCTCGAACAGCGGAGCCGGCAGCGCTCACATATCGACCGCACTGCTTTTAAGGACCGTGGCAGTGATGGCATCCAGGCGGGCTACTCTGCCACAGAGTGGTCTGCTATTCAAAAGTACCTGCTCAGCACATCAGCCGCCTTACCACAGAACTTCCGCACGCGTGTGGATTTACTTTTTAGCCATTACTACCTTTTACGAGGGGAGAACCGCCGGAAGATGGAGCTGGCCGATCTATCCCTGCTGGAGTACCCTCTTACAGAGGGCCCTACACCATGTGGTTGCCTTGTGGCTCTCCTGCAAGATGGCAAGATGAATAAGACTGCGAAGAAGGAGTTTATGGGCGCGCTTCGCCACCGAGACCCCCTCCTCTGCACGCAAGGCGCCCTCGCACAGCTGCTCTTCTGGCGCTGGCATATCGCCGGCGAGCCGGCGCCGACCTTCCGCCATCGCCAAGACTGGTATAATATTAAGGTCCTTGTGGGCTCTGACCGTATGCAAGAGCTCTCCTACCACACGCAGCTTGAGGAGACGTGGAGGGTTTTTGGCGCCGTTGGCCTAACGGCTGAGAAGAAGACCCATCTACCACGGCGTGCCGGCGCACAAGAAGCTGAGACATACGGCACATCACTTACGCAAATCTCACAGGCAGGGCGTTGGAATTCAAGCGTATTATGTAAGGCATACCTGACCCATCTGCCCCGGCAATTTATGCGCATTGTGGCCGGCTTCTCAGGGACTGCTGGCGACTATTTCCTTACACGCGCCGTACATGAACCGCCGGCCGCCCTGCAGAGGCAGCTCTGGCCATGGATTGAGGCGTGGGAGCAGCGTTTTGAGGCGTGCGCGCGCCGTCAGCGGTGGAGCGAGGGTGGCCTTGACGATAACGACCTTGCTGGCGATGGCTTCCTCAAGCTCCTACGGCGCCTGCGGGTAGTGCTCTTACAAGACTTGGCTGCCTTGCAGCCGCAGTTCCCTACACTACCCTTCTTTTCATATGCCCCCTTTCACGGCCCTGATTGGGCTGTATTTGCAAAGAGCGTACAGGCTAGTGTTGATGATGCAGAGGAGCCGGCATCGTTGCTTGTCAAGCGAGTTCTCCCAGAGCTTTATAGCCTAGTAGAGAGCACATGCAGCGCGATCTTACAGAACACCCATCAACTACATAGCCGCCTGGCTAGCGAGCTGGCTAGCCAACTTGCTATACAACAGCAACAACTTGACCGGCTCCTTAACACGAAGATCACCATGACTGGCTACCTAGGCAACGCTGCCACCACGCCGGCGGCACCAGCACCAGCGATAAGGCTAGCACCGGAGCCGGCAACAACGCCTTTACTTACGGCAGAGCCAGCAGCGTCAGGGATCCCTATTATTAGCTGTTTCCCAAAGGTCAATACAGTGGCAGATGTGTGGCGCGAGTGGAAGAAAGGCGTGGCTGGTGGGCCGGCTTTTGAGAGCCTTGAGGAGCAGTACGGCTCCCGTTGGCGGCCAGGCAACACCGTGACTGTGCAGTTTTGCCGCCGTAAGGTGGTTTGGGATGCCCTCAAGGCCCTGATAGCTCGCGGGAGGAGCGAAGAGGAGGCTATTCGAGAGTTAGAGGCGCTGCGAAACGGCCAGAGCCTTAACCGGCTAGTTGACCTGCTCCGGCAGCGGCGCCAACGCCAGCGCCATCGTTAAAAGCAGCAAAAATCTGGCCAAAGGAGCACTCGCGATAACCTCATGTAAAATAAGTTTGGCATATCATCATAGGACAGTTGCAGGCATCACTAATTAGGAAAAGCGTCGACCGTCGATATATTGCCTTCTCTGCGGCGCTAGTAATCCTGCGGCCATTTACGCGCAATCGCAGGGCAAAGACCGACCCCACGATAAGTGCTGCTTATCACGACTTTCTGGGTGGGAGATAGGCGGCTCGCTTGATTTTCTGGAAGCCTGCAATCAATGCTCCTGAGCTCACAACAAGCTGCAGGAAGTCGGATCCATGGAAACCATTTCACACCTAGCCTTTTCCAGGTTCAATGGTCTTGGCGATCTGGATCCTCGTGAGCTTGTGAAGGCGACCAAGGCACGGCTCGACTCCTCCACGAGTGCTTTTTGGGTGACCTAGAACCTGGAATGAGAAGAACCACACTTAACGGGCAGACCAACCTTAAATTACAGGGCCAGAAAAAATATCTGCCGCATCACAACCATGAAACCTCCTCACATCTGGTCCTAATGTACCACCTTATCCATGATGTGAAAGACGAAGCAAAAATCTGCCCAGCAAGTCCCATGTCGAACCACTGCAAGGCACGGCCGGCTCCTGCGCAGACTACCATCCCGAGTCCTCTCACTCCTTCGAAGCGCGGGCGTTAGGCTCGGGCGAGTCGCCTGTGGTACGAAGGGTAGGGCCAAAAGAAAAGATCTTCTTACTGTGAAGACTGCCCGGAGCATGGCTTTATTTCGGTACCTATTACAGGTCATCCCGTCTCTCATTCTGAAAACAAGGGCAAGTCCTGCCCGGCACTCAAACAGCGCAGCCGCAGAAGGCGAGTGGTGGCCTCAGGGCTTGATGGAAATTTGACAGGCCTATGAGCCTAGGTATAAGTAGGCGGGGCTAGGGTAGATAGTGCAGTAGTACCATGTCCCATAGCGCCCGATCTCCCCAGCCAATTAAGGTACCTCGGTAACATGCATAGAGCAAGAATGAGCTCTGGAAATCGTTGGCCTGTGCTTTTTTTGGTCGAAGTTACCGACGAATTGTCACTTCCGAGCGCCAAATTCTGAGCAAACGATCAAGCTCTAAGGATTTCAAGATATCATTTTCCCGGCACGGAGATAAGCGACCTTTCATTTAGCCCAAGCCTTCGTAGTTGCGATGCGCTTGCACTCATCAAACAAGTCCCATGTCGAACCACTGCAAGACACGTCCGGCTCTTGCGCAGACTACTATCCCAAGTCCTCTCACTCCTTCGAAGCGCGAGCGTTGGGCTCGGGCGAGTCGCCTGTGGTAGTTGCGATGGGGTCGCGGGCAATCCTAGGCCACCGGAATCGTTAGTAGTCGGACCACATTCTTTGGTTGAAGGTGGGCTTGAGATTTATCTTTGAAATCTGTGGCCCCTCGCGAGCTCCGGCTTCTTCCTTTCGGTACGATCTAGGTAGGTCCAGGTGGTTCACAGGTCAGAGCGTAGAGCTGCCCCATTTATGCCCGTCACTGGCACTTATTTCCTAAACCTGCCTCAGTGCCTGCTTCCAAGTTGGCCCGAGAAATGGTAGACTCAAAATTAACCACTTCAGTCTCCATCCCTAGAGGGAGAGGGGACAATCGAATGTCTAAACGACCCGACACCAACCACTCGCAAAGCCCGCCTTACCTGCAGCCACACCCATAGGCCAAGTAGCCCGAGTGCCGTCAATGACATTTACAATATGCATTAGATAGGTTACGTCGCAAAGCCTATATGATACGAGGCAGGCAGGTGTGCCTAGGTTTCGCACAACCCAAATATGGTATAAGTCCGTCTAGGAGGTTGATACATGGGTATCTATTGATGCTATGGCGTTGTTTGCTCTGTTTGTTCGGTGCTTGCCGAAGTGGTGACGAAACAAAGCGACCCGAGAGCAAATTAAATTAAATCCTAAGCAAGGTATTTTTACGTAGGGATAGGAACGGCGGCAAAAAGAAAAGTAGTATCTCCAATACAATATTGGAGGCTATGACGGTGACGAGATTCGAACTCGTGCGGTTTCCCACTGCGGAGCAGGTTTAGTAACCTAAACACAGCGCATTAGACCACTCTGCCACACCGCCCTTGATGTAATTATTGATCGGAAATACGCATCATGACTGGGGATTGTTGGATAGTCAGCCCACCGTCAGTGCAACCGCCAGCCACAGTGAGCAAAGCCTTTCAGCCACTCACTTGCACTGTATCCATCCCCAGCTTGATTCCACCCACCGAGCACTATCATGCATACAGCAAGTTTATATGACAAACTGTTAGCGACTTTTGGCTCCTGAAGCTTTGCGCCCCAGGAGGTACCACGACAAAACCATACACATGCTGTTCGAAGACAGTATTTGCCCCAGCGCTACCACTTGTGTCACCATCTTGGCTGCCAGTGTTGCTAGGTATCCCCCGGTCGACCACGGCCACAATCATGCTGTATAATTCCGGCCCTAAACCAAGTCACAATCAACGCAGATAAGTCGAATTAGCCCTCTAATCTTCATTTTTAGAGTTTATTTTTATTCTCCATCCATCACGCATGTCTACTCTGACAAGCCATCGGTTCCCTTTTACCAATAATTTTTGTAAATGATTCAAGGAACGTAAAATCATACACACCAACAGAGGGGATTTCGTTGATTAACTTCAGGTCCCATAATACCACCAACAGGGTTTCCACCCGAGCTCACGGGTCGGTCACAAGCCGGAAGCTGAGAAGAGAATCTCCGTCTACTCAGTATCCCGAAGAAAGTTGAGAAACCTTCTTATCTACCTATCCACGGCAGTTTCCTTGACAGCTTCAGGTAGTAGGCGGGTTCCGGATGTCAGGAGATGTCAATATATGGGAGGTAGCATGTTTTGATTGGTTGCATGTGGATCACCGCGGCCATCGTCGAGTGCCAAAAATCAGCGATTTCGCACACGACCACAACTGAGGATCTTGAAGCTTCATGTATAATGATAAATATGATACCGCATTACTTTTCGTTCCCTCCTGTGCATGTATTTTATTCCTAAACTTCCAGTCCGTACTGACCAACGACTGGGGATGGCTTCAGATTGACTGACCCCACAACTAATAGCGGGTTCCTGATAATCCAAAATCCATACGCCATCGAGTCTGGTTTAATATTATTGATCCCGGGTCTGAATATATCATAATGGTTAGTGAAGTGTCAGTGGTAGCTGTTTTCGGCCGAAAGAGGATGACGTGACCAAAATTCGTATTCTACGGTCGCGATCTGGAAATCAGGGACGCGTTCGCAGGCCCCGTGGCACCATAATGAGTGACCGAGCTGATGCAGGGCATGGTAACCGTATAGGGAGCAGTGAAACTTCGCAGAGCACTGGAAACCGCCCTGGCTCCTGGCTATATCTCACGTCTAAGGCACACATGGGACGCAAGTGTCGCGGACCGCGGCTTCGGAGGGAGGGGGAGAGGGGCTGAAAATAGCCATGGCAGTCTCGACATCTTCGGATATCTCGCATCGTGGTCTAGGTCCTACGCTAGAAATCGCCATGATGAGGTCGTCACCTCTCGAGGATCGTATTGGTGTCAAATGGCAGGACAAATCGTTGCAGTCGAGCGAATGTTTGTTTGATCTTTCGCCTCTTCCACTGTCAATTGTCCCAGCAGGCGCCTGGCGAACTTGACGCACGCACTTCGCTGTGGTAGCCCCTCTCAAAATGGGAAGCAACCTCTGTCACTTATCTGCCGCGTTGGCAACAGTCGCTCGGCAAGCCAATTCCACAGCAAAATGGAACGGGGTTCCATCCATCACATGGCCCGAAAAGATAATCAGGCCAGTCTGGTCTGTCTGCTGCGTTTACAGAAGGCAGTAACTGCGTGCACGACATACCTGCCCCTTTCCAAAATCTCAAACTAATTCCAGGTTGGCCCCTGAAATCAAGAAAGTACTCTGGACAAGGACCTACCGTAGCACGGTGTGTTCTGATAGTTTATCAACAACAGTGTCTTCACTTCGCATTCGGACTCGGCCCCGGCGGTTATCCAAGTGCGCCGAACTGCTGCCTCAGGCTCCTTGGTGCTTGAGTGTTGGTTGCTCCTTCTTGTACTGGCTGCCATCGAGAAGATCCCACCATGTACCTATGTACTATCGTATCGGGAAGGAACACATGGGGAAGGAGCAGACTGGCCGTTGACTGAGGTTGACAGGAAAAAATTCCCGTCCCTCTCCTGGGAATTTCTTCCCTTCTCTTCACCTTCATGTCTGGATTCAAGCCTGTGTTAGAGCGACGATTCGAGTCTCCATCACTCCGTTAAGACCTGATAAAGAAATACCAAGACCTGAAGCACATCTTTCACGATGCCCCGACCGATTCGACCTACGAACGCGGTCAAACCCATTCTGAGAAACCTCCTCCAAAAGTACAAGGAGGACGAGAGGCTTAGCCCTGGAGACAACCATGGTCAGTTTATAGCAGATATAATTGACGAAACCTGTGTTAGCCTTCGGGCGGCACTTTACAGTGACGAGCAGAGGCAGTATATCACTGCCGACTTCGTCAGACCCCTCATTCTCTCCGAGATCGATAGCTGGCGTCTCCCTGAGGATATTACCGAGTCCTGCCTGCACGAAATTGAGCGGCACGAAGCATTGCGGTTCATCGACGTTACCCTGACAGAGGAACGCGAGAGAGGCCCGTACTCGTCGCAATAGTGTGATGAGATTGTTGACAAGAATTTTGACGCCATTTATTCCGGTATCAAGGTACTTCTCCCTGATACCGACATTGACAAGCTTTTTAGCAAAGAGGATCTGCAAGGCCTCATCCGCCTGGGGCTCAATGCCTCAGTCATACTCGACGATCCGTCCAAGGTTCCCATTCCGGCTCGGATCAACCGACATGCCCGTCCGTGGGAAGTGTTCAATCACATGCTCAAAGTTGCGGCGGAGTTCACATACACTGTGAAAGGTGAGACCCACCAACCATACAAGGACTGGATTTCCAGCCAAGGCCATGCCAGACTTTTCAGTCTGATGAAGGAGTGCACAACCCCGGAGGTGTGGAAAACCTTCGAGGATGGTGAGGCTCTGGGCGAAGACTTTCTTCGCAACGCAGTGGAGAGCTGTGATGATCTTGTTCCAGGATAGTACATCGTCATCCTCTCTAATGAAGATGACCTCGAATGGTTCCGACGATATGTCGGCCAGACTGGTAAGCTCAGGCAGCGCCGAAACGAGCACCATAGCGACAGCAGGAACTCCAAGAAGCACAAGCTAGGGGCTCTCGCTGCAGTCATTCGATCTTGCTCGCAGCAGACGGCACCGCCCTGACTGCAATAGTCGTTACATACATATTCTAACGAGCTGCTTCGGCCCTCGAGCTGCTCATTCCAGGCAGTAGAGTCTGTACCTCTGATAATATCGTTCCTTGGCATCCGTTACATTCAGGTATCCAGCTCCTATTCCCCATGATAGCTGTCTCTCAAGACTAACATCTGATATCACTAGTACGAAATCAGTGATGGAGACAAGCAATAGCCACTTGCAATCGGAATCTATCCGCTCCCCACACATCTAATTTCGTGCTTCAACTATCCTTTTTCACTTTGCGTTTCATGCACGTATTTTATTGTTTCAGGGATGTCCCAGGGTTTGCCACCTCGGAGACTTTGGCAACAGGATCACTTTTCGTCGGCCGAGAATGGAAGATGGCGTTTGGGAATAGGACAGTGACAGTGTTGGAGGTCAGAAATGACGGGTTCTGGGGAGTTGGTGGACGCTAGTGGCTGTAGGCTTGCGATATGGAGAGTGTATGGGATTGTTTTGCTTTGCGGTGGATTTCTGGATCATCAGCGACTTGCTACAGCATACATTTACGACAAGGATTGCGGGCGATACCAATGGCCACAGAAGGAAGCAGCGAAGTAAGCATCCTCTTTTCCGTCATCCGATTGCAAGCTGACGAAAAATGGCTGTACTCGTTGAGTGACCCTCGAACAGTGCGGCTTCTGACTCACGGGTTCCAAGATTGAACAAGACGATGAGCCCCGCAGATTGCCCGACCACCCGCTTCGCATTCGCGGCCCTCAGAGCGCTATATTCGTTAGGTTTCGATGCTCCGAGACCGCTCGGTTCTGCTTGAGGGGTCATCGGATGCTGGCTGTGCATGACATCAGTTGAATCACATCAAACAACACACAGGCAAATAGAAGTAACAGCTACAACGACTTCTCCTTGCCATTCGCCACGGCGTACACAGAAGGCACATTGGAGCCCGGCTTCACATACATACACATAGACGAAAGAAACCGGCCGGCCATTCATCCCTCTTTGGCGAGAGAAGCTTCGTACGAGGGTCGCGATTCGGGAGTCGACCCTTGGACCCTTTCGATTTCGCCATCTAGAAACGACACAGCGAATTTCAAGCAGATTAGTTGTGCCATCAATCTCCTTCCGACCAGAGATCCTGGAATCGGTAAACTATTCAACGAACAGACCTATCGCTCTTTTGGCCTCTAATCCGGATGCGGCATCCCACCCTGAGACCAGCCCAGTCACAAATCAACTGCCGTCAGGATGAGTCCTTCGCCCGGAACCAATCTACACTTTTGAACAACAGGACATTTCCGTATTCTCTTCTGGAATCCGAGGTATCTCTTGTTCATGGCGCCGGTAGACCATATGTCCCCTCTACCGCCCTGGCATCTCCTCCGGTGGTTGGCTTGTTCAGCCAAAAGCCCAGCCCACGGCATCCAAACATGGCGACCAACATGAACTCGGCACCACCTGCGGCTCCCGCCCAGGGCCAGCCCCCAGGAATCCCGACTGGTAGTAAGCAATCTATTGTCTCTCAGTAAAAGTTCCAGAAGAAAGACTAACACATTATGCAGCAATATATACAGAAGCGAGGGTGGCGGCTGGCTGGTCTAGCCTAGGTTATGGGCGGAATTTGACCGCATCATGGAATTCCGGAAGGTAAGTAGAATCTACCAACCCGAGTGACATAGCACCTGTTACACGAACTAATACGACACATAGCAAGCATTCGCGCCTCCCAAGAAACAGGAAGCTGCCGCCCGACCCGCCTCCCTAAAGAGGAAGGCCGAGAACGCCCCTGTAATCCATCCCTACTCGTATACAAAGGCTCAGGCCAAAGAGAGCCTCTTTCCCTTCAATGTTTTCTTTTCAAATTTTACCGTTCTATTCTATCCGTCAAACACTAACAATTTGGCTGTAGGGCCAGGGTAAATCTAAATATGCCAAGAGGCGCCGCGAGGCCAAGGAGAAAGCCGCCACTGAGAAGAAGAAGGAGGAGGCCGCCAAGAAGGAGTGGTTTTGGACCTCTATTCTTATCACCTCATCTATAATCATCATAATATTATTTATTCGGGGTCTCAAAATGGTCTCTTGATCTCACATTGACGCTATGTGACATCTCAGAAAGGCGTTGCTGATATATTATTTGGGCTTGATTCGATGTAAGTGACGCTAATGACAATGCAGCCAATGCCTGTGCTCCAGCAGACGACGCCTATTTCACATTAGAAGGAGCCTCTAGGGAATGTAGGAAGGCCTCTTGAAATACAATAGGGCCTTTCGAGCTCACATCACGGCCTGTGGGTTGTAGGCACATGGGCCATAGAAGAGGGCATATTCCACCCTGGCTTGGGGCGCTCCTTATTCTCACCAAGACATCCACCCATGATATTGCAGGCCTCGCTGCATTCTTGGAAGGTCTTACTAATATTTCGGCATGGGCCCTTTCAATTCACGGAAGGCCGTTCTTTGAGAGCATGAAGCATGTGAGAATATATTCAATGTCCTACTACGCAGAGAAAAAAGGCCTTTTCTTTACTGCTATTAAACTACATGTGACGACTATCTAGAGTCCTATTTGTTGACGCTGAACCGATAGCTAGCTTGCAGGACATAGGGGTCTCCGCCGGGCCCAAAGATGTGCTTGCTCTCCCTGCCCCACTGCGGGTTGTTGATAGCATCAATCCAGTCCTGGACCTCAAGCACCAAGCAACCATACTTGGGGATCGTGCGGGGGAATTTCGGGTTGCCAAATACACCCTGCGACTTCTTGATCGCCATGGTGTCGTCCTGGAAGTTGCACGAGTACATCTGGAAAGCCTCCTGGTCCGAGAAGATATCGAGCTGAATGCCTGACCAGTCGGACTTGAGTTGAGCGACGAAGCCGTCCTTGCGCCAGTCGTAGTCGCCGACGCGGTTGACCAGGTAGCAGTTATCTATTGATGTTAGAACAAGGGGTATGAAGGTCATATCGTGGAGTGAGACTCACCGTATCCAGTGCAGCCAAGACCGCAGTTGCCCTCAAGTTCAGGGTCATTGAAACTGTGTCCAATCTGCTTCGGGGCACTCCAGAAGTCATTGGCTGAGCCCCTCTGGTTGGCGAGAATGTCACCAGTCGGGATCAGAATGTTGTCGACATCAACGCGCTGGCCACTATACGGGAGGTAGAAGGTGTGGTTCAGCGCAAGGCGCGTCTCGGTGTTGGCGAAGCCATCCAGATTCCAGTACGCGTGGTTGCTGAGCATGATGGGCGTCTTCTTGGTGGTTGCGATGGCGACCATCTTCCAGTCCCATGTCATCTTTCCTAGCGTGTAGGTGATGTAGGAAATCACCTCGCCGGGGAAGCCCTCCTTGCCATCGGGGTCAACAATGGAGAAGGTGATGCTGTTGTTAGTGTAGGCGGCAACGGTGAAGTTGCGCCAGTCCCAGCCGTCGGGTCCGCCATGGAGGGTATCCAGGCCCTCGGGGTTCGAGGGGGTTTTGTTGTCATTGGGGGCCACGCGGTACTTGGTCCCGTCGATCTCGAAGCTGCTGTTCTTGATACGGTTGGCATAGCGGCCGACGACACCGCCAAAATGCGGGTGCTGCTTGTCAATGGTATAATAGCTAGCATTGTCGAAGCCGGTGACGATGTCTCGCACGATCCCGTTCTTGTCCTTGATCAGGAGGTCCGACAGGGAGGCACCGTAGGGGACGAAGGCGGCGGAGATACCCTCGCCATGGATCCAGTACTTCCCGTTCGCATCGGGAGCGGGAACGGCCTTGGCCGGGTTGGGGGCAATAGAGGCAGCGCGGGCTCCGAGAAAGAGTGCCGCGGTGGCGAGCAGCGAGAAATGCATCGTTTCGGATGGAGCGGCGAGTGGTCTAGAAGTCCTTTCGCACGCGCTCTGGTATGGTGGTCCGGGTTGTGACGACGAGGTAGGCAAGAAACGAGTGACTGACCGCCAGAGAACGAGACGACGACGCACCAAGTGAGCGGGGAAGAGAGGGGAGGGAGGGGGTTAATAACAATCCCAGACGAATCCCATCACCCATCTGCAGGAACCCACCGGGCAACAGCAGAGCGCGACTGGTGAAAGCTGGGTGATGGTAACGACGTTGTATCACGGTCCGACGGGGCGGTACAAGTGCATGCTCGAACTCCACTCTTCTGTTTGGTGGATTTGGAGGAGAGAGATCGCCGGATGTACTTCAGATGAACCCCGGCGCATGTAGAGTACCTCCGCGTGTAAATTCCGCAAGCTCGCAAGCATGGGAATGCAGGCAAAATTTGTCCGGTTGCAGGTGGGTGCTATGGGATGGCCCGCGTTAGCTCTCATGGTCATGTCCGCCCTCCCTCCCTCACTGTAACATCTCCAGGCTACTCCAGCAAATCGGACGTGGGACCAAGATCCTATTAAGGCAGGTAGCTCTTGTATTCCACTCTCCCCGTTTTGTTTCCGCCGTCACCGCCCCCAATTGCGATGGGGAGCCTCACGATTCGTCGCCAGCACTCATCGGAGGAGGAGGACCTGAGGCAGCAGTGTAACGTGCTCATCCCCTCTCCAGGACCACAGCGAGAGCAGATGGAAAGAAAACACAGAAGCCGAGACTTACACTATGTACATTGGCCACACCGGTCTCTCTCTCACCCCCGGTGGATTATTGCGACGCGAGACGGGCCGGCCGGAGAAATGTATCGCGAGAAATGACGTCGCAACAAGAACCGGAAGAAGTGAGGTTTGCCATTGGCGCGGCAGTGGCTTTTGGAGGCGCTCGGGGGATGCGGGGATGCTACCGGTAACCCCGCATGCAACCCTTGTCCCGAGCGAAGCTTGAACTGATGCCAAGACCCTGCGAGGTGGTTAAACACAGGCTCATCGTGAACGGCTGTCGAGGTCGGTTATGCACATTGTGGGAGCCATCTTGAAGCGAGCTCGCAAGCAGTAATTTCACCGTGTGAGAGAGACACCCGGCACTACTGATATTCAAAACAAATAATCATTCGTTGGGGACATCCTGCTACCTGCTTCGTACAAGGCGTGATCGTATCGTGATCCTTGCCTACCTCTGAAATACCTACGCGAGGTAAGGTACCTCGACGATCCTGCTCGATATGGATTCTACAAGCCAACCAAGACTTCGACGAAACCAAAGGGTGCCACCTACCCAGTCCAGTGCGTAAATCGGGCCTCGTGCAGCCCGGACAGCGCCTTAGCCGATTTATACTGTTACCCTTGGCCGTCTGTTTCGTTGTAAACACTTTCCTTCTACCTGATCAGTAAATGCCGAACCTTCAACCTGACACAAGGCTAACCTATATTCTATCTCAAGGTGGTGATATAGGGAGTTATCTCAAGAATTCGACATTCCCTTCAACATGGAAACCCATCGCCTACCTCGTCGTATGAAAGTTTTTGCCGCATTGGCTTGGGGTTTCTTTTGGCGGAGCCTTCGCGCCGCAGGGTGTGACCACTAAACGTTTAGCCTTCATTGCGACTCTTCACTTTACCCTTTACTTTGGAATGCTGGGCAGATAGAGGACTCGTGAACATAATCCCATGCTCTGCGGCGCATCTTGGATAGCTACTAACCATTATCGCAGGAGAACGCCACCTGCCTGGACGCGTGGGTTTTAATCTGTTCCTGGCGGATAAAAGTTTCAACAGCGGCAGCATGCGAGATCCCGATACCAATTGTCAATTGCTACATGAAGGATGCCTCCAATGGCTGCCGACCCGCGTTGACGGCACGACACCACGCCTAGCCTGCAACGACGAAGAGCCGCTATGCGCTCCAATTATAACGACGCTGGCAAGAAATAATCGATTGCAGCCGAGACTGCTTGTTGACAGTGGACAAAGAGTTTTGGTCAAAATGATATTGCATAGCACTGGTTGAATTCCAATCTACAAGTTCCACAGCCACCACCCAAAAGCGTACCAGATACAAGCATCGCGCGCCCCGTACAGAATGCAGTGCAGGCTCCATGAACACAGACCCTAAAGACTCTCAACAATCCGCCCTGCCTCCCAGGGGGCCGGTCGAGCGCCCACAAATTATGCGTCAATCAAGTTCTCTTCATCGCGCGCCGCCGTGTCCCGCGTGTCCTTGGTCGGCGCCTTGCCTTTACCCTTGCGCTCCGCCGAGGTTCTTTGGTAGTACTCGTTGATGATCTTGGCAGGGATACGGTTGAGCATGTCTTTGCGGTAAATCCGCAGCAGACTCCACGCCAGATCGAGAGATTCGTAGATTGTCCGCGACTCGTACGGTGCCTGGGTGATGAATTGACGCTCGAATTTGTCAAGGAACTCGAGCGAGAGCTTGTCCTCCGCCGACAGAGCCTCCTCACCGACCACAGCCTTCATCGCCGCAGCGTCACGGCCAATGGCGTACTTCGCGTACAACTGGTTAGACACATCGCCGTGGTCCTTGCGCGTCATGCCCTCGCCGATAGCAGACTTCATCAGACGAGAGAGAGACGGCAGCACGTTGATCGGGGGATAGATACCGCGGTTGTGCAGATTTCGGTCAACGAAGATCTGGCCCTCTGTGATGTACCCTGTCAGATCGGGAATGGGATGCGTGATGTCATCGTTGGGCATTGTGAGAATGGGGATTTGCGTGATTGAGCCGTTGCGGCCCTCGACACGACCAGCTCGCTCGTAGATGGTCGACAAATCCGTGTACATGTAACCGGGGAAACCACGACGGCCGGGGACTTCTTCACGAGCCGCCGAAACTTCACGGAGGGCGTCGCAGTAGGCGGAAAGATCGGTGAGAATGACTAGGACATGCTTCTCAAGTTGGTAGGCGTAATACTCAGCGGTTGTAAGGGCGAGGCGAGGTGTAATGATACGCTCGATGCTATCCAGCCTGTTAGCAATACTCTTGGCTGTAAGAGTTTTGTTAGAACTCACGTTGGGTCGTTGGCGAGATTGAGGAAGAGCGTTGTGCGCTCCAAGCTGCCATTCTCCTCGAAATCGCGCGTGAAGAAACGGGCCGTCTCCAAGTTGACACCCATGGCGGCGAACACGATCGAGAAGTTCTCTTCGTGACCATCATGGACACCCTTATTGGTGATGCCCTCACGCTGAACCAAGCTAGCCTGTCGGCAAATCTGGGCTGCAATCTCGTTGTGCGGGAGACCGGCGGCAGAGAAAATCGGGATCTTCTGGCCACGGGCGATCGAGTTCATGGTGTCGATAGCGGAGATACCGGTCGAGATCATCTCCTCAGGGTACACCTATTCCGTGTCAGCTGGACATCCTGCAACAACTAAGACAGCAACAAGACCTACTCTCGAATAGGGGTTGATCGGGCTGCCATTGATATCCAGGAACTGCTCGGCTAGAACCTTAGGACCCTTGTCAATGGCTCGCCCCGAACCATCGAAGATACGGCCCAGCATGTCTTCGGACACGCCGAGCTTCAAACTCTCTCCTGTGAGTTCGACCCGAGTCTACTTTGCCGTTAGTGTACGGCGCGATCCCGATACGACTATTTGCCTCACCTTCTTTACATCGATGCCGGAGGTTCCCTCGAAGACCTGCGTGCTGGTTCAGTAATTGTTCCATATGCCATTGGCCAGACGAAGAAATGTACCTGGACAATAGCTCGGTCTCCTGTAGAGGGGCTGTCAGAAGGGACTTCGTTGGAAGTGGCGGATACTGCTTACCTCGAGCCTCCAGGACCTGGCCGGAGCGCTGCGTTCCATCGGGAAGCGTGAGGGTGACGATTTCGTTGTACCGTGGGTTTTTTACCTAGCATGAAGGTTAGGGAATGCCAATTACAGTCCAGGCGCGAGGGTACAGCCAACATTATCGAGGATGACGAGGGGTCCGTTGACGCCGCCGACGGTGTTGTAGCGGATCCTGGGCGTCACCTTGTACGTGGGATCCCGGGGGTCGCTCATGATGACGGGCTGGTTTGCGTGGCCGTGCTTGAGGAAATTACCAATGCGATGCTCGAGACCAGCTCAGAAGGTTGTTGCAAGACTGCAAGGTGGATCGGCGATGTCGGCGTCGAGGTTGCCAGACAGAACTCTTGCAATTTCCAGGGACAGCTCAAATCAAGCCGTAGGTGATAACGCAAGCACCTGGTCTCCTTGTCAAGGCCCCGCACTCACTAGGTGTGCACAGCCACAGCGCCGCAGATTGCTCTTGGCTTACACAGCGACTCAGAGCTCCAAGTGACAAGTCAAAACTTTATTTTGCCAGTATGATTTCAAGATGTTGGACTCTGAAGAGTCTTCGAAGAATTTATCGTGCGGGAATGCTTTAGGGGACAGAACTACTGGGTTTGAAAGCTCACGATAAGAGGGAGCAGCTCCCAGTTCCACGTGTGGCTCAAGCTTGCGCAGCACCCTCGTCTGTGGCTCGTGCGTGCTGGCGGAACTCCAACCGGCAGGCAAATCTCGAAGCTCGAACCACCTGCAAGCGCATATCGTGCTTCAAATTCCAACTTCTGCCAGTCGCTCATGCGCTCTCACAATCAAAAATACTACGAAATCCGAATAGAAGGCAAGGGGAAAGCCTTCAATTCCTGCTTCAACAGCCTATAGGAACTCCACAGACCGGAGATCAGCGAACATGTCGGCGATTTACAACCTCGAGCCGCAGCCGACCGCATCAGCCGTCATCCACACCACACAAGGCGAGATTGCGATCGAGCTGTTCGCGAAACAGACGCCCCTTACCTGTCGCAACTTCCTACAACTCAGCTTGGACGGATACTATGACAACACCATATTCCATCGATTGGTACCAGGTTTCATCCTGCAAGGCGGAGACCCGAGCGGCACCGGCCATGGAGGCGAGTCGATTTACGATGGGGGTGCATTGAGTGGCGATCTGGACCCATGGCCGATGGATGAACGGCGAGGCAAGAATGCCGGGCCTATGGGTGTGAACTTTAAGGATGAGTTCCATTCACGACTAAAGTTCAATCGGCGAGGCCTCTTGGGCATGGCAAATGAAAGCTCCCCCGACACCAACAGCAGCCAGTTCTTTTTCACGCTCGGCAAGGCAGAGGAGCTGACAGGGAAGAATACCGTATTTGGCCGAGTGGCTGGCGACACCATCTATAACCTGGCGAAATGGGGAGAGGCTGAGGTTCAGGAGGGTAGCGAACGGCCGCTATACCCGGTCAAGATCACCAGTATCGAGATTCTCACCAACCCTTTTCCGGAGATAAAAAAACGAGAACGCAAGGTTCGACAAGAGGCCCCCAGGACACTGCAGCCGGAAAAGAAACAGAAGAAGAGGAAAGGGGGAAAGCAGTTGCTCAGCTTTGGGGATGATGAAGGCGATGTGGATAATATTCCTGTCATCAAAAAGGCCAAGTTCGACACTCGAATTGTGATGGATGTGGAGGGAGAGGAGCCGGCCCAGAAGAAGAAAAAAGTAAAGTCGTCCGCCAAAGAGGAAATCAAGACTGAGCTGGCTAAAGAGACGGAAAAGAGCCCCAGCATGGACTCCCCGGCACCTATTGCAGTAAAAAAAGAGCAGCATAGGCCAAAATCTAGCCCAAGGGAAAGTCTAGAACCAGAACGTCCAGCTAAGAAATCTCTCCTCGAACGCACAAACGAAGAGATAGCAGTAGTGAAGGCGTCCATGAAGCGGACAATTCATACGGAGCCGATACAGGAGAAGAAGAAGTCAGCGCTGGAACAGCTAATACCAGAGACATCAGTGCGCGGGAGGAGACGCCGCCTGGGAGCTACCAACGCTAGCACAAGAGACGAGCAGGAGGCATTGGACATCCTTAAATCATTCAGGTCAAAGCTGGAACAGGCGCCGACCGAAAAGAAGGTTGCCCATCACCCTGCCGCCGAAGTCGAAGAGAAGGGCAAAGGTATTGAACAGGATGAAGGCGAAGACGAAGTCTGCGATTTGCATTTCGTTGCCGGTTGCCAGAGCTGCCTTGCCTGGGATAAATTAGACGTGAAGCAAGACAGTGATGATGAGGGCTGGATGTCACACACACTGAGCTTCGCTGCTGATAAGCTTGGCAAGGACCTTAGCTACCGGAAGAAGGCTGATGAAGAGTTGGTAGTGATTGACCCTCTCGAGAAAGCGAGAACCCTCAAAGAGGAGAAAAGAGCGGCTAGAGATGCCCGGTCGGGCGTAACCTCGAGGGCTTGGGATCAGGGGCAACGAGGCCGCTAATAGACCTTGACGATATCAGTGCCAGGCACGTGTAGGATGACTGGAGTAAGGAGAAAGGTCGCAATATACCCCCAAAACTACTTGTCACTTTTGATCAATTGGTCCTGAAACTTGACACTTGACACGTCTTTTTTCCATTTTGACGCCAGAGAACCCACGGACAATGGGGTCTGGCGAAAAGAAAAGACCTCTCTGCTCCATGCGAAAATGGGTTGTAGAGACCCCGGCACAGCCTATGGAATATGATTACAGGCCTTGATGGCACCAGGACAGGCCTTGCTACCTTGGAAATATGTCTTAATTACATTGAATTAGGCCGTTGGAGAATGCAGGAAGACCCCTTGAGAAAGCGGGATGGCCTATAACAATCAAACCCATGGGCCTTGAGACAGAAAGAATCATCTTCTGCGCTAGCTGAGGAGATTCATCGCAGTAGCTCCGGTTCTTGTCTCTTGAGATTCAATTCAATCTGCTTTCATCTCCTGACAGGTGAGAATGCATTGAGGGCTTCCGATTTCATGACCATTTGATTGTTATCCGGAAGCCCCGCGGAGGGGAAGAAATGGTGCGGGCAGCTATCTCCTGGGCCCCTGATTGGTTGGGCTAGCGAATGAAAAAAAAGGCCTGCTATCGATTGCATCGGCTGAACCTACTCGCCAGGAGTATCGGTCGGAAGCCGTAACATCGACGCAAAGAAGGGACAGCTTTCAGACTGCTACCGACGGATGACTTTCGCTCTCTGGCTCACGTTTTTCGCCTGCAATTTCGCGCCTGTTTCCGGTCGCCCTAATCCGTAGGGCCCCGGTGACCACACCCCGATACCAGCCGAGACAGACGGTCTGACCCTGGCGTCGCAAAACCGCGGAGCAAAGCCGTCACCGAACAAGGCTCGCGGGACAGTTGATGTTTGAATGCGCGTCACCGAGTCACCCCCAACAACACCCACCATTGATTACGCGCATCCGCCCCGAGACAGCTGCCGGATTGCCCGGGATACCTGATGGTTGTCAAAGGCTGTGTCCTTTGTAGTACCGCGAAACGTCTGCTTCGACCTTATCGGCCCAGCGTACGGAGTGCCTTCATTCGATAGTCCTAGAAGAAACATTACATCAATATAATACGGTTGGTGCCTGGCTGTGGCAGTCCTCCTTTGACCGGCACGCGCTCGAATCTAAGATATATATCTGTATATCAGTCCGCAGGCCCCAATCGCCGCCGCTGGAACACCCTATTGCTTCCCGCGCGAAATCCAGAATCTCCGAACCCGACGATCTTTCAGGGGCGATTTTCCCGGCCACGACTGCGAGGACGAGAAATTGCTGTCGGACGAAGTTCAAGGGGGCTACAGGGCCACCGGCCGAGGTTTCCTTTCTACGCGCTAGGTACATTTGACGACCAAGAAGACCACGTTGGGAGAGGGTTGGCCTTGATTCGGGGAAGAGGACTGTCGACCACCGGAATCACATAGCTGGGGCTTGCCGGCGGCTGGCTGCTTGAGACCGCCTTTCCAACCTCGACTGGTTGGGTGCGCATTCGCCCCTGTTATGTCTGCGCCGAATCCTAGAAAACGAGCTGCTCCAGGCACCTCTCCGATGGTACCAATGCCACATCTCCAACAATCATTTCCTTCCGGGCAACCAGACAGGCTATTCCAGTGGAACGGGGGCGGCGTGGATGGGTCCAGCTTTGTAGAAGGGGGTCCGCCGAACGTGAACACATTCACAATGATGTCGCCACCGGGGCAATACGGGGCAGCGGCCAGCGCTCCTTCCACGGCGCTCACACGACGGCAAAACAATAACCACGCCTTGGTTCACGCTGGTGGACGGCCGCAATTTGACTCTAGTGCGGAAGCGTGGACTGCCTTCCCAAACAATTCCTCCTTCTTGCAACCACCAAACGGCATGGCGGACGAAGACAGTGTCGAAGAGCTTGAGCGGAAAGCTATGGTGGCCAAGCGTGATGCACAAGGGAAGCGGAAGCAAATCCCCCCCTTTGTACAGAAGCTCAGCAGGTATGTGACTAGAATCTCCTCCATTGACCACGCAGTATTGACCAGTATGCAGCTTCCTGGATGAGGACCGAAATACGGAGCTCATTCGCTGGTCTGAGAAGGGCGATTCATTTATTGTCCTTGATGAGGATGAGTTCGCCAAGACTCTCATTCCCGAGCTCTTCAAGCATAACAATTACGCGTCATTTGTTCGGCAGCTCAACATGTATGGCTTCCACAAGCGGGTTGGCCTCTCGGACAACTCAATGAAGTCCAGCGAGAAGAAGTTCAAGAGTCCGAGCGAGTATTCGAACCAGTACTTTCGCCGTGGGCATCCAAACCTGCTCTGGCTGATCAATAAAGCGCGCAACAGCAGCGGTAAAAAAAAGAACAAGAAGGGAGAAGTGGAAGAGGGAAGCGACGAGGACGGCGGTGTCGAGGAGCTCTTCGCCTCAACTAGTGCCGCTACCGCTCAAGTTGGCCGACCTCCCACCGCCCCTATTGATGTCAGCTCATTGCCAAGGAAAGAACTTGTCCACGTCAAGTCCGAGATTGAGCGACTCCAGCAAGGACAGATGGCCATATCAGGGGTGCTCAACAAGCTCCGTCAGGATCAGGCGGCCTTATTCCAGCAAGCTACCATGTTCCAAGATATGCATGAGCGCCACGAGAACTCCATCAATGCGATTCTCAACTTCCTGGCCAACGTATTTAGGAAATCGTTGGAAGAGCAAGGCGGAACCCAAAGCGTTCAGGATTTACTGACCAGCATCCTGCCTAATAATACGCAGGCACACAACCAGCCGCAGATGCCCCAAGGTAGTGTAGTCGACCTCGGCGACTTTGTCAATCGTCAATCCCGGGATGTTGTCACTTCCATGGGTACCCCCAAGAGACCGCAGCGCCTGCTCCCCCCGGCTCCCGTTCACCAAGTCGGCAAAGCGAACACCTTGTCCCCTGCGTCTCCGGCCCCGCAAGGGCCATACCAAGTTCCGCAGATGGGCTCTGTGACCGAGCTGTTTGACGCATCCCCCGCCGATACTACCTCTCCGGCTTTTATCAAAGATGAACTGCGCACCAACCCTCAAGAGGGCATGATGAAGATCATCCACGACACCAACGCCAGTAACACATCGGGTATGGACCTGCCGAACGTTGCTGCCAAGACACCGGCGACCATGACCAACGATCAGCGCAACCAGATGATCAACATAATGGCTGGTCAGTCTAATGCTCGTTCGCCGGTTATGAATAATGTACCGGGATCGAGTCCGGCACCGTCATCGGTCACCGCCTCCTCAACTCCTGGCCTCCGCAACGCTGGTCTGTCTCTCTCTCCGGTCCTCTCATCGATGCCCCCACCGAACATGCACGAGATCCAAGCCACACAGGCCGAACTCGAAAACTTGCAGCGCCTGACCAACGATCAGGCAGGCGTTATCAACCACCTGCATAGCCTACTTGGTCCGTTGAGCCCATCGGGCCGTATTCCAGGCCTGGACGACCAAGGCAACCCGGGGGGCTACTTCAACGGGGCGATGAGTCCATTCAATGTAAACGACTTTCTTGATGACACTGCGTTCGCCGATTCGAATTACAATCAAGGCTTCGGCGTTGATGACACAGCGGGAAACACGGACGGCAACGATTTTAGCTTCACCCTAGATGGAGGCAGAGCTGATTCGGGCGCGCCTTACAGTATCTCGGCTGCAGGAGGCGGAATGCATAGTGGAGCTGGTATGGGCGGCTTCCTAGACACAGGATCGGGCTCCGCGGCGAACACCCCTAGCGAGGCTGGCACGGAGGAGATTCCGAGAAACGATCTGAACCTGGAGAGCCCGGAGCGGGATTCCAAACGCCGCAAAAAGGCTTGATATTTGGTTTCGGGCGGCGTGTGGTGTGGCTTGGTTCAGGGTCAATATGGGAAACGGTAGCTTCTCTGGGTCTACCACTATGAGTGTTTTGTCTGCTTTCTTTTTCTCGGGTCTGGAAGGTGGGCGGCTAGCATTGGGATCTTGTGCACCAGCACTTAGGCGGCCAATTCGCTTTATTCGGTGTTTGTTTGAGCGCTTTTCCTTTTCAGGTCGGCGTGTGTGTCCAATCTTCCTCCCGGCAGTGCGAGGCAAGACAGCACGACTACGATGCAATTGGCAGTGGGGAGCGGATATACACTAAGGTGAAAACGGCTAAGCCGGTTGATTTGGCCAGGATCGGTTTCTGCTTCCTTGAAGCTGGTCAAGTCTATGATATGATATGACAAATGTGATACACAAAACCCATTACATACGTCAATGTGCCTTACAAGTGTGTATGTGATTTGATTATGTGTTGTCATCATCGAATTTGCAACAGACGTCCCTATCCGCAGGTGTTCAGTGTCCCGCCAGGTCTATCCGATTCTGGGGGATGCCTTTTGAGGACTGGACGGGGCTGTAGAAAGCCAGGCTGGCATTTTTTGTTTCCCTCCCTCGGTGATATGATGGGCCCCATAACCCTTAAAAAAGACCAATACATCAATCAACATTCGGCCATCAGCTAAATCTGGGCTGGAAGCTCAAAAGGACCACATCCTTCAGACGTAACGGATGTCAACTGCTTGAAGCTTGTAATTGGAGGCCGAACTGGTGTCTGACTCAGCCAACGGCTGCAATTGGGCAGCACACCGGATAGGGAGCTCGTGGGGCTTCTCGCGATGACACCAGGCATCCGGAGGCATCGTGCACACTCATGAGACCCCAGTGTGGAAGCCTCTGCAACTGCCCCGTCAAGTCCTCGCCAGGCGCCACGGCCCGGTATGGTGCAGAGCGTCTTCTCGGTAGGTGGTCTTTCTCAGAGCATAGGTTTCCGTTTCCACGTCCATCCGTCATTGTGAAGCCCGACCATAATCGTCCCGGGACCTAATCCTACCCCATCTTGTCTTGCGTGCTGATCATGTTGCCAGAGGGTTCGCATGTATCGTCACACTCTCGATCCTGACCGTCACCTTGGGCCGGCCCTTCTTATCAACCTCGAGCTGCTCGATCTTGGCCAGCGTCGCAAGGCTTTCGTCGCCAATTAGCTTCCCAAACACGGTGTTGAGTCCGTCCAGATGTGGCGCCTTGTCAAACAGGAAAAAAAACTGGCTGCCGTTGGTGCCGGGCCCCTTGTTGGCCATGCTCACCACGCCGCGCTCGTTGTGGCGCAGAGTCGGGCGGATCTCGTCCTCAAACGTGGGGCCGTAGATTGAGCGGCCGCCCTTGGGATTCTCCGGCGTCGGGTGAGCAGGCGCGCCTGTTTGAACCATGAAGCCCGGGATCAGCCGGTGGAATGGGGATTCATTGTAGTAGTCTGAGGCGCAGAGCGCGAGGAAGTTCTGTGATGCAGCATCGTTAGCCTCGGGGCGGAGAGTTTGATGGGTTGGCCGAGTGTCTCGCGCACCTCGGCTGTTTTGGGGACGCTCTCACAGAACACCTCGATCTTGAGGTCCCCGGCGCTTGTGTGTAGGGTCACAGACATGGCGGCGACTGTTGATAGCGTCGCTTGACATCCATTTCTTTGACAGGTGGTTTGGTGGCGGCAAAGTTATTTGCGGGATGCGACAAACATCAAAAGCCCCGCTTTTCAGCCCTGTGGGAGCTATGACCATTACATGTAGGTCATCGCCCCCTTGGCTGCCATCCATCGAAGATCAGACGGCCCAGAGTCTCATCCCATCGGGAAAATATATTTGTTTCTCATATGTGCAGCGAATGAAAATAAGGGAGCGAATGCCTAGGATCACAACGGTTGTAATTCAACGCTAGCTTCAAAAGCTGTTCCGTGGTTCTGCTTGTTGGACGATCGAGCGGAGCGGGTGTTGCTGTGGGTAGGCGAGGTTAACAACCGTGTTTTCGATCCATCAAGCAAGCGGTGGATGCTGTTGGCGAAGTTATATTTCCACCGGGATACAGAGCAGGCAGCTACGAAACGTGGCAAAGGCGTCTGGCCTAGAAAAAAATAGCTACTTCTCACCATGGAGCCCCGATGGACAACACATCAAAGGCTCGCTCTCGTACAAGTCAGCAACAGTGTAGACTACCAACCCCGGCACTTTTGACAGCGGCTCTCACTCGGTGTCCAGAAAGGAACATTGCTGCAACCCTTACCCAAAGCTCGACGGCCCGATGTGGGAGACAAGGCAAACACGCGGGACTCTGCTCCGTGCAACAAGGCGTCAAATCATCCCCACACGGCTCCCACAGGAGATAAGAATGCCTACATGCGTGAACATTCTGATTTACTTCCGCAATTCTTCAACACCATGAACCATTCTGGATTTCAGGACTTATTAGGAGATCAACTGGGGGGCAAGAAGGTCTCTACTTTGTAGCATATTGAGCTGGTGTACAAACAGCCCACTCGGGAGAGGCGCTGGACGGATCAACATCCGTCTTCACCATAGCACCGACCCGCTGCTCGGGGACGTTGGGGACGGGCAGTGGGGTGGGCGGGACAGGGTGATCCTTGATGCACCGTATCTCAGCCACTCCAACCACGGCCCGGCCTGGAACTTGCTCAGCGCCAGCGTCAAAGATCGTCAGCATCATGTTGGCTAAAATGCAGGGCAACATTGATAAAAGGGATGCACGACCCTAACCCTGGTCAACTCGCTGATGTTCACGAATGCCTTGTGCCCATTACGAGAGACTTCTTGCCTAGCTGGAGATGTCGTCAGTCGTAATTCAATTCTGAGAATACCCAAAGCGAAACGAGCTTTTCAAGGGTCATCAAGGATAACACTCGTATGGAAGATCAGGATAGGTGCATGAATCCAGCAAGTTGATGAACTTGATGAAATGTGTGGTACGCTAATTGCGGGTACTCAAATCCTACGCTGAACATGAAATACCTTCTTTCATCCTCTGATGGCCTGGTCTATTGTAATCAAGGGCTATTCCAATTCAATCAAGGGCTATTACAACCCACATAAGTCCTCTCAAAAACGAATCCAGGGCCTTGCATACACCCTGAAAGGCCTTGCTAACATATGTAGTGACAGGACCTGTTTGAATCGGAGCAGGCCTTTATTAAATTGGGCTAGGCCTCAGCAATCACGCTGCGGGTGGCATGCTGCTTTATCAATCCTTTGTTGCGCTTTAAGCCAAGGTAGTCAGCATGAGGCTGTCGCGTTGATCTTGGCCCCGCATTGATCATTGCAGCCATCTCGGGCTGTCATCCCGACCAGGAAACATCCACGACACCATGTTGTTGACAAGGCTGGCTTGGACCATGAGCGACCTCTTCGCTGCGTCAAGAACGTGCTGAATTTGACATTTCTTGATCTTGTTCCATGTCTATCTACCATCCGACCTTTTGCGACACCACGACCTAGGTACTGAGCGACTCGAACGGGACCGGGCTGTTCGACTGGGCCGGGGCGAGCAACTGAGCTGAGGTGGGCGGCCGACAGCGGGTGTGTGTTTGCATTGACCATTGGGAACCGCTGCCAGCATTTGATCCCACTGCTGCAGCTGCCGGCATTTCGAGGGACGGCCACACAACTGGACGGATAGCAAGAAGAAGGCTGGCCCCCAAGTCGCCTCGAACCCGAAACTGCAAACAAAGGCTGCGGACGCAGCACCAGCGGCTACGCTACGGGACATGCCATTTGGCCCTCTTTGTCCCTTGTCTTCTGAGAAATAAGCTGCAGCTTTGTCCGCAATTCGCGATCGCAAGTCACGGGCGGCCCGTCTCACCAAGCCCAATCGCACAAAACACCGGGGTATTGTCCACGCAATCCCGCATCGCTGCACCTGTTCCGCATCACCACCGCGAGCCATCATCCTCCCCGACTGTCCTGTCTAGGTGGCGAGCTCCAATCCCCGAGTGATGTCCAAGAGTGACAGCCGCAACTCCGACCCCTTATCGATACAACGCTGGCGACAGACATACCCCTCACCCCCAAATCCACCGCCTCCAGCGCCCGCGCCCGCGCCAGCCAGCGTACGAGTCTGCCTGAGCGACGCGACGTCGGCGCCAGCACCAGCCTGTGGTGACCCCTTCACTAACCCAGCATCCTCGGCGCCCGCCCTCGACGAAGACGACGTCTACGACGACGACGACGGCGACGACGACGACCCCGCAGCCATCGCGCCCCGGAGACTGAACAACCCCGGGCCATTCGGGGCGCCGACGGCAGGATGAGTGCAGCTGTGCCAAATACTCCTGCAACCGTGAGGATATCCGGGCCGCCCAACAGCAGCTTCTTGGTGGGCTACCCGGGGATATCCGCAACGCTCGTGAGCCGCCACTTCCTTGGGACCCCTATGTCTCGGATCGGCGTCGCCTGTCGAGGCAAGCGTGTTTGCTGACATCATCGCAGCCCCGAATTGTAGGAAAAGTCGAGATCCGACCGGGCGCAGGCTTCACAGCTCCAGTCAAGGTTTCCATGGTGCGCATCTGCCTGCAACGACGGGAAACGATACATCCAGCGGCAGAGAATGTCGCAAAACGCCATCTCGGCACCCCAAGGCGGGAGACGGTCGATCTGGTGGGGAAGGAGGAGCTGCTCTTCCGGTGCGTGTCAGGCAAGGAGGCTGAGAGTGTAATTGCGATGGATCTGCCCTTCCAAATATTCATCCCGTTTGGACGCGGGGGGGAGGAGACGAGTCGTCGCATCCCACCAGCGAGTTTACAACTACCGAGCCGGACGGCCGAGACGTTCTACGAACTCGTCGTCACGGTGCAGCAAGGGCAGAGCGCCCAGAACCGATACACATTTCCCATCCCGCTCCAGCGCTACGATACCCTCTCGACGTTCGGCATGTATAATCGCCCAGAGAGCAAGGTTACGGCCGCAGACAACATCGTAACACTGGGCATTTCCCTGCCGAAATGGAGCTACGGCCCATTAGACCCGATTACCGTATATATCAAGCTCGCGCCGAACCCGGACTGGCTGAGTAAGGCGAGGAGGGTAACGATACAAAAGATCACATTATCCATCGAGGAGGAGATCACCTTTAACCCCGAGGGCGACGAGCCGACGAAGAAGGTAAATAAGATCGCGAAACACACTCAGCAAGTGGGGACGAAAATGCCCGACGCAGGCTACGTGACCAACCTCGGACTCGTGTTCCCGGCGCGAGACCTGAGGGATGCAGAGGGGATCGTCAAGAGGGGGAAACCTGGCTTTCCAAATTACGAAGTGACGAGCTTTACGACGACGTCAACGCTTTACAAAATCGAATTCTTCCTGAGTATTAAGGTCCGTGTGTTTCATCCTTCCATCTTGTATGTTTGCTTACACTGCATAGGCCCACTTGACAACGGCCCGCGACATCACGCTTCGGCAGCCGATCGTGATATGTCCGATGGATCAGCAAGCGTGCAAAGAGGAAATGGACGCCATTGAGCAGGCGGCAAAAGACGCCTCTCTTGTCGACCCAAACAACCCCGGCGTGGAGGACCGCCTTATTATTTTTTCGACCGAGAAGGAGGCGATACGTCATCTCGGCCTCTGTGAAGTCGGTGGCGTAAAGAAGATGCTCATCGAATAGTGAATTGGTGAACGGTCAAACGCGGAGATATCACCGGACGGAGCCGAACGCGGTTCGAAGCCGCTTGACAGATCGCTGCTGTCGGTTTACCCAAGGCCGGTTTCGGCAACAAGGTCGAGCCGAAGGCAAGCCAAGGGCAGGCTCACGAAGCCAGTGTCGATGGAATAAATGGCGAGCGTTGATACGATGCCTTTCGGCAACTTCTCGCTGATTTGCTTACACTACAAGTCGCACCGACCATATCGATCGACAAACCATGCTCATGTTGGAAATCGGCGCAAACTTGTTTTGGCACAGTGTTTCGGCGGCGGCACTGGAGAGGACTATAGCTTGGGAGTTATTCAGAAGGATATGCCACCTCTTTTGTACACGGCGCAAAGAGGAAAAAGGAAGGCAAACGTGTGGGTTTTAGCGGGTCCCATTTTCTTCCTCGCTTCGTGGATGGCACGGCGTTGATTCCCTCCCATTCTTCTTGGGAGGTCCGGATACAAATGGTACGAACTGGGCCGGTAGGGTGTATGGAACCAGGGTTGGGGCAAGGGGGTTTGAATGGCCGGCTGTAGTTGTCTCTGCGTTTTCTTCGGGTTCTGGCAAAGTTTCGTATCGAAGGGAGTACGGCCTGGCGCGCGGAGTACATGAGGAAAGATATATCAGTTACCTATGGCGGCTGGGGAATGAACGGTGTGGGAAAAGGAGAGAGCCGGTTTGTATTATCACCGAGCATTGACGAACGAAATGAGTACGATCGCTCCAGCAAAATAAAGCATCATTTTGGCCGATTTGCGATGTGCGATGTGCCTCGTGGTCCCGCCAGCCGTCCCGTACCTAATTTAGCGGAAGGTCATACTTTTTGAAGCTGACGCATACCTAGGTAGTTAATAAGCTTATTCCAACGCTTTTCCAATGCTGGAAAGGCATTTCCCTTTTGATGAAAGCAATACGCGGATAGATCTGATGCCTGCATCACTCAGGGCACATCAAGCCTTTTTGACGCAGGATTTTTTACCGTCCCAGCGCTTTGCACCCCCGAGAGTGATATGAGAGGCAGGAAAGTCCTAACGCTGACTTCCAATCAATGTTGTCCGAGGTATTCCATCGCTGATCGTACGTCTGCTCTGAGTGTTTCCAAGCAACTTGGAGGCGAGCAGTGGCCCGGGTCGATGACGCCTTTGTAGATATTTACATAGCCCATACTATCCCTATGAACATGAGATTGGATTCTGCACCAGTTTGACGCCTTTGAAATAAACCTGCAACTTGATTACAGGACTGAATTGCTGTTTGGAGCTGTCGTTTGAGATGGAGATGGGACGGGGCTTTGGAAGCATGCAAGGAACATGCTGAAAGCCGGCGGGCTGAATGTAACGCTAACTGGGATGTAAGCGTGAGACGGCTTGGCAAACGCCTGCCAGCCAAGACATCAAAAAGTCAAAGCTCCCGGCTACGAACTTTTGAGCCTCAACACCATTAGACGCGGCTTGACGACTTGACGGCTTGACGATTGTGGACGGCGACCACGGCCGGGTAGCGACATCCCGCAATCGAACCATCATCGGAACGGCACCGAGCTATGACCAAGTGCTGAATTAATACTGTGCACAGTTGATGCCCCACCTTCCGTCGCGCACGCGCAATGCCGACCGCGTTCCCGTTGCCCCGCTGCGACTGCTCTTATCTTCCCGACCTGCGAACCTCGAGCTCGCACCTTCCTTCCCACAACCACATCTCGATCGCGCTTTTGAGAAACGACCTTGATTTCTCTACATAGCTCACGAAGATTTCCCAATCCATCACGACTTCCGCTTTCCTGGCATTGACTGCCTCTTGACAGCGACCAGTAAATCACCTTCTTTTCATTGACAACTTTCTTTGTCTCTCTCTCCCCCAATCCAGTCGTTCAGTTTCGCCGTCGCCTCTGGCAGGGAAGCTGCGACACCAAGACTTCTTCTTTCTACTCTTGTCACAACCTAGCAGCAGCAGTACACTAACCGCGATGCCCCAAGCTCTGACACCGCGTACGACGCGGAACAGTCGAGGCCTTCGCACTGCGACAGGCGGATACCGCGCTACCCCGTACCCGAGAAGAACTCGCACCGCATCCCGCGAACCCGTCGAGGCGATTACATCTTCGACCACTGCCCAGCAGTCCGCTACCGAAGCAGAGCTCGCGACACCTTCCGCCACTCATGCTCCGTCCCAGGAGCCTTCGACCCCAATTAACACACCATCCCCTCACACACCGCGACCCATTCTCCTTCAGACCATCGAGGAAAAGGAATCGCGATTGGTATCCCCACAGCAGGGTTCTGTTTTCGGTTCCCCTCAGCAGCAGATTGCGACAAGCGAGCGTGCCGAGCCGATCAGCCCTCTTAGCCTCACGTTCACGGACAACTCTGCGACTACCCGCGACAGCTCGGGTAATGAGACGTCTGCTTTCAGGCGACGCAAGGCCGCAGAGGGGGAGAGGTTCGCTCGTGAGCTTTACAATTCCATCCGCAACGACCACTTCATGCGACAGTGCTGCTGCGGTCTCCCAGCGATCTACAATTCTCTAGAGGAAGCAGAGAGCGGCATCGGTCATCTGCGCTTCTACACTGTCAACAGCAAGCGACATAACCTGAGAGTTTTCCAGAAGAGAGGCGACTTGCGCTGGCACTGCCGCTGTGGTATTTCTCAACAGCTTCATCCCATCTACCAGCAGCACATTGCCGACGGCCACATTGCTGGCAGCCGGAAGCGCCCTGCCACGGACTCCGAGTTCGATCTGATCGCGCAGAACGAGAGTGGCGAGAGCGGCGGCAGCCGTACTAGCTCCCTGGAGCGTGTTATTGCTGCGCCTGAAACAGACTCTCAGAACGTGGACCCAGTCGGTACAGCACGTGTTGAAGAAGCCTCTGTGGGAACAGAGCAACAGCCCCCCAAGTGGCCGATGTGGTCATACATCTCCGATAAACTTACAACAATGAGCGCCTCGCTGAGGGGCTTCGTGGGAAAATTCATCCCAGCCTTCGTTCGAACCGGCCACGAGGCCGTCGAAACCCGCGAGCAAAATCTTGTCACCAATCAGACAGTTGTCAAGAGGTTCAAGCGGCAGCACTCTATACCGCATGTCTTTACCTCGACAGGAGAGGCCCCAGCGTACTCGAGCAACCGCCCTGATGTGAAATGGGTTGAGGATATTACCGCATACATTGGTCTATCGACGCTCAAGGAAATTCACGACACTTTCTCGCGCCAGCGCGAAGTCGCTTTACTCACCAAAAATGAAGGCGGGTACCACCATACAGATGTCGACAAACATCTCTTATCGGACCGTGAAGAGGCCTACAAGGCTCTTTTCTGCATCGCTCATACCATTGCCAGTGAAGACGGTCCGATCTCCTATACGGAACCCCCCGAAAAGGATGCTGTGGAAAAGGTCAATCAAGCGCTGCTCCATTACGATGCGAGCCTGCATGAACTCCTAGCCTTCATCACGATCATGTATCTCGATTCCACGGATTTCAACAGTTTCCGGACGCTTAACCCCGAACCACCGCTACCGTTCCACGCCGGCGGTGTCTTCTTTAGGAGGACTGCCGGGGAAACCAGTAGGCTCATTGACTACTTTCTGAAGAAGAGGGACAAGTTCGATCTTAGACCAGACTTGATGGACGGGCTCAAGAAAATACTTGCGGACGCTAAGGCCGTTCACAAGCAAGAGTATCCCATGAGCTGGGTCGAATCTACCGGAATCAGTCGTCGTGGCACAACGCTACCGTCGTCTGCGGTCTTTGAAGAGATTCCCATCGACGAATTTGAAATTGAACCCGCCCACGAAGTGAAGTTCCCAGAGCCTGGACCATCCAAGCCGGCGCCTCGGGTCAATCCGAAGGAGGTGAAACGGCTAAGATATGGGCCCAAGCCTATCTTGAAATCCAGACCAAAGAATTGGCCCACGAGCCCGAAATCGCCCAAATATGTCTCGCCAATCCAGAGAAAGCGAAAGCTAGCTTTCCAGAGCCCTACAATTAGATTCGGCGGGCAGCCGGCCAACATCCCTGCCAAGTTGATGACGCCCTGGGAACGTATGACCAGAAATGACCCGATTTTCAACAAAGAAGCGCTGGCGAGGGCCGAGGAGAAATTCCAGTTACAGTACCACGGCGCAAAGTACAACGGATTCCTCGACGGCCTCCGTAAGGAGATTGAACTTCAGTCGGGCACCAAGAAGAAGAAGCCCGAGGTTTCCCTTCACATGATGACAGAAGACGCCAAGAAGGCGAGGCGCAAGTACGACGAAGATATGCGTAAGCAATATGAGCGCAAGAGGGATTGGAGCGCACAACTGGCGGCCTTCAAGAACCAACCGCCGAGCACTCCCTCAGCCAAGCTTAGAGCGTTGAACAAGCTACCCAAGGACTTTGACACGCCCGAGGAGAGACGAAAATTCCTCGACGAACAGCCTGACGTGAATCTTCCGATAGGGCGCAGAGAGCCGCTGAGAGTCAACTTATTGAAGAAGCAGCGAAGCCAGCAGCCCCCGCTGTCCCCCGCGGATAGACGACGGGCAATCGATCATGTTCTTTTGGGGCGCCCCGGCAGTGGCCAGGACAGTGTTGAACTGCCACCTGACCCGTTCATTGACGATGACGATGAGTTGGAGATCGCTGCGAAGAAGATGGAGCATCTTGAGCTCGATCGCCAGATTCAGTGGGATTTCAGCGACGCTATTCTGCGGCAGAGAAGAGAGCGTCGGCAGCGAGAGATTGAAGAGGAGACTCGCAGGAAAGAGGAGGTAGCGAGGCTACTAAGGGAAGCGGAAGAGCGGAAGGCGATCGAGGAAGCCGCTAAGTTAAGAACACCTCATAAGCCGCTTATCCCCGGCATCGACATCGATTGGGTGGAAATTGTCAAAGAGGTCGTCGATAAGGGTCTTCCCAACCCGGCACCTAGAACTCCAGATGGAACATCGCTCGAGCGCCGCGACTTCGTGGAGAAGCTTCTACCGCCAACAGCTTGGCTCAACGACACCGTCATAACCGGCTCCTTCGACCACATCGCAAAGTACATCAACCAGAAGGCGGGCGCCACTGCAACAGCTCCCAAGTGCGCGGCCTTGTCCTCATTCTTTTTCAAGCGTCTGCTTTCGCACGGCGTGACGTCCTGCGGGCGTTTGCAGCGAAAGGCTGGCATTAAGAAGGAAACATTTTTCGGCATCGAGACCATACTCGTTCCCATCTGCGATAAGAGCCATTGGACGCTGGCGGTCATCCGGCCTCAGCAAAAGACGGTAGCCCACCTAGACTCAATGTTGTCAGGCCACGGACACAAGGAAGTCAACGACAAGTTGCTCGAGTGGGTCCGAGCTACTCTGGAGGACGATTTTGTTGAGGCAGACTGGCAAGCCGTCGATTACGACGCACCCAAGCAAAACAATGGGTACGACTGTGGCGTTTTTGCCATCACGAATGGCATCTGCCTAGCTCTGGGGGTCGATCCCATGCAGGCATACTCTGCCGACCAGTTGCGGGTGCAGCGCTGGCGACTGGCGGCGATGTTGCTGAACGAGGGGTTCAGCGGGGACTTTTCCCTTGACGCGATTTAGCCTCTCTCGGCTTGTGTGTGTTTGATTAGGAGGCGGGGAGGACCTGAAATTTTATAGGGGTAGAGGGCGGAGGATATCTGAAGGGATGTCGGTGTGAAATGTGGGTTTACGGACCCGTGGCTTCGGCCCGGGGATTGTGGGAATAGGTGTTCGGCGTTAGAGCACCACATCAGCGCACGGCGCATGTGTGTCTTTGTTTTTTTTTTGGTTGGAGATATTGTTGGAGAACGAAGGGAATAAAGAGATTATTCCAAATTGGGACCATGCCACTGTGATGTGACGTGTGATATACCGGATGCTGTGAATAGAGGCGCCGTCCTGGAGCTCCGTCCTGGAACTTACTCACCGTGGTCCCGAGGTTGCCGGATCATGGCTTTTTTGCTATACCAGGGCATCATCGCCAGGCTCTAGGCCACTTGCCATGCTAATATTCCTTCGCCGGATTCAAGCCCATTGCTTGCTGGGCTGGATGGTGCCGGTCAGATGGAGGGCGCGAACTTGGTTATAAGTGGCGATGAGGACAACCTAATTCTAGACACCCTTGGACTATGGGCTCGGACGAAGCAAGCGAGACTGATAACGAGAAGCCGAACGGGGCCAGCGGAGACAGTTCTGATGATAGCACCGAGGAAGGTGAGTATGTCAAGATCCTAGATCATACAGGAGTGGGTAGGAAGGACAGAGGCTGGGGGTTTCGGGGGTTTCAATTCGGTGCCCACTACTATGGGACAGAAAGGTATCGGCAAAGTATGCTCTCGTCGCGAAGTGCAGTGAGGGAGGGTCTCACAAAAGACTGAAGCCACTATCTAGGAACTTGATTTGATCAACCCAGTATCCAGCCATTTCATTACTAGCTAATCCAGCTAGCCACGCAAATCTATCCGTTCTATCTTCACACACACACACACACACACACACCCTATTCATCATCCCCTTGCTACCCCTTGATATACTTCTTCAACCCCCTCAATCTCTCCTTCGCCGTCTCAAGCACATCATCAGGCTTGCAAACCGCAAACCTTAGATAATCCTGCACAATATGGGCATTCGCATCGGTATAAAACTCCGACGGCGGGATGGCCGCCACGCCCAGCTCCTGTATCAGAAACCACGCCAGCTTGAAGTCCCTAGGGCGCTCGGCCACGTGCGGCGGGAAGGGGTAATCCTCGGGCAGCTGAACCTTGGCAAAGTTTGCCATGACGAAGTAGCCGCCCTCAGGCTCCGAGTAGGGGATGCCGAGCTCGTCCCAGATGGCGTTGAAGCGGGCCATCTTGGCCTGCATGTCGGTGATGCAGGTGTCCCAGAAGCCTTCGACTTCGGCTTGCTCGAAGCCGATGGCGCAGGCTTCTTGGAGGGGGGAGACGGAGGAGTAGCAGATGCGGGTGTGCGCGGCGGAGACGTATTGGATTAGGTCGGCGGGGCCCATGAGCCAGCCTGGAGGAGTGTTAGTGGGAGGGTTGGTTGCAAGGGAGGGAAGGTGGGAGAGCTTACCAACTCGCCAGCCGGTGGCGTAAAAGTTCTTGCCGGCGGAGCCGACGGTGAGGGTGATCTTCTCGACTTCGGGGGACAGGGTAGCGATGCGAGTGAAGGGGACGTAGAAGAGGCGGTCGTAGACCTCGTCGGAGAGGATGATAATTTGGTGCTTGACGCACAGGTCGGCGATCTGCTGGAGCTCTTCCTTGTTGCAGACCTTGCCGACTGGGTTGTGAGGGGTGTTGAGGACGAGCATCTTGGTCCTTGGGGTGATGGCCTTCTCGAGGAAGTCAAAGTCAATGGTCCACTCGCCGGCCGAGAGGGTCTTCTCGCCGCCGTCCTGGGGGGGTCGCATGGGCACGTAGACGACCTTGCCGCCGGGCATCTCGATGTTGCTGATGTACTGGTCGAAGAAGGGCTCGAAGACGATGACCTCGTCGCCGGGCTCGATGAAAGCCATGAAGGCGCTCAGCATGCCCTCGTTGGCGCCCGTGGTGATGGTGATCTCGGTCTCGGGGTCCAGCTTGCGGCCCCAGTGGGGAGCGTAGGCGTCCGAGAGGGCCTGCCTGAGGCGCGGGCGGCCCTTGGTGGGCGAGTACTGGTTGCACTCGACGCGGTCCAGCGCTTGCTTGGCCGCGTTGAGGATGAACTGCGGCGGGTTGTACCCGAAGAAGCCCTGGCCCATGTTCACAATGGGCTGCTGGGGTGAGGCGGCGGCGGCTTCATTGACAATGGACCTGCGCGGCGTCAGTACCTTGATGATGAACAGCGGGTTTGAGTCACTTACCAGACATCTTGCCTCCTCCCAGACACGCGAGCAGCGGGCTTCAGCTTCTCACTCATTCTGGCAGCGGTGCAATGCAGATGTCTCTGGCTCCGTGCTGAAGATAGTTTTGTTGCGATATTGAAGGGCCGCCGAAGGAGTGGCAGGAGTCGTGGGGGAGCGGGCATCGGTTATGTGGAGAGGGGGTGAGCAGGAAGGGGATGGGAAGACAAAAAAAAACACTCAAAAAAACACCACACCAATCAAATCCCCATGCGTCAACGGGAGAGCAAAATGGCTACTGAAGTCCGATGATGGCGACAGCCTTGACCAAGTAGAGCTTACTACAGCGTAACACCCAATTGGCCGCATAGGGGGGTTGTAGGCGAATTGCTGGTGGCTGTCCGGAATCGGGGATGGCGCAATCCACACCCCAAGCAGGGATGACCCGGTGGGCTCTATATTCTCCAAACCGATTTCCTCCTCGTTAATTGCATGGACGAACATCACCTCCTGAGACCTCACGAGAGGGTGGAATGACCCGATCGATTTACAGAATCTTCATATATTCTCAAGATCGACTGATATGTAGTGGCATTTCTCAATCTGCTTGAAGGCATCATTTTTGCTATCCAAATATGCTGGTGAGGAGAACCGGGGGCTTACCCCTGAGCATCAACACCAGTCGCAACTTCATTTTCTGTCTTTGATGTAAATTTAGAATGACTAACACCCATAGTGTCTGTATCGTGCGCTTTCTTGCACAATACATTGAAAACCCTTGGTCAAAGGTTGCCAGTCCAGTTGGGCAGTTTTGAGAGGTGTTGAGACCAATGGTTCCCGGTCACTTACACCAGCAAACTCCTGTTCAGGAAACCATGTACTACGAATCACTGTGCTAACTTGAAACTGCGCTCTTTCCCAAAGCCGAACAACTCGGAGGCTGGGCCGTTAAGGACAGTGCGAGAGAAACAGGGCCACAACTCCGGACTTACAGCGACTTTCCCATAGTATCTCCAAGTAAACAAGCCCCTGAGAACCGTGCTTTTCATCCCTCGCACTGTGACGCAAGTATCTGCTCCTTCCACAGCTCTTCTTCTATCTCACCATTGATATTTCATCTGTTCTCGGCCTATCTTTTCGTCTTTTCTTGCCAGGACCAAGCCGCACCGCCAACAACGATTGAAGTTGGCATCGCCAGCTTCGATCACCACACCGCTGCGCACGCCCCTGCTCCTGTAGGTCCAGCCTGCTCTCTCTTGTTTCTCCTCTCGGCGTTTTTTTCACTGGCTCAGACTAACATTCCCGCCGATACAGAACTGCCCATGGCTTCTCCCGTTGCCGGGGATCCTTCGGGGTCCCACCCGACCGATTGCCTCCCCGTCTGGGGTCTCGTAAGTCGTCCGGATTTACAGCTTTTTTCCCTATCAAATAATGCCTATTTATCGATGCCCCAGTTGTCTCAGGATATTCACTCTTAGACTTGAGACATTACGCTGCTTGTTGCATGCTTTAAGAACACCTGACTGACGCTTTCCCAGCAACTCGGTGGTGCCCGGCTCTCGCCCTCCGAGGGGGGCTTAAGATTGACTCCGGCCCGCCTCGCGGAGCTCAACGGGGCGAACGAGTCTCTCCTGGCCCGAGAGAGGGCCCGCCTTGCCCAGGGCCAAGAAGGCCGCCAATTTGTGCGGATTTGGCTGCACATGTATAGCGACGTGTTCGAGGTTGGTGGTCGAATGCAGTACAGAGCGACGCCGAGAATGGAGGCGTGGATTGCGGGCCTAGATCACCGCCCCAGGGCCGGCCAGGGCCACCAGATTGCTCGGAAGCCCATTGCATCTCTCGCAATGGGCGATAAAGAGCAAACGGCCACCCACGCCGACAAAGCTGAGCCCATTGAGAAGGGCAGTGACGCTCCCACTGTTCTCGGATTGAAACGACCCGCCGTGAGTTTCGGAGCTCGATATTTCTTCATTCCAGGTAATCAAGACTAACAAATATCACAGACTAATGCATCCCATGAGGAGGAGCCAGCCACCAAGCGCACTCACAAGCTTGGGCGCGCTTTGTTTCGCAGCATCTCGCGATTTGGCCGGTCGATCTTGAAATCGGATACGAAGGACAGTACTGCCGAGAAAGATGACGGTGATAAGGACGCGAGCAACAAGGAGAACGCCGTGGATCGTGAGATTACCAGAACCAACCAGGCCCTGAGTCGTCTCAGTATTCTTGACCCTGTCGAACCCATCCCGACTGGCTCCACGTTTACGTCCATCACCCAAACGATCAAGATCTGCCTAGTGGGAGACACCAATGCTGGAAAGACGGCCCTTTTCAAGTGAGAACTCTCTTTATTTGTACCAAACGTTTCGCTCGGCTAACAGTTTCCTTGCGCAGTCTGATCACCAACCGCCCCCAGAAGATCGAGGAGGTAGGGAACCTCTATCATTTATAAAGACGATGGCCTACCTTGTACTGACATCTACACTAGATTAAGCCGTCCGTCACAACAGACTTCCGCTCGTTTGCCACGCTCCTCCACAGCAAAGGCAAAATTATCAGAACCGAGCTCTACGACTTTCCGGGCACGACGACACAAGTGAGACCTCACCTGCTTCGCTCGACCTTTTTCCATGCTGCAATCATTTGCTATAGCATTGAGGATAAGGCAAATGTCGACGTCGTATCTCGTATAGTAGGTACCCTGCTTAAATCTCTGGCCCAAGTGGGTGGCTAACATCCCTCACAGTGGAAGCCCCTGCTCGACAACTCCCTGGTTGAGTGTCCCGTCTTCGTCGCCGGCCTGAAATCCGATACGCGTCCCCAGCACCCGACTCTAGAACTGGGCTTTATCACCAAGCCAGAACCCGTCTCGGAGGAACTGGTACGTCTTTAGAACTTGTCGTGATGCCTATCAAACATCCTTATACGCCTCTTCGACATTCTTATATGCGTATCCAATGTCAACACAGGCCTTTTCTGTCTTCCAAAACGCGTTTTCTGTCTTGTCAAACGCCTGGCCTTGCATTTCGTCACGCGTACTAAGAATTCTTACACGCCTCTTCCATGTTCTCACACCCCTTCTTTCCTCACACCAAGGCCTTCCTCCTCTTACCTGACGCATATCAAGTCTTGCAAAACGCGTGCTCGACATTCTTTTACGCCTCTTCACCATCCCCAAACGCCTTCTCCCTTCCCAAAAAACATCTCCTACCCTCCGCCAAACGCCTCCCCACACATTTCAAACCCCTATCTTCCCATCTCCCACGCCCTTTTTTTTATCCGTTCAAGAGCAGCATAACTGACCCCTCCTCTCTAGGGAAAACAAACCGCCCAGGACATCAAAGCCGCAGGCTGGGCCGAGTGTTCGTCTCTGTCCCCAGACACAGTAGAGTTCTTCTGGCAGGGGATCCTCGCCGACATTGTCGCCCGCATTGAGCGGGGTGAGTACGACCTCGGTCGTAACCGGTACAAGGGCCGCCGTTTGGGACAGGGTCTGGCTGCGCTGACTGCCAAGTGTCGGGGTCGTGGTGGTCGTGCTGGTTGAGGGAGGTTGAAGGAGGTTGGTATTGGGTTGAAGGGAGTGAGAGGGCGCCCAGGGCATGAGGATGTTTTTTCTCTTTTTATTTTCCCTTTTTGTTTTCCCTTTCTATTTTCTCCTTTCATTTTAAAAGAAAAGGAGACCTACACAGAAGATCAAATTTTGTAGGATTATGTATGAAGGGCAGACGGCACCCTCCCACATTATTAGTTTGGGTGCGTGGCCGCACTCACGAACAAGGAATGGAAATTTTGGAGGGCCGGCATTCACAGTTTAACAAAATGCGTGCATGTGCATTCGTGATGAGGGCATAGACTCAATTCTGTCTTGCTCGCCATAACACGGCGAGGTCATGCTGGGAACGAGCGACCAGTCCTCCTCTTTCCAGGATTATCTAAAGGCATTCCCATAAGGGGAGTGTCTACATAATTATCCAGAGCTAAGCGTCCCACGAGACCGGCCTTGCGATAGCGTACAAGCATTGTCGCCGGCCAAAGTCTCGGTCGAACGCGCCGTCTCAGCGATGGCGTAAGAGCACTTTCACTGCCGAGCGTGCGAAACCTCAGATGCGACAGCGGTATCTAAACACAGATGGGGTATCATAAACAGTAAGCCAAAAAGCCAAAACAACCCCCCAAAACTCTCCCACCATGTCCCAACAGCCAGGGCCCGAAGCGATAGCGCATTGGCATTGTCGCCCGGCCCCCAAAGACCTCCCCAAAACGCCTTTCCCCAGCGATGGCGCAGCGGCACTGTCGCTGTCGAGGAATCGAGCCTCTTCGATCGAGGGTCCCAATATCCTCTGTCCAACCCATCGCCGTGGTGACAGTGATAGGGACATTTGTGTCGTCCTCGGGTGGAAATGCATATGTAAGTGTCATATCAGGACATAACCCTCCGTTACTCGAGTGTGTCGAAATGCAAAAAAGGTAAGTTGAACGAATGTGTCGAAATGAAACCAAAAGGCCCCCACAAGCTCTGCCTATCCTCTCACTATACCATGGCTGAGCTTCGTGGCTTAGGCTGGCGGTGGTAGTTGGCGGTGACCGCTGGCTCGGCCTTGCCGTTCTCCTCTTTCAAACCTTCCTCAGCGCCAATAGTGTATTAGGATTAGGATTGTTTGCTCCACCACATGCGGCTGAAACCGCGTTGGTGAACTTCCCGACGTGCGGCTCCGTCCTGGAATTCATCAGCGTCGGAAGTGGAGCTGTTGCTGCTAGAGATCTTCTGGCTAGGTTCGTTGCCGAAAACCTTGAGGAGGATCGTCATGACGATACTGCTAGCGATGCTGATGCAAAGGATTCCGATCATGGTGAAATTGCTGCGTCGGTATTGATGCGGCCCCTTGACAGCATCTGCCGGCCATCCAGTATACAGAGCATATGTTGTTGTGATACTGCCGAGATTTCCAAGTCCAGACACAAGGGCGGACGCGGCAGCCACGCCAACCTCGCGGTGACGCTTCTGAAAGATCTCATTTGTCCAAGTCATGCAGATGGGAACTGTGGGTCCAAGTCCGAAGCCGATCAGGAGGAGACCGCCATACCTTGCCCAAGGATTGGACAAGGCAAAAGTGACTGTGAGGAGGCCTGCAATCTGTATGCACACCGCGCCCGAAAAGAACAGAGCCCGGTATTTGTGGAACCTGTCCGAAATAGGGGTGACCAACAGGATGGCGCAAAAGTCCATCTGCAACTGTGTTAACGATACTCTCCACGTAGTGCCTCAAGTCTCTTACCATCCAAATCGGCGCGAACAGCAAGCTGATTTGTATGCCGGTGAACTTGTCGTCGATGGAAGCGATGATCACATTTCCATACAGCTGAGTTCCGATGCCAACACCCACCACCCCGAAGTACATAAAAACCAACGGCCACAGGCGCCAGTCGATCAGTACGTACCCAAGGTCCTTCAGGTTCCAGGCGCGAGCATGGTAGACCCTGCGGAGATCGTGATAGTGGACCACTGCATCTTCACCGGTCAAGGCTTCCGGACTCATTGGCAGCCACTTCGTCCACTTGTTCTTGGTTCGTGTCTTTCCGGGAGCTAGTGGACGGTCAGGCAACCACCAAAGTAGGGCAACTCCGAGAACCATGCCGAGGAGGCCGTAGATGAGGAACATCCACCGGAAACCAACCAGGCCACCGAGTCCATCCATCTTTTGGAAGCCGGCCGACACGAGGCCCACAACGGCTGCCGAAACCTGCGAGGCAGTAAAGTACATGCCGATGCGCTTGCCGGTTCGGGAAGGGGGGTAGAACAGAGTGAGGTAGTAGGCCATCCCAGGCCACATGCCCGCAGTGACAACGCCCAGTAGAAAGCGTAGCAACTTGACACTCCAGGCAGCCTTGACGGCGGCAAAGCAGGTGCCTATTAGCCCCACCGCGAACACAATGCGGGCCATCCACGCACGCGGACTAAGCTTGCTCATGACCAGGTTGGACGGCAGATCGAACAGGACGTACGACACGTAGAAGAGCGTGAGTGTGGTTGACGTGTCCCTGGCAGTCAAGCCGAGGACCGACATCAAATCGTGTCCGACATCCTTGTTCATCGTTTGAGCAATGCCAATGTTGGACCGGATAGCAGAGCAAAGAAAGTACAAGACCCAGAAGGCCGGGATAATGCGCCGGTCGAGCTTCCTAGTAGTCACCCGTGTAAGTAAGACATGCGGCTTAGGGGGCGCGGACAGCTGCACCTGTAGACCTTCTCAACCCTCTCGACGTCAAACTCTTGAATCTCTTCGTGACCCGTCTTCTGGGGCGCCTTATCGGAAGCGAACACCTCTATTTCGGGCCCATCCCCGCCGCCCACCGAAAGGTCTTCGCCCTTCTGAGCCATACTTGGACCGAGAAGCAATGGAAGCGCGTGCTAATGGTCTTTTCTGGCCTCAGGCTCGACTTGATGCCGAAGCTGGCGATCAAGAGGGGGTGCAAACCAAGCTTTGTGAATGTGGGCCGAGATCGGCTTCAATGCCTGGGGCGACTGGCACTCAAATCGCTATTGATTCAGGTCTGGGATGATAGTGCAAGTTGAAAACAATAGCCGGGATGCCGGTTTACAAGCAACGGAGAGATTGGGGATGACAAGTCTGGAGATTTGAAGGGGAGGTGATGGTTTTGTGCGCGATTCCACTTCCAGTTTTTGACATCCAGGCCTAGATGCAGCTTAAGCAACCCCCATGCTTTCCAAGCAATATCTTAGCTCATCGGTCAACAAATTTGCTCAACAAGAGAAGTGGCGACCCACCACGCTTCAAGCCACCGCTTCATGAAGGAGGGTTTCACAACTCATCACTCATCGATACCACATTGTTACATCGCAGCCATGTAATTATTTCTTCTTTCTCGATAGCGTCGAATTGAATTTGCTTGACCCGCAGCTCTGCATTTACGCCATCATGCCATTCGGCGCTCGCCAGGCATCATGAGAGCATCCCGTCCGGAAAACCACGATATCAGGGTAGGTCAGATATTCTAGCCGAGTGCTGAGTAGGCGTTCAGCGCCAGCTGTCCGCCCAAGTGCGCATACAGCACGTTGGACCCGTCCGGAATCTCCTCCTTCCTTATCATGTCGATCATGCCCGCGAGGCTCTTTCCCTCATATACAGGATCAGTGATGAAGGCCTCGGTCTGCGCCCCGAACTTGATGGCCGCGATCGTCTGGGCGTCCGGAATTCCGTATATACCAGCGTGGTAACGGTCATCAAGGATGATGTCCGCTTCGGTAATATCGCCCTCTTGCAGTCCTATCTTGGCCCCCGTCTGTTTCGCGATGCGCAGGACTTGATCAAACGTCTGCTGAACCTTGGCCGACGCATCGATGCCGACGACCTTTCGCTTGCGAGAGCCAAGCTTTTCCGCCAGCTTGAAGCCAGCCACCATGCCCGCCATGGTCGAGCCCGTCACAGCGCACACGATAATGGTGTCGAAAAAAATGCCCAGTTCCTTTTCCTGCGCCTCGACCTCAAAGGCCCATCGTGCAAAGCCTAGGCCACCCAGTGGATGGTCTGACGCACCGGCGGGAATATAATAAGGTTTTGAGCCATTGACGGCGAGTTCCTCCTTGAGCTTGGCCAGCGTCTGCTTGTGCTCAATGCCAAAGGCCGACGCATCGAGTCGGACATCGGCACCCATCAACCTCGAGAGCTGAATGTTTCCAACAAGCTCATAGCCCGGATCAACCCAGTCTACCCAGTGTTCCTGAACAAGAGCTACTTTGAAGCCAAGTTTGGCCGCGGTTGCAGCAACCTGCCGGGTGTGGTTCGATTGGACACCGCCGATGGAGACCAGGGTGTCACATCCCTCAGCCTGTGCCTCAGGGACTAGATACCTGTGTGATGTTAGTTATTGGCGGCTCTGCGGATGCGTTAGAGCCTTGTCGCACTCCAGCTTTCTCGTCTTGTTTCCCCCATAGGCAAGGCCGGAGTTGCAGTCCTCTCGTTTGGCGAAGACATTCACCTTCCCGCCAAGTGCTTTTGATATGCGGGGCAAGGCTTGGATCGGAGAAGGGCCGAACGTTAAAATCTCGCGAGGGATGCTGGCGAAGGGCTCAGGGAGAGTGACGGATACCATTTTACGGTCAAAGGGCCGTGAGATGCCGACCTAACAAGAGACAGGCCGACTTCGGGTTTAAAGCACTCGAGAGGCTCTTCCGCCTCTTTTATAAGCCGTTCTTGGGTCACAGCTGGATTATCTTGGTCGGGCAGACCTTCCTACGAACTCGAACCGGGCACGCTCTCATAATACCTTGTTCTTAATCTGCTTTATCATCGTCTTACTAAGACCGTGTGCTGTAAAGCAAGCGGGGTTGCGGCTTGCTCTGTGATTGTTTGGCCGAGTCTTGGTACTGGCGCTGGAGTGTCACATTGCGGGGCGGTACGAAGCACAGGGTCCGCACCTGCATCTCGGCCGCTGGTAAGATAAGGGGATTGTTGCGATGCATTGGATATAAGGGGTGCAAAACACGAACTCGGAGTTAACCCCAGACTGCCCAACGGAGCAAACGCCGACATAGAGGGAAGATTGGATTCAAAGTCCTTGGTTACGGACGGTGTAGAGTTGGTATGATGCGAGCCTGCCGACTGCAATCTGAAAGTGGTGCCGAGGGTCGCTTGCCTGCGGCAACCCGTTCCGAGAGCTATCATGCATGCATGGGTCTTCGGATGCAGCCTGGATCTTGATGCCTCATTGCCTCGAAATCAAGGAAGCAAATCCCACCGCAGATGACCTGATTCCCGAAATTTAGGGCGAACGGGGATTGTTCATTTCCTTCCATCAACGGATTACACCTGTCAATCCCAAAAATGCTGCCGAACCAAGTCTTTTAAAACCACTGGCAACGCATCAATTTGCGCCAACCAATTGTTCAAGCCTCTCTATTGCTGTGGGCGTATCTGATGCACCTGTTTGCGCCGGTCGCGATGGCTCGATGACGCAGTCGCGTCAACAAGAGGGGAAGATGTTGGTGCCCTACCATCTGCAACCGTTCGTCCTGCGAGCTTCACCTCAGCCCTTGACCGACGTGCAAAGTGGGCCACGGACCGCGGCAGCTCGGGACCGCTCCGGGATGTTGGGAATCTCTCCTGGCGAGGCCCAGGGATGACAACAGGCAGAGATGCGCCCAGACGAAGGACTCGACGTGGGGACCTCGCAAGCATGTTGGTTCCACGCACATCACCATGCGGCTTCTCCGTCACAAACGCCGCATCGAGATCATATGAGGCGTCTGAACGTAAGGCGACCGTACATGTATTTCAAGTCATCATCGTATGCCCCGTCGCCCTGGGACAGCATACCGTTGACTCACCGATGTCGATTCGGCAGCTTGAGTACCCCGGCGGAGAGCTATTTGCCGTTGGGTACAAGTGCTTGTTCACACACAGCAGTCGAGTTGAGTTCCCCCCACAAGTACTCGTTCAGAAGCACGGTTATGGCACTGCCAGTTGAGAGTGCAACACAACCATCGATGGTATCGCATTCACTCTGTCGAGCAAAGGGATCTCTTAGCCGGGTTGCAAGCCGAAGCAACTTGATCATGAGCTGCCTACGTCTTGACCACGCGAGGGAAGTTCACGTCGTTCTCGAAGGACAACCGTCGTCTTGGCATCGCCACCAGCAATGGCCTCGACCTGTCACGGAGCTCCATATTGGCAGGAGCTGCCTGCACCCCATGTCTTCTGACACCCGTGAAGCTCTTGTGTTGGATGCCCGACCCACAAAAGCGTCTGGTGTACGGATCTCTGCAAGTGCTGAGAGCCACTTCTGCACTCCTTGGGACCAATAGTACTTGGCTTCTCACGACGCGACGGCTTGAGAGTTAAAGGACTCCGCAGTGCTCACACACCATGCCCGAAGGCGCCGGAACCATCTGTCCATTGTGCTTTTGACGGAACAAGATTGGCCGCCTAATTCCGTCCCAGGACTTGTCTGAGGGACCGCCAAAGGCATGCCGGTAGGCCTAGGATCTTGCGAGAACGTCGCATATCGCGCCATATTTTTCGGCTGCATTGTCTAGCCAAGACTCAGCATTGAGTTTCTTCTGTCCTCATCGGAGGCCGTCCTTGCCTGGCTCCTTGCTTGGTTGCCGGGAGGGAAAAGGCAATATTTACGTCCCGAGGCCTCAGACATACCCCTGTCTCTGCCTGGACTCTGCACAGTTGTGCGCATCAACACCTAGGGTGCAAGCGCTACTGATGGTGATATTCAGGACGCGTGCTGAAAAGTCGCGTCCAAGCTCGGGGAATGCTGTGCGAGGGGCGAAGAGGGCAAATATTGGGAATTTATTGGAGGCCGATGGCCGGTCGTGGTCGGGTGGCCGGCGCGCGGCAGCCTTACCTCCGCAAGGGCCACACAAGCTCCTTCCCCTGGTGAGTCATCATGATGGCTGCCTCATGCTACACCTTGGTTGTATCAACTTGGGCGCTCGCCATCGAGTCACCTCTGCCTGGGTCCTCAAAGGGCACAATGATACTAATAAGTACACAGTCACCCACGAGACATCTCAAATGGCCCAGAAAGTCACCTTGAAGACTCAACCTGCAGGTTTAGCGAAACGGTGAGACACACCGAACCCCCCAAAGTAGACGTGCTTGGCTGCCTCGCACCAAACCCACTCGTCACGTGCGTACCACGGCGTGATTGGTGGATGATAAAGCGCTCCACTTATCTTCCGTACCCAGCGCGTCGGGCTTGCTCCGCCACTTGTGTCTGCCTACACCACCTCGAAAATCAGGCAAAACTCGTCTGACTCCCTGAGCTTGCCTCATATCGGATCCTTCACGAACATCGCCTAGGCGCATCTTAAAAGCGACGGCCTCGTCCTGTTGGGCCCCCCAGCCCCTATACGTACCTTTTTACTCCACATACGCGTACCTAGGTATCCAAGCCTGACCACTGCCTACCGTCGATCCTCTGTAGACCGGTGTATATTGCGACATCGTTTCCTCGAACCACCACCGCCCAAAAACCCCCCCAACATCGCCGAGGTGGAGTTCGACGTCGCGCCCGCCGACGCGTTTTCCGGCAAGATGAGCGTTGTATATGAGCCCCGGAGCTTCATACACGATGGCGGCTATCCGCCGATGGACGACCACCACGACCCGACACCAGATGCAGACCGCTTTGCTGATCCGACCGACTCGGTTGTCGGCGACCTCGCCAGTGTCGCAACCTTTAATGCGCCAGCGCCTCCCTTCGTCGACACCACAGAGCCTGGTTTAGACCTGAGTACCGCATCGCTCCCAAAAGAAGACTCGCCGACAGCAACGACTCCGACACGCATCAAGGCGATTCCCAAACCCGACCGTGAGGTTACTAAAAATCCTGAGGGGAAGTTTGTCTGCATCTGGCCGGGTTGCTCAGAGGAGATTAGAGAGTTTGGTCGCAAGTGCGAGTGGAAGTAGGTTATTCCCCTGTAATGCTTCAAATGGGTCCCCGCTAACATTTATTCCTAGTAAACATATGGACAAGCATGATCGGCCCTACAAGTGCGGAGCTGAGGGGTGCGAGAAGTTGCCCGGATTCACATACTCGGGAGGGCTTCTCAGGCACGAGAGGGAGGTCCACGGCAAACACGGCGGCCCGAAGAACTCGTTCAACTGCCCGCATCCAAACTGCAAACGTCACACCGGCAAAGGGTTCTCCCGACTCGAGAATCTCAACGAGCATTTGCGCAGGGTCCACACGCAGAACGGTGCGCCGAGCGGGGCTGAAGGCGAGACGGATGACGCGGCTAGTGACGGTCCCGCCGCGACAGCTGGCCAGAAGCGGAAGCGAGAGCCCGAGGAGGTTGAGGGCGGGGGCTTGCGTGAGGAGATCAAGAGGATGAAGCAGGAGAACGAGGAGCTTCGGCGGCAGGTCGAAGCGCAGAACCGGCAAACGGTGATCCTCCTTCAGAGAATCGACCAGCTCCAGCAAGCCATGCAGCCGCGGATTGCACCACAAGCTCCGATGGCGACGGCGTCGATGAGTTAGGGACCATTTGACACAGACCCATCGGGCTACCACCCTTTCGGCGTCCTGCAGTCTTCGCCCCCCATCTCGCCTCATTCACGTCCGTCCGGGACAGGCTACGGGCTCATCCCGTTCGACAGCGCTGCGCCATCCGCGCATGACTTTTTTCACTCGTCCTGAACTTGCATTTTTTGCGGCATCGCATATGATTCCCCCCTCTTTCCGCGGGTCCCTTGGACGGCCTCGCAACTAGAAACATTCGGCATGGCATGCATGGATGAGGAGTTTATCGGTGGGAATATTGGTTAAGCGGCTTTGCAGATTTCACATTGGGGCTTTTTTTTTTTTTTTTTTTTGCGGCGTTAGGGGTTTTTGGGAAGAACACCAGACACCACGGTTGGGACTGAGGAAGACATCGGCTGTTGGGAAACTAGATGGCGTCTAAGGCGCCATGCGTAGCCAAGGAGCGCAGGTATCTTGACCGCCTTGCTCTCTTTTTTCTGTTTCATTTTTTTGTATTTTGCACACACGCCGGAATGGGTCGGGCAACGAGGACGGAGCACGAGAAGACGAAGAAATGCAACACAGCCACACCATCTTGGTGGGGCGGATCTACATTTTGTTGTGCTATTTCTCGGGTTTCCTGCTGGGCATGTAAATGTATCGGTGAAGGTCTCCGATGAGGCGGGCGGAGGGGAGACTTGGTATGGAGGCGAAGCGAGCCTTGGCCGCTTCACTGTAACTATATCGCTGGACTAAGGACATAGAACGCTGACGTGCACATAATCAACCTGATGTTTGTCATTTTGACACTTGTTGATTTCCATCCAAGGCTGCGACTTTTCCACGTAAGGTGAGGGACTAGCGAGTGGCGGGTTGTGGTCGTGTTGATTGCTAAGCCCGGGACGGCCACATCATCGCGTACGTTAATGGACCCTTCCCGAGACCATCCGACCCAGCCGTCCGGCTCGCACCCAAAGCATTTCTCAACTGCGAACTGCGCCTGCTGGTGCCTACACCGAGGTAACTTTAGGTGACTATCTTTAGATTTAATCATCCCGTCCACGTGGGGAAGGAGAGTAATCCTTCCCGCGTGTTGCTGTGTCCTTCGGATCTCCACAAGCCAAGAGGGCGTGTAAGTCAGATCGATCTCGGCTGCGCAAGGCATCAGGGCAGGGGTGCCTTGCGCCTCACACGTTTTGGCCTGAGGCAGCACTAGGTTGGCGTTCAGTTATCCCCATTCGGCTTCAGGTCAGCTTTTGTTCAGCCACCGAGACA